>OBLI01001724.1_pt1 | contig 20500 bp, 19 predicted proteins | sample 1519701 | NCBI WGS metagenome assembly OBLI01 (sample SAMEA3663005, study PRJEB22513) | pig gut metagenome | biome: pig gut; feature: pig-associated habitat; material: faeces | place: France | collected 2012
TGATCATTTATTATGTCATCTTCGCAGCTACGAATATTAACAAAGTATTAGTAGCGACGATCGCATTCGGATTAAACTCTTCTGCATATATTGCAGAAATCGTTCGATCTGGTATTATGTCCATCGATCCAGGACAGTTTGAAGCTGGACGAAGCTTAGGATTTACTTATGTACAGACTATGAGATACTTTATTCTTCCACAGGCATTTAAAAATGTTCTGCCTGCACTGGGAAATGAATTTATCGTATTATTGAAGGAAACATCTATTTCCGGTTATATCGGAATTATGGATCTGACCCGTGGAGGGGATTTCATTCGAAGCCGTACATACGAAGCATTCTTCCCATTAATTACAGTTGCATTGATTTACCTGATTATTGTTGTAGGATTGTCTACAATGGTAGGACGCCTGGAAAGGAGACTGAAGAACGATGAAAGACAGTAATGTAATGATTCATGTAGAAGATCTGAAAAAATCCTTTGGTAATGCCAATGTTTTAAACGGAATTACCACAGATATAAAAAAAGGAGAGGTATTGGTTATTATTGGACCATCTGGATGTGGAAAATCCACCTTTCTACGATGCCTGAATATGCTGGAAACTCCAACAGGTGGACATATTTATCTGGATGGAGTAGATGTAACCAGTTCGAAGACAGATATCAATAAGACACGTCAGTCTATGATGATGGTATTTCAGCATTTTAATTTATTTCCACATATGACGATTTTGGAAAATCTGACCATTGCACCAACAAAGCTTCAGAATAAATCCAAGTCTGAGGCGGAAAAAGAAGCCGTTGAGTTGTTAAAGAGAGTTGGCTTGGAAGACCGGGCCAATGCGTATCCATCACAGCTTTCTGGTGGCCAAAAGCAGCGTGTTGCCATCTGTCGAGCACTGGCCATGAATCCGGAGGTGATTCTTTTTGACGAACCAACCTCTGCATTGGATCCAGAGATGGTTGGTGAAGTTTTGGATGTAATGAAAGAGTTGGCCAAAAGCGGTATGACCATGATCTGTGTGACACACGAGATGGGATTTGCAAGAGAGGTTGCAAATCGTGTGATATTCCTGGATGAAGGAAAGATTGCAGAAGATGGAACGCCAGAAGAAGTTTTCGATCATCCAAAGAATGAAAGATTAAAGACATTTTTATCTAAGATTTTATAAAAAGAGGGAAAAAATATATTTTCAAAAAGATAAGACTGCCACACAGCTAAAATTTAGTAGTGTGGCAGTCTTATCTATGATTGAATAAAAGTAGTAGTTTTATAGAGCATGTTTAGAAACGGAAATCACGTTTGCCAAGGTGAATGTTTTCAATATATTCTTTTGCACGTTCTTTTACCTTAGGATTTGTGATTTTCTCTAATTGTTCTGCAATCAGCTTCTCTCCTTTTGCTTTTGTATCAGGAGAAGCGTAGTCTTCTAAATATTCTTTTAATGTCATCAATGCATTTGGATGACAGCAGTTAGCAATCTGTCCGGATTTTACAAGCTTCATAAAACGGTCTCCGGTACGACCCTCGCGATAGCATGCAGTACAGAAGCTAGGGATATATCCCATTTCAAGAAGCCAGTTGACAATCTCATCCAGAGTACGGGTATCGCTTCTGTCGAACTGGGCAGAGTTATCTTCTGGGGCTTCAGGCTCTACATATCCGCCTACGCTGGTAGAAGATGCACCACTGATCTGAGATACGCCAAGATGAAGAACGCGTTCTCTGGATTTCTGTGATTCTCTTGTGGAAACAATGATACCTGTATATGGAACAGCAATTCGTAAAACAGCAACGATTTTTGCAAAAATATCATCGCTGATGCTGTTATCAAAGGTATTGACATCAATATCATCAGCAGGACAGATACGAGGTACGCTGATGGTATGAGGGCCAACGCCAAATGCAGCCTCCAGGTGCTCTGCATGCATTAAAATACCACAGAAATCATAACGATACATATTCAGTCCAAATAAAACACCACATCCTACGTCATCAATACCGCCTTCCATAGCACGGTCCATAGCTTCGGTATGATAAGCATAATCTTTTTTCGGTCCAGATGGGTGAAGCTCTTCATAAGCTTTTTTGTTATACGTTTCCTGGAATAAGATATAAGTTCCAATTCCAGCTTCTTTTAATTTGCGGTAATTTTCTACAGTGGTTGCAGCAATGTTAACATTTACACGGCGAATGGCACCATTTTTATGCTTAATGCTGTAAATAGTCTTAATACTTTCCAATACGTATTCAATTGGATTATTTTTTGGATCTTCGCCTGTTTCCAACGCCAGACGCTTGTGTCCCATATCCTGAAGAGCGATTACTTCCTGTCTGATTTCTTCCTGAGAAAGTTTTTTACGTCGAATATGCTTATTCTTTAAGTGATATGGACAATAAGTACATCCATTAATACAATAATTGGATAAATACAGAGGAGCAAACATTACGATACGGTTGCCGTAGAATTTCTCTTTGATTTCAATGGCCAGATCATAAATCTTCTGATTCAGATCTTCTTCTTCACAAATCAGCAAAAGAGAAGCTTCTCTATGGGTAAGTCCTTTTAAATCACGGGCTTTTTCAATAATGCTGTCAATCAGTTCTCTGTTATTTTTATTTTCATCTGCGAATTGCAGGGAAGCACGAATCTCTTCATCGCTAATAAATTCTTCTGCTTTTTTTGATGCTGGATTATACATTTTGATACCTTCTTTCTACTATTTGGTTTTTGCAATCATGGATTTTACAGTAATGCCTCTTATCATGCCAAGTTTTCCTGATAAACTGCTGATGATATTTTCAGGAGCATCCAATACTACAGAAATAATATTCACTCCCTTTTGGGAATAAGGGATTCCCATACGGCCGACGATATATTCCTGATAATCGTGCAGCAGCTGATTTAGCCGCTCTGTATCCCGGATGTCATGGACAATGATTCCGATCAATGCAATTTTGGTTTCCATATAAGACTCCTATGTAATAAAAAATGCGCACCAGCTTTTCTGGTACGCAAAATAAACATAACAATATATTCGTTACGCAATCTTTATTCCAGGTTGTTCATACCTTGGGCATCAGAAAGGCTGATTGTAGATAATTCCAGTGCAACAGGAAGCATCCTCCTGCACCAGAAACTTGTTAATATTATGGTACTATATGGGGCTGCAGAAGTCAAGAAATGTTATAAAATAGACATAGAATATTGGATTTCCGGGAGGGATAAATTATAATAATTTTATTAGTAAAGAGAAAGGACCAGTCGTATGATACTTCAGCTAAGAGACAACCAAATACAGATTTCCGTCCGGCAGCTGGTGGAATTTCTATTTCGTTCCGGGGATCTTGCAGCGAAGGGGAGCAGGAAGGCAGCTCTGGATGCAATGCAGGAGGGGAGTAGGATCCACAAGAAGATTCAAAAGTCTATGGGCGTGGAATATAAAGAGGAGGTGTCCTTAAAGCAGGTATTTCATCATCGAGAATACGATATTCTTTTGGAAGGAAGGGCAGATGGTATTTTTCCCAAAGGTGATATCTGGGTAATCGATGAAATTAAGGGTACCTATCAGAATCTACAGGATATGGAAGAGGCTATCTATGTACACAAGGCCCAGGCCATGTGTTATGGATATTTATACGGTCTGCAGAATCATTTGCTCAGAGTCGGCATTCAGATGACCTATTGTCATTTGGAGAGTGAGGAGATAAAAAGATTTTATGAGGAGCTTTCCATGGAAGAGCTAGAGCAATGGATGGAAGATGTGAAACTGCAGTTTTTTATCTGGAGTGACTATGTCTATGAGGAGAAAAAGAAACGGGATGATTCTATCAGACAGCTTACCTTCCCTTTTGTTTATCGTACAGGTCAGAGGAAGATGACAGCATCTGTCTATCAGGCGCTGAAGAAGGAAGAGATTCTCTTCGTACAGGCACCGACGGGGATTGGGAAGACCATATCTACCATATTTCCTGCTATAAAGCGGATGGAAGAGGATCAGATGGATAAGCTTTTTTACCTGACAGCGAAAACCATTACCAGAACGGCGGCAGAGGAGACCTTTGAGCGATTAAGAGAAAAAAGGCTTTGTTTTCATACAGTAACATTGACAGCCAAGGAGAAAATCTGTCCGCTGGAGGAAGTGGATTGTAATCCGGATACCTGCCCGTATGCAAAAGGACATTACGATCGGATTAATGAAGCCCTTTATCAGCTGATTACAGGGGAAGAGGTGTTTTCCAGGACAAAGATAGAAGATTATGCAAAAAGATATGAGGTCTGTCCTTATGAGCTGAGTTTGGATGCTTCTAATTTTGCAGATGGTATTATCTGTGACTATAATTATGTCTTCGATCCTAAGGTTCAGCTGAGACGTTTTTTTGCAGAAGGAAAGACCCTTAAGATGTATTATCTGATTGATGAGGCTCATAATCTGGTGGACAGGGCCAGAGGCATGTACAGTTCCATGCTTTGTAAAGAAGATTTTCTGGAGGTACAAAAGCTTCTTCCTGAGTATGCCAAAAGTATGAAACATGCATGTAGAAGATGCAATAAAGAGATGCTCCATTTAAAAAAACAGTGGGGAAGCCAGGCGGTGATTGGAGATACGGATAAGCTTACCTATGCGCTGGTAAGATTTGTAACAGAAGCAGATCGCTTTTTGGAAGAACTGGCACCAGGAAATGAAGAAAAAGAATTGCTGGAGTTATATTTTAAGGTACAGCATTATTTAAATATTTATGATACTATGGATGACGGATATGAAATCTATGTATTAGAATCCGGAGGAAGATTTTATTGTAAACTGTTTTGCATCAATCCATCGGGACAGTTAAAAAGGTGTTTTGCGTACAGTAAAGCATCCATACTTTTTTCAGCAACCTTTCTGCCAGTTAATTATTATAAGAATCTTCTGATCGGCAATGAGGAGGAAAAGGCAATCTATGTTCCATCCCCCTTTTGTGCAGAAAAAAGGAGCATTTATGTTGCCGATGATGTTACGAGTAGGTATGCGAGAAGAAATAAAACGGAATATGAGAAGATCTTCTGGTATATGAATGCGGTGCTGGATGGAAAAAAGGGAAATTATATTACGTTTTTTCCATCTTACGAGATGCTGAACCAAACAGCCCAATTGATATATCAATTGGGGCTGGACGTAAAAGCGGACATTCTTATACAAAATCAGGCGATGGGGGAATCAGAGAGGGAGGAGTTCCTTCAGGAGTTTGGAAAATCAAGAAAAAAGTCGTTAATGGCACTTTGTGTTATGGGAGGGATTTTTTCAGAAGGAATTGATTTGACCAATGAGCGTCTCATTGGTACTATAATAGTCGGCACGGGATTACCCGGTGTTGGATTCGAGCAGAATCTGTTAAAGGAATATTTTGATAAACAGGGATATCCGGGATTTGCATATGCCTATCGATATCCCGGTATGAATAAGGTCCTGCAGGCAGCAGGAAGGGTAATTCGTACTCAGGAAGACGAAGGAGTTATTCTACTTCTGGATGATCGCTTTCTGGGAGTGGAATACGAAGGATTATTCCCAATTGAGTGGCAGGATCGAAAAAGAGTCACACTTGCAGAAGTGGGGCATAAGATCAAAGAGTTTTGGAAAGGACGTAAGTAATATGAGTGGAAGAAACAAAGAAGAATTAGAAGGAGTTACGTTATTAGGCAATCAGAAGACAAAATACGCAGATGATTATGCACCGGAGGTACTGGAAACATTTCCTAACAAACATCCGGAAAATGATTATTTTGTCAAATTTAATTGTCCGGAATTTACCAGTTTGTGTCCGATGACGGGGCAGCCGGACTTTGCGACAATTTATATTTCCTATGTTCCAGGGGAGCGTATGGTAGAGAGTAAATCTTTGAAGCTGTATTTATTCAGCTTTCGCAATCATGGAGATTTTCATGAGGATTGTGTCAATATTATCATGAAGGACTTGATTCGGTTGATGGATCCAAAATACATTGAAGTATGGGGGAAATTTACACCAAGAGGAGGGATTTCCATCGATCCATATTGCAACTATGGGAAAGAAGGAACGGTATGGAAGGAAGTAGCATGGAACCGTCTGGCAAATCATGATCTCTATCCGGAAAAAGTGGATAATCGATAGAAGCATGGGAGAGAATATGAAGATTTATTTGGCTCCAATGGAAGGAATTACCAGTTATATTTTTCGGAATGCTCATCATAAGTATTTTGGTGGGATAGATAAGTACTTTACGCCGTTTCTTGCACCCAATCAGGCACACGCTTTTATGCCAAGAGAGAAGAGGGATGTTCTTCCAGAGCATAATGAGGGGCTTTATGTTGTTCCTCAGATTCTTACGAATCAGGCGGAGCATTTTATGAAGGCAGCGAAAGAACTAAAAGAAATGGGATATGAAGAAGTAAACTTAAATCTTGGATGTCCCTCTGGGACGGTAACTGCCAAAAGGCGGGGAGCAGGTTTTCTTTCGGATCTGGAAGGGCTAGATGATTTTTTAGACCAGATTTTTATGGAGCTGGATATGAAGATTTCTGTAAAGACCAGGTTGGGAGTAGAGGATCCGGAGGAATTTTATCAGCTGTTAGAAATTTATAATCAGTTCCCGATGGAAGAACTGATCATTCATCCAAGAGTTCAAAAGGATTTCTATAAAAATCAGCCGCGAATGGAATATTTTTCTATGGCCGTGGAGGAAAGTAAAAATCCAGTCTGCTATAATGGAAATATTTTTTCCAGGGAAGGGTATATAGAGTGGAAGCAGCAGTGTCCGAAGGTGGATTTGATTATGATCGGCAGAGGAGCCATTGCCAATCCGGCACTTAGCAATGCGATTCGAGGAGAAAGTAATCTGTCAAAGGAAGATTTCCTTCATTTTCATGATGAGGTTTGCCAGGGCTACACGACCTGGATGAATGGAGATCGTAATGTCTTATTTAAAATGAAAGAGCTGTGGTATTACTTTGGATGCTTGTTTCCAGATGGAAAGAAGCAGTTAAAAAAGATTAAAAAATGCCAGAATTTAAAGGCTTATGATGCAGCGGTAAAGGAATTGGTGGATGGTTGTCAGATGCGACCGGAAAGAGGATTTTTATCAGCTGTTTAGAAAATGTTTAGAAACTTTCATGATTTATACATTGAATCAAAGATGGAATCTGATATACTTTACTTAAAGTTTTTCATATATATTTTTAATCCTCTCTTTTCAATAAAAATCCCGCTTAGCAATAAGCGGGTATTTTTTTGTTGTTAGGCTTTAAGCCGGTGGTTGTGATTGTAATATTTTATTTATTGAAGAAAAAAATCAAGGAATCAAATTTGATTCCTTGATAAAATAAGGTTTCTGTGTTTTATCCATTGCAATTCAAATCAGTAATATCGCAGGTAGTATCCTTATCGTCTACGGCATTCAAATCGGTAATGCTGTAGCTGCCGGTATCTTGTCCATCTATACAGTTTAAATCTGTGATGCCGCAAGTAGTATCTTCATCATCTGTAACGCCGTTTAAATTGGTAATACCTAAATTTTTCTTTTTTTCCATATGCGTAACCTCCTTTTTACTGTGCCTTCTCCATAGTTTTATTATAGATAAATTAGGGAGAAATAGCAATGAAAACAACTGGAAATAAAGCTATATTTTCGATAAGAATTCCTATTGAGGAAATAAAATATTTTCAATATAATAAAACTAATAGGATCAACGTGTAAGAAAAAGAAAGGAGACAGGTATGAGCTATATTAATTGGGAAGTAGAAGATTTTTGTGTACAGGCATATCATAATGGAGATTTTTGTTCTGTAAAGAAGAAAGATCTTTTGGGGCATTGGTCTATTCTTTTTTTCTATCCAGCAGATTTTACTTTTGTATGCCCAACGGAGTTAAGTGATCTTCAGGATTATTATGAGGAATTTAAAGCAGCCGGATGTGAGATCTATTCTGTATCCTGTGATACTCACTTTGTTCATAAAGCATGGGCGGATGCATCGGAAACCATTGCCAATGTAGAATATCCAATGTTAGCGGATCCTACAGCAAAGCTGGCTAAGATGTTGGATGTGTATCTTCCGGAAGAGGGACAGGCGTTAAGAGGAAGCTTTATTTTAAATCCTCAGGGTAAAGTAAAAGCCTATGAAGTGCATGATAACGGAATTGGAAGAAATGCTTCTGAACTGCTGCGTAAGCTGGAGGCTGCTCAGTTTGTAGAGGAACACGGAGATGAAGTTTGCCCGGCAAAATGGAAGCCGGGGGAAGAGACATTGATGCCAAGTCTGGATTTGATCGGAATGCTTTAGGAGGGATTGCTGATGGAAGGAATAAAAGCAGAAAGCCGGCTTTTAACAGAAGAACTGAAAGGACAGATTACTGGGGTATTTCAAAAGCTAGAAAGAAAGATTCAGATTATAGCGATATTGGATCCGGAAGAGGAAAAGGGAAAAGAACTGGGATGCTTTTTGATGGCGATTGGCACTTTGCATCCAATGGTGGAAGTGAGCTTGTATTGTTGTGGCGAAAACCAAGAATTAGAACAGCACTTTGATCCGGAAATGCGGCCGGTATCAGGGATTTTTTTAGAGGATGGAAACTTTACTGGTGCTGCTTTTTATGGAGTGCCGGGAGGACAGGAATTAAATTCATTTATTTTTGCGATCTATAATGCGGGAAGTGTAGGACAGGCCATTGAAAAGCGTTTGATCAAGAAGTTAGAAAAACTGGAAAAACCGGTGCATTTTCGTACATTTGTATCATTGGCGTGTCACCATTGTCCGAAGATGGTGATTGATTGCCAGAGGTTGTGTATGTTATCTCCATGGATTTGTGCGGATATGGTGGATGCCTCTCTGTATCCGGAGATGCAGGATAGATATCAGATTCAGCGAGTACCTATGACATTGGTCAATGACGAGAAGGTCATGGGGGTAAAAGCCATAGAGACTCTTGTGGAGTTGGCATGTACCCATGGATGTGAGAAGAAAAAACGATTTGGTAGATTTTAGGAGTATAAATTATGGATTATTTATTGCATAACATTTCAGTGAATTTAAAGCGGATACGCAAGTCGAAGAAGATGAGTCTAGATGTGGTCTCTGAGCAGACGGGGGTTAGTAAGAGTATGCTGGCTCAGATCGAAAGAGGTGAGGCCAATCCAACGATTGGAATATTAGGTAAAATTGCAAGTGGACTTCGCATTGAATTTCATACGCTGTTAGAATCTCCGCCAATGGATAGCTGTCTTGTCTCTATAAAGGAGCTGGTTCCTACAAAAGAAGTAGTAGGAAAATATAAAGTATGGACCTGTTTTCCCTATGAAGATAATCGGACCGTGGAAATCTACCGAATCGACATAGAACCGGGAGGAGAGTATGTCAGTGGCTCCCATGGAGAGCATACCAGAGAATATATTGCGGTATCCAAAGGAATGCTTACAGTCGTGATCGATGATGAGGAAACCCAGATTACAGAGGATGATGTATTTCGTTTTGAATCTGACCGAGTTCATAAATATGAAAACTGTACGGAGTTTCCAGTCAGCTTTCTAACATTCTTTGTAGATTATGGGTGAAAAATAAAATGATTTGTGCAATATAATGTACAAAAATAGGAGAGTATAATGGTTCTGATAATTGAAAAAATCAAAAAATAAAAGATATATTGACAATTATATAAGATTGTGATAATTTAAGGTTGTGCAAAATAAAGAACATAATTTGAAAGTTAGGCAAAGACGCCACATTCCCTGGGGGAATTTGAGTCTTTGTCTTTTTTTTCGCAAAAGTTTAAGGTACCAGACTGATGCGAAGAATTCTAACTTTAAAACAGATAGGAATTGGAGGCATTCACGATGAAATTAAAAGATACAGGATTGACACAGGAAGAATTAAAAGATTTAGTAAAAAAATATATGATCGAAACTTATGAACGATTTGATTTTGTAGCAGAGACTGCAAAGGATATGTATATGTATGATCCAGATGGAGATGCATATCTTGACTTCTATGCTGGGATTGCAGTTAACAGTGCTGGAAGCTGTAATGAAAAAGTGGTAGCTGCAGTCAAGGATCAGGTTTCTGATATTATGCATACTTTTAACTATCCATACACCATTCCTCAGGCTTTATTAGCTGAAAAGATTTGTACCACGATCGGAATGGATAAGATCTTTTATCAGAACTCAGGAACAGAAGCTAACGAAGCAATGATCAAAATGGCAAGAAAATATGGTGTTGAAAAATATGGTCCAAACAAATATAACATCGTAACAGCAAAATCTTCTTTCCATGGTAGAACATTTGGTTCTATGAGTGCTACTGGTCAGCCGGACAATGCATGTCAGGTTGGATTCGGAAGCATGACTCCAGGATTTACTTATGCAGAATATAATAATTTAGAAGCATTTAAAGAAGCAGTTACAGAAGATACCATCGCGATTATGGTAGAGCCAGTACAGGGTGAAGGTGGAGTTATTCCAGCAACAAAAGAATTCTTAACTGGTTTGAGAGCATTATGTGATGAAAAAGGAATCTTATTATTATTAGATGAAGTTCAGACAGGATGGTGCAGAACTGGTGCAGTTATGTCTTATATGAATTATGGCGTAAAACCAGATATCGTATCCATGGCAAAGGCAATGGGAGGCGGAATGCCAATCGGAGCAATTTGCGCAACAGAAGAGGTTTCTAAAGCATTTACTATGGGATCTCACGGAACTACCTATGGTGGACATCCAGTATGTTGTGCAGCTGCATTAGCAGAAGTAAACGAATTATTAGACAGAGACCTTGCAGGAAATGCCAAAGAAATGGGCGAATACTTCATGGGTCTGTTGGCAACACTTCCTCATGTAAAAGAAGTAAGAGGACAGGGATTATTAGTTGGTGTTGAATTTGATGAAGTAATCAAGAGCATTGATGTAAAACATAAATGTTTCGATAAGAAATTATTGATTACAGCAATCGGTTCCAGTGTAATCCGTATGGTACCTCCATTGATCGTGACAAAAGAAGATTGTGATAAAGCATTTGCAATTATCAAAGAATCTGTAGAAGAACTGTTATAAATCATAGATCAGGAGGAAAGAAAATGAAAGATTTTTCCTTTATCGTACCTCAGAATATTACATTTGGGGCAGGAAGCGTAAAGAAATTACCGGAAATGGTAAAAGAATTAAAGGTTTCCAATGTACTTGTAATCTCCGGACCTCATTTGAATAAGATGGGAGTAACCGATAAGATTACAGCATTGATCGAGGAGACTGGAGCAAAAACATGTAAATTCACAGACGTAGAAGCCAATCCTTCTGTAGAAACGGTCCATAAAGCCGCAGATGCTTATAAAGAAAATCAGGCAGAAGCCATTGTAGCCATTGGAGGAGGTTCTCCAATGGACGTGGCAAAGGCGGTTGGAGTTATTGTTACATATGGAGGCTCCATTACAGAATATGAAGGTGGTGGTAAGGTTCCGGGAGAGATCGTTCCTTTTATTGCCATTCCGACTACAGCAGGAACAGGATCTGAAGTAACAGCTTTTTCCGTCATTACTGATCATAGCCGTAATTATAAACTGACGGTAGCGAGCCAGAAATTGTTGCCATCACATGTCATCTTAGATCCGGAATTCCTCACATCCTGTCCAGCAGGAACAGCAGCAGCATCTGGTGTAGATGCCATGGTACATGCCATAGAATCTTATATTAACAAAGACTGTAATCCATTTATCGAAGCGATGGCAGAGAAAGCGTTGGAGCTTTTAGGAGAAAACATTCGCAAGTTTGTGGCAGACAGAACCAATATTGAGGCGGCAAGTGCAATGCTTTTGGGAAGTACCTTTGCAGGAATCGCATTTAACTTTGGCCGTTTGGGAGATGTACATGCGATGGCTCATCCGGTAGGCGGCTTCTTTAACGTAGCTCATGGAATGGCCAATGCCATTTTACTTCCAGTATGTCTGGAATATAATGCACTGGCAGACGATGGGAAATATAAAAAGATTTATGATTATATTTCTTATACAAAGGCAGATGATTCTTTTGTTCCAGAGATGCTGGTAGAAGAAGTGAGAAAACTTACAAAATCTCTGGGTATTCCTGAGACGCTTTCTGAAGTAGGGGTAACAGAGGATAAGATCAGCCAGATGGCAGAGGATGCCATGAAAAGTGGAAATATTGCAGTAAATCCACGAATTACGACGAAAAAAGACGTAGAAATGCTTTATAAGAAAGCAATGTAGTATATATACGGAGAGGAGTGGAGAGATATGAAACATGCAGTGATTACCATTGGATGCGAATTTGGAAGCGGTGGACCTGAAATCGGGAAAATGCTGGCGGATCGATTAGAAATCGAATATTATGACAGAGATTTGGTAGACAAGGTTGTAGAAAAGACTGGTGTTGACAGAGAACTGGTAGAGAAAGCGGATACATCTCTAAAAAAGGTAAAATACAGATTTGATACAAAGTTTGGTCCAAGATATGCCAATCTTACAAATACCATGATTGCGATTCAATTTGAAGTCATTCAGAACTTTGCAGACAAATCCTCCTGTGTCATCATTGGACGATGCAGTGATTATGTTTTAAAGGATAGAGATGACTGCTTGAGAATTTTTATTTATGCTCCTGAGGATGTCAGAATCGAGAATATCAAAAAAGAACATGGAATTTCGGAAAAGGAAGCAAAAGCCATGATGAAATATCATGATGAGGCACTTCATTCCAGATATAAATACGTAACTGGTACTTATCGAGGAGACAGACATAACAGACAGCTGTTGATTGACAGCAGTTTGCTTGGATGGGAAGAAACGGCAGACTATATTGAAAAACTGATTCATATGAAATTTGGATACTAGAAAAAAATAAGAATAAGGGAATAACAAAGGCGTTATAAAAAGAGAAATCTTTTTGTAGCGCCTTTTTTTGAAAGGAGAATGATATATGGGTAATACAAAGAAGTCAGAATTTGACAAAGTGTTTAGTTCATGGGATATTTTAGTAATTGCATTTGGAGCAATGATCGGATGGGGATGGGTTGTATCCTCAGGAGACTGGATCAGCAGTGGTGGTGTATTAGGAGCAGTTCTTGGCTTCCTGATCGGTGGAATTATGGTATTTTTTATTGGCCTTACGTATGCTGAATTAACAGCTGCAATGCCACAGTGTGGTGGAGAACATGTATTTAGTTATAAAGCCATGGGACCTATGGGATCCTTTGTCTGTACATGGGCTATTATTTTAGGATATGTAAGTGTAGTTTGTTTTGAGGCATGTGCGCTTCCAACGATTATTCAATATATTTATCCAGGTTTCTTAAAAGGATATATGTATACAGTAGCAGGATTTGATATTTATGCTTCCTGGGTTGCAGTGGCAATTGCAGTAGCAATTTTTATTACTTATATTAATATCAAGGGTGCAAAAACAGCAGCAGTGTTGCAGACCGTTTTAACGGTTATCATTGGAGGGGTTGGTATTCTCTTAGTAGTGGCATCTGCATTTAATGGGGATGCATCAAACCTTTCTGGACAGTTATTTGTTGGTTCAGGAACAGGAAGCATTGTGAATAACATTGTAAGAGTTGCTTTGATGACACCATTCTTCTTCATTGGATTTGATGTTATTCCACAGGCAGCAGAAGAAATCAACGTACCATTAAAGAAAATTGGTATGATCTTAATCCTTTCTATCGTACTTGCAGTTTCTTTCTATGCATTAGTCATCATCGGGGTTGGTTATATTATGAGCGGTTCAGAAATTGCTGCTTCTTCCTCAGGTTCTGGATTAGTAACCGCAGATGCAATGGCAAAAGCATTTAACAGTGCGATTATGGCAAAAGTATTAATTATCGGTGGTATGTGTGGTATCGTTACAAGCTGGAACTCCTTCTTACTGGGAGGAAGCCGTGCTATGTACTCCATGGCAGAATCTTATATGATTCCTCGTCCATTTGTAAAATTATCAAAAGAAAAGACACCGATCAATGCATTACTTTTAATTGGAGCCTTATCCTGTCTTGCCCCATTCTGCGGACGTGCTATGCTGGTATGGATCGTAGATGCAGGTAACTTTGGATGCTGTCTGGCATATTGTATGGTATCTCTTTCCTTTATCATTCTTAGAAAGAAAGCACCGGATATGCCAAGACCATATACAGTAAAAAATTATAAGCTGGTAGGTTCTATTGCAGTATTGATGTCAGGCTTAATGGTAGCTATGTACTTAATTCCTGGTTCTGGATGTGCTCTTGTATGGCAGGAATGGATCATGGTAGGTGGATGGATCTTATTAGGAGTATTCTTCTGCTTTTACTGTAGAGCAAAATATGGAGAAAAATTCGGAAGCCACATTGATGTAGAAATTGAGGATGTGGGAACATCAAAAGGAAATAACAGCGCAGAAGTAGGTGGAATGGCTTAATGAGTGAGAAAGCGTGACTTTCATGATTAAAAAAGTAGAATAACCATTATAACACAAGGAGCAATGTCTTTGGATCCAAATTAAAAAGATTTTCTTTTCAAAGACATCGCTCCTTTTTTCTATTTTTTATAAACTTACATAAACAGGCTCGTGTCCCATGGCGGGAAGAAGCTTGTTTATGATATCATTCATAGAAAGCTTTAAGCTGGAAGTGTTGATACATGGATGACAGCCGATATAGACATTTTCCAATAGGTCCCGATCGATCAGCAACTGAACATGGTGGTCAGTATCGTTCATCAATCCCAGTACGCTTACAGAACCGGGAGTAATGTTCAGATATTGTTCCATATATTCCGGTTTGGCAAAGGAAAGCCGGGAACTGCCAATCTGTCTGGACAATAGCTTTGTCATAAACTTTTTTCGACCAGGCATCATAAGCAGGTAGAATCTGGTTTTTTGGCTGTTGCATAAAAAGAGATTTTTGCAAATATCAATCTGCAATAAAGCTTCTACTTCTTCACAGGACTCTACCGTAGCTGTTTCTTCATGATCCACTCGTTTATAAGGAATATTAAGCTGATCGAGCAGATCATAGCATCGCTGTTCTTTTTCTAATCGTTTTTCGTAATCAGCCGGTCGGCTGGCATAAATGACAGGATCAAGATACATAATCGATAACCTCATTAAAAATACATGTTGATCAGGTGGGCAATTCCATCGTCATCGTTGGAAAGGGTAACAAAATCAGCAATTTTTTTGATCTCTTCACGTCCATTTCCCATACAGACACCCAGTCCTGCATTTTCGATCATGGATTTATCGTTAAAGCTATCTCCAACTGCTATCAAATCTTTTCGTTCCATTCCCAGGTAATTTAATAGTACATCCAGGCTCTTTCCTTTATCAATGCCCATTGGACAGATTTCCAAAAAATAAGGAGCAGAACAAAAGCATTCGCACTTATCCTTTAATAAGATGGCCATGGATTTTTCAACGGTTACCAGATAATTTGCATCCTCCAGCATAATATATTTTGGTACATCAATGGATGAGATTTCTTTTTCGTAATCTTCTGGCTGGACAATCTGCATACCGTTGATGCCTGCTTCAGTCTTAGCATACATATCATACTGCTCCAGACAAAGCAGCTGATCATCTTTGTAGGTCACCAGATTGACATAGTGGCTTTTTGCCAGTCGTACAATTTCCTGAGCAATATCAGGTTCCAGTGTTTTGGAATGAATGACTTTTCCAGTGGACCATTCGATGACCTGTCCACCGTTAAATGGCAGTACGAATCCTCCGTATTTGGCCAGTTCCAGTTCTTCGGCCAGTTTTTTGATGCCGCAGGTAGGACGACCGGATGCCAGGACAACCTTTACCCCCTGTTCTTGAATCATCATAAGTGCTTCTTTGGTCTTTGGTGTAATGACTTTCTCTGAATTAGTGAGGGTGCCATCCAAGTCTAAAGCGATTATTTTGTAATTCATATATTTATCCTCCGAAAAAAATTTCTATCATAATTATAGCATATGTGTCAAATTGCTTGCAAATGGGGGAAGAAGCGATGGATATTTTTGAGCGGAAATGATAAAATATTTTTAAATGATAAGAAGTGAGAAAGGGAAATCAACCATGTTTGATATCAGAGAAGAGTTAAAGAAGCTGCCAGAAAAGCCCGGGGTTTATTTGATGCATGATGGCAAGGATGAGATTATATATGTAGGAAAAGCAATCAGCCTGAAGAACCGGGTACGTCAATATTTTCAAAGCAGCAGGAATTTAAGTCCCAAGATCAGGCAGATGGTTTCTCATATAAAATATTTCGAATATATTATTACCGATTCAGAACTGGAGGCACTGGTATTAGAATGCAACCTGATCAAGGAGCATAATCCGAAATACAATACCATGCTAAAGGACGATAAAAGCTATCCATATATTAAAGTGACTGTTCAGGAGAAGTATCCCAGAGTATTATTTGCACGTAGAATAAAAAGGGATAAGAATAAATACTTTGGTCCTTATACCAGCGCTGGTGCGGTGAAGGATACCATAGATCTGATTCAGAAAATCTATAAGATCCGCACCTGCAATCGGAATCTTCCAAAGGATATAGGAAAGGAGCGTCCATGCTTGTATTATCAGATTAAGCAATGCGATGCTCCATGCCAGGGGTATATTTCCAGAGAGGCGTATCAGAAGTCCATTCATAAGGTTATGAATTTTTTAAATGGAGATTATAAAGAAGTACTGTCCTATCTTCAGGAGAAGATGATGAATGCAGCGCAGGAGATGGAATTTGAGCAGGCAGCACAGTATCGGGATTTGATCCAAAGTGTCAATCACATTTCTAATAAACAAAAGATCAATAGCTCTGGCATGGAGGACCAGGACATCATTGCTTTGGCAAAGGCACAGGAAGAGAGTGTAGTGGCCTTATTTTTTGTTCGGGATGGTAAGCTGTTGGGAAGGGAGCATTTTCATATGCAGCATTCCATAGAAACTTCACGGACAGAGGTTATGACGGAATTTGTGAAGCAGTTTTATGCAGGTACTCCTTATCTTCCAAGGGAAATCCTGCTGGAATGTGAGATCGAAGAAACGGAAATTCTGGAGCAATGGCTTTCTTCAAAGAAAGGGGTCAAAGTAAAGATTTTGGTTCCCAAACGAGGAAAAAAGGCAGAACTGGTGGATATGGCCAGGAGAAACGCAGTTAATATTCTGAAATTGGATAGTGAAAAGATTCGAATGGAAGAAAAAAGGACCATCGGGGCAGTAAAGGAGATAGAGCAATTGATTGGAATCTCTGGATTAAAGAGAATGGAGGCGTTTGATATCTCTAATTTTAATGGTTTTGAAACCGTTGCATCTATGGTAGTATATGAGAATGGAAAGCCGAAAAAGAGAGATTATCGCAAGTTTAAGATTCAGTCAGTAAAGGGACCGGACGATTATAAGAGTATGGAAGAGGTATTGACCAGAAGATTTCTTCACGGGAAAAAGGAAAGGGAGCAGCTGAAAGAACAGCAAATGGATCTTCAGTTTGGTAGTTTTACCAGATTTCCAGACCTGCTTCTTATGGATGGAGGAAAAGGGCAGGTCAATGTGGCAGAGCGGGTACTGGCCCAATTAAATCTTACGATACCGGTATGTGGCATGGTAAAGGATGATAATCATAGAACAAGAGGGTTATACTATCAGAATGAAGAAATCATCTTTCCGCCCAAAAGTGAAGCGTTTCGATTGATCACGAGAATTCAGGATGAAGCCCATCGATTTGCCATTGAATATCACAGAGAGCTTCGGGGAAAGGCCAGTGTGCATTCGATTTTGGATGAGATCAATGGAATCGGGCCGAAGCGGAGAAAGGCGTTGATGAAATATTTTAAAGATATTGCGAAGATCAAGGATGCATCTGTAGAAGAGCTTTGTCAGGTGGAAGGAATCACAAAAAATGTGGCAGAAGAGATTTACCATTTCTTTCACTGAAATTCTATGGTACACTATAAGGTAGCATCAAGGGGGAACATCCAGATCAGGCTCAAGGAGGGAAGAACATATGGAGAACGTTTATGAAGTAAAGCTGGAAAAGCTAATAGAAAAAATGGAACTGGTTAATTATACACCAAAGATTGATGTTTCTGAGATTTTGATCCATCAGGCAGAGATTAACCGTCCTGCATTGCAGCTGGCAGGTTTTTTTGATCATTTTGCTGAGAATCGAGTACAGATTATCGGACGGGTAGAACAGGTCTATTTACAGCAGTTGGAACAGGACAAGATTCAGATGCTGGATGTCTATGAACAGTTTTTTAATTCTAAGATTCCATGTGTTGTATTCTCAAGAGGCATACAGCCTTCGGAAGCGATGTTTTATATTGCAGAAAAATATAACGTGCCTTTACTGGGAACTCCACTCGGAACTTCTGAATTCATGGCAGAGATTATCCGTTGGTTGAATGTAGAATTAGCACCGAGAATTTCCATTCATGGGGTCCTGGTAGATGTATTCGGCGAAGGTGTTTTGATTATGGGTGAAAGTGGAATTGGTAAGAGTGAAGCGGCACTGGAGTTGATCAAGCGTGGACATCGTCTGGTTTCCGATGATGTGGTGGAAATCAAGCGTGTCAGCAAGGAGACTTTGGTTGGCTCAGCTCCGGAGATTACACGTCACTTTATTGAGCTCAGGGGTATTGGGATTATTGATGTAAAGACTTTATTCGGGGTAGAAAGTGTGAAGATGACCCAGAATATTGATATGGTCATCCAGTTGGATGAATGGGATAAGGGAACGGATTATGACCGCTTGGGACTGGAAGAGAAATACACAGAATTCCTGGGAAACAAAGTAGTGTCCCATAGAATTCCAATTCGTCCAGGACGTAATCTGGCCATTATCGTAGAAGCGGCAGCCATTAACCATAGACAGAAGAAGATGGGATATAATGCTGCCAAGGAATTATACAATCGTATTACAGGACAATTTGAAAAATAAAGATCGGGGGAAATGGTTATGAAGAAGTACACAGTTGGCGTTGATGTAGGTGGAACATCTGTAAAGATGGGAGTTTTTACGGTAGGAGGAGACTTATTATTTAAATGGGAGATTCCAACCAGAACAGAAGACGGAGGAAAATATGTTCTTTCCGATATTACTCAGTCTTTGGAACAAGCCAGAGAAGAACATAATATTGCTTTGGATGAGATTGCAGGAATCGGAATTGGAGTTCCGGGTCCTGTCAATAAAGATGGTGTTGTTGAGGTCTGTGTAAATCTGGGATGGGGACGTACAGAAGTTGAAAAAGAACTGAATGCACTTACTGGCTTACCAGTGAAGGCAGGAAATGATGCAAATGTGGCAGCCATGGGAGAAGTATGGCAGGGAGCTGCAAAGGGAGCACAGGACGCAGTCATGGTGACTCTTGGAACCGGCGTTGGTGGAGGCATTGTCTTAGATGGCAAGATTCTTGCTGGAGTCAAGGGATTTGCAGGGGAAATCGGTCATATTGGTGTCAATCCTCACGAAACCCAGAGCTGCAACTGTGGTAACAAGGGATGTCTGGAACAGTATGCATCTGCGACAGGAATTGTAAAAATGACTAAGAAATACTTAGAAGAACATGAAACGGCTTCTTCTTTACGTGAATTTGCGGATATTACTGCTAAGGATATTTTTGATGAAGCGAAAAAAGGTGATGAAGTTGCAATGCTCAATGTAAAGAAACTTTGTCGTATCTTAGCTTCTGTTCTTGGTAAAATTGCATTGATTGTGGATCCAGAAGTTTTTATCATTGGAGGCGGTGTGTCTAAAGCCGGCAGCATCCTGATTGATGGAATTGCAGAAGAATTTCCAAATTATGTATTTGGAGCAGCGAAGAAGAGTTGTTTTGTTCTGGCTACGCTTGGCAACGATGCAGGGATTTATGGAGCTGCAAAATTAGTGATTTAACGTTGGAGGAAAAATGGAAGCATTTTTAAATAAATTACAGGATATATTAGAACAAGAAGAGATATTGACTCAGGAACCGATGAAATTACATACGACGTTTAAGGTTGGTGGGCCTGCGGATGTATTTGTAAAGCCGGATTCTGTAGAGCAGATCAAACAAATTATGGAAGCTGCCAGGGAAGAGCAGATTCCTGTCTACATTATGGGAAACGGAAGCAATCTGTTAGTAGGTGACAAGGGATATCGTGGCGTCATTATCCAGATTTATAAAAATATGAATCAAATCAGCTGTGAAGGCAATGAGATTAAGGCTCAGGCAGGTGCACTGCTCAGTACCATTGCCAGAGTGGCTCTCGATCAGGAATTGGGAGGATTTGAGTTCGCATCCGGTATTCCCGGCACTCTGGGTGGAGCGGTCACTATGAATGCAGGAGCTTATGGCGGAGAGATGAAGCAGGTATTGAAGAGTGCGGTGATATTAACCAGAGATGGGGAAATCAAGACACTCACGGTAGAAGATTTAAAGCTTGGATATCGGAAAAGTGTTATCATTGATAAGGATTATATTGTGTTGGAGGCAGTTCTTGAGTTGGTACCAGCTAAAAAAGAAGAGATTCAGGAAAAGA
>OBLI01001725.1_pt1 | contig 20498 bp, 27 predicted proteins | sample 1519701 | NCBI WGS metagenome assembly OBLI01 (sample SAMEA3663005, study PRJEB22513) | pig gut metagenome | biome: pig gut; feature: pig-associated habitat; material: faeces | place: France | collected 2012
AACTCTACCTCGGCGCATATTCAGAGCGCGTAGACAAAGTGCATGAAGTTCCTGCGTGGAGCCTTAGCCGTCTGCTCAGCCTTTTGCCGTTCAAAATTCCCTGCGGCAACTTGGAGTTTTGGCTCGATGTCGCTCCGATTAACTACGGCAAGGAGTGGAGTGTGGCCTACTACTGCACCGAGAAACCACGAACTATCAAAGGTCTCAAGCATACCGAAAGTCTTATCGAGTGCGCTGTACAAGAGATAGAGTGGCTTTCAGCCAACGGCTATAAGCTGAAAGGAGGCACAGATGGAGAAGATTAATGGAATCTGTATAGACGGCAAGTTCTACGAATTATCCGAAGGAGGGTGCTTTAAGTGTGCGTTCTTCCGCAATGCGCTTATTCCCCTTTCGTGCCAAGAACTTTGTGCGGCGTTTCCTTATCCCAATCCTGAGAAAGATAACTGCTTCCGCTACTCCCAAGAACTCACCGATAAACTAAATAGAAAATGAAAATAAACGGCAAAGTCCATTGCTTTTTCGAGCAAAGCGGCACATTTAAGAACGAGTTTAAGAAACTCGGTTACGAAGCCTTTGACTACGATATTCAAGACAATTTCGGCGAAACCGACTATGTGATAGACCTATTCGCCGAAATTGAAAATGCGTATAGGGGGGGGGAGCATATTTGACAACATTACCAAAGACGATTTGATTATGGCTTTCTTTCCTTGCATATACTTCACAGGCTCGACAAATCCATGTTATTACACACTGGAAAACTTTAACTATCAAAAGATGACAACCGCACAAAAGATAGACGCAATGTTGCAGAGGTCTAAATCGAGGCAACAGTTTTACGAGTTGATAATTAAACTTGTCGGTGTATGCCTCGATAAAGGATGCAGGCTTATTATCGAAAACCCATATTCACCACTCCACTACCTATGCAACAACTTCTTTAAGGCACCAGATGTGTTCGACAAGGACAGACAACGTAGAGGCGACTATTTTAGGAAGCCGACAGGATATTGGTTCTTTAACTGCGTTCCCACTATCGGTTATTCTTATCAAAAGCCGAAAGAGAAAAAGGTTGTTTTCGATTGTGGCAGTTCTAAAGAGGCCGGATTGTGTAGCGAGGAACGAAGCCTAATTAGTCCAGACTATGCACGCAACTTTATCTGCGACTTCATCTTAGGCAAAGAACAAAAAATAACTCAAAAATCACTTTTCGATATATGATAAATTCAATAATCAATCTAATCGCATTTGCGTTGAGCGCATTTGCCCTGTGTCTCGCGGTGTTTGCAAAACGCGGGCTTGTGAAACAGAATAAGGAACTGACGGAACAATTAAGGATTGCACTCCTTGATAATGCTGTGTTGCGAGACCTCTACAACAAGCGTAATGAATTATGCACCAGCACAGACGCAACGAAATGCCGATTTGAAACCATTGCTACTCAATATGGTTTTGTAGTGTGCAAATTTATGGGTAAGGAATATTGTATAATAAAGACATTCACCGACCCAGACCAAGACTTCAACCGCAGAGAAGCCGAAGAGCTTGTGGAAAAACTTAATGAAAAATAATATGAAAGTATCAATCAAACAAGCAATCGAACACGTCGAAAAGATGTTTGGCTTCACAGAAAACACTTTTCGCTACATTAAAGATGGTGGCGTAAGCCTCCACGAGAAAGGAAATGGCGTATTTCTTATTGACAAGAAAATGTTCCCCCGCTATGAAATTATAGACAAGCTACAAGCGTACTTTGCGGACAAGACGGTAGACGGAGGCGGATGTTGGATAAGCCCTATCACTTTTGTTTTTACCGAAGTCGTAATAGGGACATTAGATGAAATAGAAAAACGAAGCTCAGACTTCAAAAACAATTAGAGGAATTATTTGCACAATTAAAATAATTCCATTACCTTTGTAGCAAATAAAAGCCGACTGTCAGCGGCGAATAAAGAACTTATCAGGATAATCCCTATCATTGCGACTGACAGCGTGTGGTAGGGGTTATCTATTTTTATTATTATGTCAGAAAACAAAACAACCGCAGTTGCGCCTACGGAGCGCACAGGAATGAGGGCGTTGTCATACGAACTCGCCTCAGATAAAATCAAAAAACGTTTCCAGGAAATGCTCGGCAAAAAAGCGCCTGGATTCCTCGCATCAATCTCCTCAGTCGTAGCAAACAATGCTTTGCTTCAAAAAGCAGATGTAGGGTCAATCACTCTTGCAGCAGCGCAAGCAGCCGCATTAGACCTCCCTATCAATCCAAATATCGGCTATGCCGCTATTGTGCCTTATAAGGGAGCAGCTACCCTTCAAATAATGAGAAATGGTTTTGTTGAGCTTGCGCTTCGCAGCGGTCAGGTCGTAGCGATAGAGAACGAGCTTGTCTATGAGGGCGAGCTTGTCAAAGCAGACCGATTCAGAGGTGAGTACGAATTTGACGAGAGCCAGCGCAAGAGCGGTAAGGTTATTGGCGCAATGGCTTACATTAAGCTCGCAAACGGGTTTGAAAAGACCGTCTATTGGTCGCGCGAGAAGTGCATGGAACACGGTAAAAAGTATTCCAAGACATTCGGTAGAGATAGCTCGCTTTGGACTACCAATCCCGAAGCAATGATGCTCAAAAGCGTGCTTAAAAATCTTATTGTAAAATTTATCCCGAAGTCAATCGAGATGTTCACGGCGATAAGCACAGACGGCGCACACTTTACGGGCGACATAGATAATCCCGAAGCTACGTTTGACGATGCCGTAGATGTTTCAAGCGAGGTGGTCGAAATCAATCCCGACGAGATGCCCGAAGCTGTGGCCAAACCCGAAGCTAAAGAAGCTCCCGAAGCTGAAGACGATGATTTTTAACCCCAATACGGGGAGGGATAGCCTCGGCGATTCACCTCCCCGTTTTTAAAAACTATGCCACCAAAAGACACAATATTCTCAAACGGCCCGTGCGAAATATCCTTTGCGCCGTTAGCTAATCCGACAGAGGCCCATCCCCTCGAAGAAGTCATAGCCGATAGTCTATCTATTTTTGAAGCCGACGAAGCCGACGACGCTCCGACAGCAAGCACACCGGCGTTCACAAGTGGTAGATATGAGTTCACGATTGATGACGCGCAAATTGACCGCGACACAATAGAAAAGTTACTCGGATGCGCCATTGACCGAAAACCTGGTGTATTCAGTCTTATCATCCAAATGGGCAAGGAATATATCCACCGTCCGCACAACCTCAAATATCCCAATAAGAAACGCGCAAAGCGTGTGTGGAAGAAATGGCGCAAACGATACGGAGCGGATTATCCTGAACCGATGGTATTGCCTAATTGCACAATGACAACCGAGGCGCGTGGCGATGCTTTTTACGCTAAAATCGAAGCACACAAATTAAAGACTTGAAGAAATGATACCAAATATTGTAGTACCAATGCCGATGCCCATTCATGGCGGAGGGTCTGCATCAGACCCTAAAGCAGCCATAGCGACTTTTTGCGCCATATTCATCGTGGGGCTGATATGCTATATCATAGGATGGCTGAAAGATGGAATAGGATATGGGGATTGGTCGTTGTTCGACAACCACGATTCCTTGTGGAAAATGGGCGGCGGCGCCTTGATGATAGCAGTTGTGGGATTCGCCGCATTAGCATTCATAGGTGCATTTATATATTCATTGCTATGACCTCAATCCGTAAGACACACAAGACAAAGAAGAAATTCCTTGAAGCGATGACGGAGTTTGAGGATGAACGAAAATCTAAATTTTAGAAGAAATGATAGATAGTTTTACAATAGACGGCAAACGATACGTCTGTCAACATGGCATTGTGCGTCCTTACGACCGTGCTGTGTGTTGGGCGTATGTTGCTGATGATGGAGAAATTTTTGGCGATTATTACGTTACTAATTGGTCTTGTCGGGAATTGAATAGATTGCATGAATTGTTTCGCGAAATGCAGAGTGAGGGGCATGAAGTCGTTTTATTAACGACATTTCAGGATGTCCGTATCAGACCGCTTGATATTGTCCGATGGATTAAAGACCCGACATGGGTTGGAATCGTTACCGAGGGTAATGAGAAACATTTCTCAGTTAATTGGTTTGCCAATAGTCGTGCTGAATCAAGCACCCCATACAACGCATGGCATAATATTTGGCAGGGAGAAATTGAAAAGATTGCCAATCTGCCCGATGAGTTGGCAAGCGCAATGGCACATCCATCTGGTAGTGGAGCGCACAAACCTTATGACTTATTGTAATTTAAGAAGAAATGTATAGATTCAGCAAATACAGAATGGTTAACGCGTTCGTTGGTGTTCGCATAATAGGACGTACGACTGACCCGAATACCGCCAATGATTACCGTAAGGCTAACGACCCGAATAGAGTGCATTTTCTAAAGACTCCAATTGTAAAATATCGCGTCCAGATACACAAGCGTTTCCTCGGCATCGGCTATTGGAAAACTTTAGTCAAGACAACAAGCTACAAAATCGCCAAGGACGCATACGACTTGATGGGATTCTGAAACTTTTTTGCCGCGAATATTTTGCGGATTGAAGAATTTGTTGTAACTTTGCCTTTGAAATCAGCGATAAGCGGTTTTGTAAGGTGAGGACGACATTTTTAGCAAAAAAACTATCATTTTTGATAGTCAAGATATAAGAGAAGTTCTATATTTTGGTCGAGCGGTTCCCCTCACCCTACGCTGCGGACGCAAAATATAGGATTTCTTTTTTTATGCAAAGATTAGATAGAGATATATTTGAAGCACTCCACAAGACACAGGACGGTCGCAAGGCGATTGCTCTGTTTATCGTGCTTAAATCTATCTATCGCGCAGGAGGCATACCAAATTATTCCGCCAACAGAATACGCAAAGTATTAGGGATGCACATAGACACTTTCAAACGCCTTATGGACGTTTTGAAAAGCAATGGCTTGTGTTATCTTATCGGCAAGTATAATAAGACCCTCAAAATGCGCTCTATCCGCACCAAATGGAAAGATAAGGACATTGATATATCTTTTATCAAAGTCGCGCTAAAACGCCGTGAAAACGGCTCGTATGAGGGCATAAGGTATGTTATTGATAAAATAGCAAAGGAGCTTGTCGCAGTCTATATAATAGAGGCCAAAAGACACAGAGAATACGCCAGACGGCTGGTTATTTCGAGCGTCAAACCTCGTTCTAAAGACGAATTTGTCAAATCGGACAAGGAAAGACGTAGGCGCGGTTATGGCAAAAGATTTGTGGAAAAAGGATTCTCTTATAAAGGACTTGGCGAAAAACTCGGCATGAGCGAACAGATGGCGTTCTATACGGTCAAGTATCTTGTCGATAATGGATTCTTGGTTAAACAGAAGAATATTGAGCGCATTGACACGGCGGACAAGGAGCATCTGAAGGATATGGCGAAAATTATTCGTGATAAATTCGGCAAAAATTGTGAGCCTACGTTTGTTTGCGGTCGATTTGTTTATTTCGTTAAAGCTAATGATTATTGTGGCGGTGTGGGTGCCGTGCATAGACGGGTGCGTAACTATCGAAATACTATAAATTACAAAAACTGAAATTTTTCGGTTTATAAAAATTAGCAGAAGCAGGATGTACGGGATGAATACAGACGTAGACGAAATAATTCAGACGGTTGCGGAAGAATATCGCGTAAGTCCGAAATCAATAATAGGCAAAACGCGAATGAGAGATGTATCGGAAGCAAGGCAAATATGTGCATATATACTTCGCGAGCAAAAGTATAAGCGAAGCGATATAGACCAACAGTTAAACCGCAAACCTAAAACAGTATATTACGAATTGCAACAAGCGAGAAATTTATTGTCGGTTGATGAGTCATTCAAGAAGCATTACGAGGCGATAAAAGAAAAGTTAGGATTATGAGCGCAACATTAACCGTCTTGGCTTCGGGCAGTTCCGCGAATGGGTATATCATTCAAGCGGACAACGAAGTGCTGATACTCGAAGCAGGTGCTCCGTTCAAGGTGTGCGCCAAAGCACTCGCCCACGACATCAGCAAGGTTAAGGCTGTGGTATGCTCCCACGGGCATAAGGACCACTCCGCATACATCAAACAATACCAACAGCACGGCTTGACCGTGTATTCTAACGCAGATGTCGCAAGCGACTTTGACGGTGTGAAAGAGTTGGAGCCGATGAAAAAGTACCACTTCGGAGGCTTTACGGTGATACCGCTTAGAGTACCGCACGGCGACTGTCCCAACTTCGCATACTACATAACATTGCCCGACAGACAAACGCTCCTGTTCGCAACCGACTTAAAGCGGTTTAGGTATAACATCAAAGGCATAAACCATATCTGCATCGAGGCTAATTTCAGCGACGACATCCGCGTTGATGCAATGCTCAACGGCGCAGAGCTTCGCGCTCAGTCCCGCAACCACATGGAGATAGGCGAAACGATAGCCACGATAAACCGCCTAAAATCGCCTCAATTGCAGAGCGTGATACTTCTACATCTCTCCCTACAATTGAGCGACGCAGATGGCTTTAAACGGCGTATTTTCAATGAATGTGGCGTTCGTGCCGAGGTCGCAGAAAAAAATAGCGTCTTTTCTTTGGCGAAAGCCGATTTTTGACTATCTTTGCAGTAACTAAAGTGGTTAATATAGGTTTTTTATGTAACAAGTTTTTTTGTTGAGTTATTTTGGTTATTTCTATTAAAATGATTTTTCGGTATAGGGCGTTGTGATAACGGCCTATATATTGCCTCGTCGTATAACGGCTATTACGTCAGTTTTTGGCACTGAAGATGATGTTTCGACTACATCCGAGGCAACTAACATTCATTCCGCATGATACCCCGTAAGACTAACAAGAGGGCAAATAAATACAACGCTAAAAAAGTCGTAATAGATGGCGTAGAATTTGATTCCACTAAGGAGGGGAAGCGTTATCTTGTGCTGAAAAAAGCGTATGAGGATGGCATCATATCAGACCTGACATTGCAACCGCGATGGGATGCGTTGCCCGCCAAAAAAGAGACATACGTCGAGCACCTTAAAACAAAAGATAAAGTAAAAGAGCGAGTGGTTGTCCGGCCAATCCAATACACTGCAGATTTCTCGTATATCAAAGACGGGAAACTTGTAGTCGAGGATGTGAAACCCTGTAAAGGGTTGATTTCAAGGGATTTGCCCCTCCGCGTTAAACTCATGAAATACTTCCACGATATAGACGTCCGACTTGTGTACGATGCCAACGCGCCCGTTTAACCACCATTAAATCAATCTCCCCATGAACAATGATACCGCAAGCGTAATAGCCAATGTAGTGCTGCAAATATCCGAAATATACAATATCCAGCCCGAATACGTGATAGGCAAAGGCAAACGTCATAAAGCGGGCGAGGCGCGTTATATCGTTTATTCTTATCTGCATTACGAAGTCGGGCTGTCATCAAGCGTTATCGGAAGATACTTCAAGTGTTCACGGTATAATGTCCTACGTGGCATCCGCATCCTCAAAGGATGGATGGAATACCACGCAGAAACAAAGGAGCGCTACCAGTCAATCGTAGAAAAGATAAAGGGAGAAGGCTGACCCTCCTCCCACTATTTAACCAACTTTCATCATATATCCGCTGTTTGAAGAATTGCGCGAGATAATAACCTTTGACAATCTGTCATCAATACTACCCACAAGCGTTCGTATCGCTTTCACCTCGTTAAGCATCGTGTTATTATCGTTGGCGCCATATTGAGCTTGTATCGCGGTGAGCATATTAGTCAATATGTTATTCTGTTCAAACACCGCAAAACGCATAGAGTTCAAATAAGCCTCTATTGCCGCCGCTTGTGGCTCCGTGATATTCTGGATGCCTTTCTGCAAGTCGGACAATAACAACTCGCCTTGACCTCCGCCGATACCAAGTGCCGAGAACCACTCTTTGAGTTGTTCGTTGATAAGGCCCGCCTCGCTCTTGGCGTCATTAATTATATCTTTCATCATCGCGGCGGTGTCTTTTTCGGACAATCCGCTTGAATCAAGCACGGCGTTTATGCGGTCGATATAACCTTTTAGGCGCTTGTTAACCACTGCGGAGGCGGCTTGTTTCAGTACGAGATTTTCAAAGAACTCGTCCCATTTACCGTTGAGTGCTTCAAGTCCATCTCCCGTTTCTTTAAACGCATCAAGCCATACGGAAACGAAGTCCTCACCCGCACTGCGTAAGCTCTCGCTGCCGTAAGAACCCCAATCCTCGTAGAATTGGTTGCGCAACGCGCGTTCATCTTCTTTGAGTTTTTCAAGCGCATCCTCCCACTCCTTAACCCTTTTTTCGTCGGTTTTCTTTTTCGCTTTTTCAAGGGCGATTTGCTCGTTGATGGCTTGTTGCTGGGCTTGTATGTTTTTGAGGGATTGTTCGTAGCCCGCCTTGTATTCATCATACTCAAAGGCACGCTTTATCTCATTACCGAGGCGTTCGTAGGCTTTCTGCAGTCTCTCAACTTTCTCTTGCAATCGCTGTATTTGGCGCTCTTTCTTTTTGTCGCCGATGGCGAACAACGCCCCAATGGCCTTTATGGCGCCACCTACGGCTTTAATAGCGCCCTGCATTTTTCCCCACGGAGATGGGTCAGTGTATGCTTGCAATACACCCTCTCCCGCTGACATAACGCCGCCAATGACTTCTTGTGCAGTAGATATGCCGTCGGCCATCGCGGCAGAACCTAAGCCTGCATTCTCAAACCCCTCTTGGATGTCGCCTAATGCGGAAGATATGGCTTGGAGCGTTTTGGCGAATTCATTCCACGCCTGCAACAGTCCATCGGTATCGTCCTCGCCTTTTTGTATTTGACCCGTTATGCGTTGGAGAATTACGTGTAATCTCCTCAAACCGCCTTGAATGGCCGTAAGATTTACTCTCTGGCCTTCAACTTCTTTGGATTGGGTCTTGTATTCGTCAGAATTTGTATCTTTAATGCTTTTGAGCGCAAGCTCGGCGTCATACAATTTTTTGGCTTGCTCGGCCTCTTGGCCCTCCAATAATAGCATCTGCTCTTGCAGCGCTACCTGTTGGGCTTTTAGTGCGTTGCGTTGGCGTTGATATTCAAAGACTGCTTTAAAATTCAGAAATATGGACTTGTTTCCCAACGCTTTTTCGGCGTCATTGATAGACTTGGCAATGGCCTTTACTTGCGTAGGCGACAAGTCTTTATATGTAGACTGAAGTTCGCGTAGTTTATCTATCACATACTGCAACTGCGTCTTTGAGGCGTGTTCCAAATCCTCAAAAACGGAGATGTAAACGTCCGAGGCTTTGAAGTTGTCAAAGTCAAACTTCGCCAAGTCCTCGTTCATCTGCTTGCGGCGATTGTTTATGGCCTGTTCTTTGGAGAATGCGCCAAGCGTTGCATCCTCGCGTATCTTATTTATGTCTTGTTGCGCTTTAATCTCAATCTGAGCGCGTTCGGCGAGGGAATCGGTCAGGTACTTGATATAGTTCTTGGCGCATTCCTCGGCATTCTTTTGCTCCAACTTTGCAAGGCGCTTCTCGGCATCTTCGATGGCCTTGTATTGCTCCTCGGCGCCTTCTTTGCCACCGATTTGTGTTTTCAAGTCTGCGATTTGCTTGCGCACATCTTCAAGCGTGGTGGGCTTCCCGCCCAAAGCATAAACGACATCAATATTCACGCCGAGGTCAGCAAAGGTCTTTGACAGCTCGTAGTTGTTGAAGATGTCATCAAGACTTTGTTTGAACCTCTTGATTTCATCCTCGCGCAACTTCATTTTGATGTCCACCTCGACCTCCTTTATGTCGCGGGAAAGTTCGTTGGTGAAGTTTTTACGTGCCTCGGTGTTTTGATTAGTTATGTTTTTCAACACCTTCAGCGCCTCCACAAGCTGTGCTGCGTCATATTTGCCGTTTTTGTAGAACGTATTGATGTCAACGCCAAGTTCCTTGAATATCTCGCCGTATTGGTCCTCAATCATCTTATTGGATTCTTTAGCGCTGTAATTCTTGCGGAACTCTTCGTAGGATTTGTTCGTGTCCTCAATGGCCTTCTTAATATTCTTCCACCGGTTAAGTTCTTTGTCTTGTCCTTGGCCGCGCGTTCTTGGCGTTTTGGGGACTTTCGGGGCTGCGTTGGCAGCTTTATCAGTGTATCCAAACAATTTTGCGATGTCCATCCCTGCCTCTTTTTCGCCTTTCAGTTTAGAGATAAACATACCCCACATACTTTCGGCTTTAGCGATTGCACTTGACATACTGATTGCAATATTAGATGCCCTACCAAGGTTAATCAGCTCGTTTGCTGTCGCCATGATTTTTTGGATGTTTGCATCAGCTTCATCGGACAATGCTTTTGCGGCTGCGGCGGCGGCAGCGTAGTTCGTTTCTGCAGTTATGTGTAGCTTGTCAATCACGCTTGCTTCAAGCCCGTGCATCTTAATAATCTGTGCGCTCTTAGCAATCATGTCCTGCTGCTGTGCCGAAAGCGTAGTGTAGCCACCAGTCAGATTATTTATCCAACCAAGGACGGCGTTTGACTTAGTGTGCTCCTCGACAAAACGCTTGAACCCGCCGATAACCTCTTCTTGAATGTTGGAGAACGTACTTAATACGCTGGTGGACGTGTTGGTGGCTTCCGTGATATTGCGCCAATCCATAGGGATAAGGCCGAGATTTTCTCGTAATTTATTCACAAGCGAAAACTGTTTAGCGAGTTCATCCGTAGCGGCCGCACCCCTGTCTGTGACGCCGCGCGTTTCATCGGGATTACTTGATTCGCCGTAGTATAGCCCTTTGCCTTTTAAGTCGGCAACGGCTTGCATCTTGGCGTACAAATCGTCCAGTTGCTTAGACATCTGCTCGTGCTCTTCTACCCAGTGCTGATAGTGCTTGCGGTCGGCCTCGTCTTTGGCGCCGACATTTTCTTCGTACTGCCTTGTGAACTCTTCGTTTTTTTCTGAGGCGAAGTCAAGTATGTCTTGGAAGTTTGTGTCAAACGCATTTGACGTGAACACAACCTCAAATTCATGCTTGGCCTTAGAAGGGTTGAAAGATGAAAATTTCTCTTGGGTAATTTCCATGAATCGGTTGTAGCCATCCTCGGCTGTTTTAATCATGCCCTTCTCGTACTCTTCGCGTATTTGTAGGATGATATTGCCGATTATGCCACGCACGGCTGCTTTGCTTGTGTTTTTAAGCTCAGGGATTGCTTCTTGGAATACAACATAACTATCTTTGGCGGTATTCATGAAGTCCTCCCACATCTTGTTTTTTTCGGTATTGATGGCTTCCTGCGCTTCTTGACGCGCCTTCTCGGCAGAGTATACTTGGAGGGCCTCCGTAGCCTCGGTGTATCCGTCCGTAATTTTTCGAAGATAATCCTCCTCAAGCATATAGTCGGGCAGAATGCCCTTAAACGTGTTCTGCAAATCCTCCAATGCTTTTTGGTGTTCGGAATACGTTTTGGAGGTATCTTTGACTGATTCTGCGAGGTCTCTGTACTTGTATATCAAATCCCACATATCTTTTGAGGACTCCTCGGATATGCGGTCAAATTCTTCATTTAGCGCAGACTGAGCCGTTACAAGCTGATAGATAATTGTTACCAGAGCCACCGCAGCCGTAGCCAAAATGCCGTAAGGATTAGAAGCCGCCGCAGCTTTACCAGCCGCGTCAGCCGCTTTTGTGGCAGTGGTTATCGCTATCCATGAGGCTTTAATCGCTTTCAGCCCCGCAATTATTGCGGGGATTGCTTTTGTCGAAACAAGATATGCAGCCATCGCGATTCCTGCGGTATTGATAATAGGTGCAAGTGTACGCCAGTTATTAATCAACTCCCTGATGGCTTTAAGTGTCCAAGAAATAACCCCTTGATTGCTCTTGCCAATCTCGTTGAACATGATGCTTATGGCGTCTTTGATACGCTGTAACTGACCCCAAAGAGTGTCAGACTGCTTCTTCTGCATATCGTAGAACAGACCGCCAGCGCTTGTTACGCGCTTGAATACCTCCTCGACGTCTTCGAAGCGCACCATACGTTTGGTAATCATTTCCATAACGTCGCCCACGGATACCATCTTTCCTTGAAGTTCGGAGAAGTAGCTTGCGAGTTCGCCCGCGATATTCAGACCCGCTTCGGTGAACTGCCTTACTTCGGTTGCGCGTAGATAATTCGCCGCCTTTACCTGTCCGTATGCGAGGATAAGTCTTTGCATGTCGACGCCTAAGCCTGCGGAAACATCCGCAAGCATCTTGGTCGTGCCAACAAGTTTATCGGCCTCAATACGATACGCGGCAAGCTGCTTGGTGAACGTCGTCATCTGCATGATTGAGAACGGCGACTGCAACGCCATCTGTTGTACCTGCTGGAATACTTGGTCTGCTTTCTGTTTATCTTGCAGAATAGCGCGTAATGCGGTCTGCTGAAGCTCAAACTGCGCACGCACTTCAATCATCTTGTTTATATAGCCCGTTATCGCCGACACGGAGAACACTGCCGCAAGGGTGCGTTTCATCTGACCCGCGATGTCGCCGACGCCTTGGGCGGTGGACTTGAACTCGCCCATCTTCTTCTTTATCTCATCTATGCGGGTGCGGGTCTGAGCTAATACGGTATTCATCTGATTCCACTCAGCCGTATTAGGCTTCGTGGTGGCCATGACAGCTTTTAGGTTCTTGTATGCGGCTTGAAGTTCATTGAGTGAGCGGGCTTGTTGTGCGTAGTTTACCGCACCCTGCACTGTCGTTATGTTTTTAGCCTGATTAACCTTATTCTCGCCTCTCAGATTGGCGAGGTCGGACGCGGCGGTCTGTTTTTTTTGGTTCAGTTTATTTATCTGCTGTGCAATCTCGGCATAACGCGCCTTTATCGCATCAAGGAGATTCTTTTCTTCTGCGGTCGCGTTTGCACCCTTGCGCTCAAGCTCATTCTTCTGCCGTATAAGTTCAGCCTGTTCCTTGTATAGCTTGTTATACTGCGCTGCGGTCGCTGTATTTGCGTTCTGCGCGTTCTGCGCGTTTTGTACGGTACGGATGTCGCGGGCAAGTTGCGCCATGACAGCCGCAAGATTCTTGACGTTATCAATTGTCTGCTGTGATGTATTGCCAATTTTGGTAATGCCGTCGGCTACATTCTGAAAAAGCCGCGGGTCGGGATTCGTGGCTTGTAATTTAGCCATAGCGTCCGCGATACGGCCAAGTCTGTTTGACCCAGTTGTAGCGGACTTGTCAATCGTCCCCATAGCTTGCGACAACGCTTGCACGGCGGAGGATAATCCCGTAGCGTCTATTGTCGGCATTTTGAGGTTGCCGAGTTTGTTCTGCGCTTCTTGCACCTTGCGGATAAAGGCTTCAACACCGCTAACCATTGTCGTGCCGAAGTCTTTCTTTATGTTATCAGCCGCTTGTCGCGATGTCTTTTCAAGGTCTTTAATTGCCTTATCCGCGTTCTTAATATTTTGAAGGACACTCGCGGGAATATCCAACACTATGCCCGTAACGTTGTCTGCCATGATTTTATGTTTTTACTTGACTTCTGTGTATTCGTTGTATGTTATCTTTGTGTGTGGGTTTGACGATACCACCGTCTGTTTGATAGCCTTGCAGCCCCATTTTATGAACCAAAACTTATGCGGGATTTTATGCACTATTGTCGTGAGCGTATCAACCGAAGTTACGCTCACATCCACGCTATCGCGCTCAATCACGCCCGATACAGACACCCACGCGTCGCGCCAATCAAACGCCTTGACGGGGACAATAATACTATCGCGGTACACGATGGAATCGCGCACCTGCGTAATGAGCTTAACTTCGGTCTTGACTCCCGTGGTGGACGCCGACTGCACACGTTTGAGCTTAATACCCAAATCTTCAGCGGTCCTTTTCAACGCTGCATTGGTTTGTTTAAGCTCATTAGCCGTCAGTGTTAATTTGCGCACGTCTGCGGCGCTTTTACCGCTCTTAGTAGTCCAATACTCCACTTGCGACAATAAAGCCGTCTGATTGGCTTCTAAACGCTCTTTTTCGGCACGCACCTTTCTGAGTGTAGCTATGTGGGCGATTAATAGCGCCGCGAGTATGACTATTGTTGTGTATAATGCCTTTTTCATTTCTTCTGTGCGATGTATTTCACAATGCCATCAACGTGTATCTTTGTGATTGTCTGTTTGCCGACTTCTGAGGTCAGATAGGCAACATCATCTTTGTTGTCTTGGAATAGGTTCTCGGTCAGTACGGCAGGACATTTGGTTTTTGTCAGCACGTGAAACTTGGCCTCATAATCGGGGTCGCCATCGCTCCAATCGGCACGTACGTAATATTTGGAATCATGTGGAAGTAAATTCTTGGCTTCATAAAAAAGGAGCGTTGCCAATACATCCGAGTTGGTCTTGCCGGGTGATGTATAAACAGCCCATCCGCGAGCATCATGCCATTTGCTATCCGCACCTGCGGCGTTGACGTGGATTGACACGTACATACAATTAGCCGTGCCGTATTTGGCACAGAGGCTATTTACGAAGTTGGAGCGCCACGTAAGCTCACGCGATTGCTCTTGCTTCCATGTTGCGCCCTTCATCTGTGCATTGGGGTTTAAGTCGGGATAATCCACGAATACTTTATAACCGAGATTTTTAAGACTTGTCGCTACGCGCGACACTATTTCACGCGAATAAACGCACTCGCGGAACTTTTTATCGGGTGAACACTTGCCAGGCGTTGTCGTCAGATGCGCCGTGCCTAAAATTATAACTGCTGTATTCTTGTCCATATCTTAATCAAACATTGGTAATCCTAAATCATTTATAAATTTGTCGGGGTCGTCATACACTTTTTCTTTCCGTGCGCGTTTATCCCAGTATTTCTTCGCTTGTTTCTCTGAGAGGTACTTGGTGTAAGTCCCATCGCTTGACATTATCCTTATCATTGGTGCGCTGTACTTCCAAAGGTAATCCTCAAAGGTCACAGACGGATATTGCTTTATAAAGTCCATCGCATTGCCGACGATACTTGTTGCACTGACTATTACCGTTCGGGAACTCTCTTCTTCAGTGTCAAATTCCGTATCATCGACATCTGCTCGGTAATAGTCAAGGAAAAATTTATATTTATCTTTTTGATAACCTCGGAGAGTATTTCCATCCATTTGCTTTGGTCGCTCTCCCATTCAATACGTTCACATAGGCTATAAAAATCATCCGAGAACTCCTTGGTGGCATAATTCTTATATATCTTGTCCTTGTCGTTCAATACGGCAAATGCAAGACAGCGAATAACGGCGGGGATGCTGTGCGCAAATTGATTGAACATATCCACAAGGTTGCCCTCTTGGTGTTTTTGTATCTTGCACGTTTCCTCTGCGATAAGCACTTGCGTCCCCATTTTGAGCGCGGTGATATTGTATGTCTTGCCGCCTATCTCAAACGGAGTGGGCGAATCGTTCATTATCTCCGCCAAACGCAACATCGCGTCAAGTTCGCTTATCTTGTTGTCTTTTTCTTCTTCCATTGCATTGCGAAATAAAAAGAAAGGCGGCGGCTCGCGCCTACACCGCCCTTCTTCGCTTCAACCGTTGTTTGCGTTCAGTTTATTTGCCTGGGGATTTGGTAAGCACTGCCGCGGACAAGATTGCAATGGGCGCCTCTTTTGCGCTTGAATCTGAGCCAATCTTTGCCGAGGAAGCAGTACCACTCAGCGTGCCGTAAGCAATATTTGTGGAGAGTGATTCGAACACCAGCTTGGGCGCGATAAGCACCTTGGGGAGATACAGATACTTGGAGTTCTCAGTGAAGCCAACTTGGATAGCGATGTATCGGGCAGCGTAAGACATGGGGGCAACAAAGTTGGTGCCTGCCTTCTCCCAGCCCATTACTTTCTCCAGATATTCATCGTCAATAGAGGCGTTGTTCAGCTCCACGGTGTACTTACCTGCGGTGGTGACTGAGTAGATAGGCTCGTCGGAGGTCTCGCAGTCAATATCGGTGGTCTCGGGGTCCTCTTGCGTGATGGTCAGAGAGTCGGCGATTACGGAGGCTAGTTCGATAGCCGCCGAAGCGGTAGGCGCGGTAAGCACACCTTCGCTCTCAGTCCACGGGGCAATGAGAATCTCCTTTGCTTTTGTAAAAATGGTTTTTTTAGCCATGATTAGTAATTTAAATAGAAACGTTAATATTTAAAGTTAAGTGCAAAGTCTATTTTACTATGATGTTCAAGCCTACGACGATGTAATGCCAGTTCAGAGCTGTGTCATAGTCGCTTGTTTTATATAATTGTGTCAGGCAATATCTCTCATCCGAAGCTGTATCAAGCACGGTAGCAAACGCTTTCTCCATCTTTGACAACTGAGCGACATTCTTGCGCCCGTTGGCAGTGGGGTGCGCATAAAGATAGACATTGATAGTGCCTTTACCGTAGGCCGACAAATCTTTAACGGCGTTTCCGCAGTCTATCAGCACCAAGTCTTTTGTGTCGTCTGATATTGCGTTTGGGAGCGTTCCCGCGTACACGGTCTTGCTCACCTTGCCCTTGATTATCTTATCAAGGTAGGTTTCAATGGATGATATGTTGAGGTTGTCGTTCATAACATATTTACCGTAAAAGTTTTTGATACGCCACGCCCAGCTTCGGCCATGTTGGAGAACTCTTGTGAGATTACGCGGTATTTGTGTTTCACGCCGCCACCTCCTTTTTCAAGAATACCCGTGTAAAACACGGCGTTGACAACGATAAGCTGAAAGCCGTTTGTCTTGGGCTTGTATTCGCTGAGATATTTCACCACGTCCTCACGTCCGTAACCAGGCTCAATACCCGCTCCCCGCCATCCGTTGCGCTTCTCGTTCGCTTGCGGCGCCGCCGTCCAATATCCACGGCGCATCTCTCTGCCGTTATAATACACGGCCCATCCGTAGGCGTCGTTTTGGTTCTGCGTCCGTTGGCGAGTGTCTTTTGTCTGTATGGCGTCATGGATTATCGTCTTGCCCTGTGCGGCGAGATAGTCCACTATATTATTTATCTGTCGCTGTAAGAGGTTAATTGTTGACATCTTCGGTGACTACTTTAATATCGACACTCATTGCGCCTAATTGTGAGGGGCGCACCATCTCAACAACGCCTTCTACGGTATTCCCGTAAAACTCGCCACGGAAAGTATGGCCTCGGCGCACGCCACAATCTTTGTATTTGTCAACCGTGCCTGTAGCGTCGGGATTGAGTGACAAGGGGAAGTAAATTGTATAGTCGGCAGCGAGAAGATTTGATTGTCGAAGCCCCGCTCTCCGCTGAATATCACAGTCAGTTTCAAAGACAAGTATTTCTGCCTCCGCCTGTTGGTCTAAATCCAATGACGTGTCAACTTCGTATTTTACGAATTTGCCATGATACGGAAAATCGGCCATGTCAAGCTCGGATATGTCAAAATCTTCAATCATAATTACTCAAGCCATTGACAAGTTCCGACATCTTTCATGCTCTCCCAAATCTCCGCATCGGGATTCTCGTAGAGTTTCATCATCAAGGAATAGATGTCATTCTTATCCGTGATGATTTTGCCGCCTATTGTCACTGAATAATCGCCATGCTGTCTTGTCTTGCTACCCGTATTGCTCGGTGAGGTGAACAGAATCATAAGCATATCCGCTATCACAAGATTGCGGTCGCGGCGTGAGATTTTAGTCCAATCCTCCACGTCAATCAAGCCTCGCTCTTTGGCGATACGCTCAACAGCTTTAGCGTCAATCGGATAGCCAATCAACGTGCCTAAATAGTCTACTACATTAAAGTTTTCTGCCATATCTTAACGGTTGAAAGGAGAGGGGAAATTAATCCCCTCTCGCTGGAGTTATTAGTCTCAATAGAAGCGTCCGTTCCTACGTCTGCGGCGATACTCTACATCGTCATAGTCATCCCACATTTCGCGGTCGTATTCGGGGTTGTGGCGATAGAGTATGCGGCCGCCCGCACCATAATGGGTGACATTGCCGCGACGCTCGTTGTAATCGTCCTCATCATAAACCTCGCGCATCGCGTCGGCGTACCCACATTCGTATGCGTCCAAGAGTTCGGGATTGTGTTCGTACCTTTCTTTGCGATAATAGATTTCGCCGCCAATGCGGTCGTAATCCTGAATTATACGTCTAAGTCTCATTGTTCTTTGTTTTTAGATTGTTTATTGTTTCCGCCATTGTTCGTGTTCGCACTGAACTGGCTCATCATCGCTTGGAATTGTGCGGCCTGTTGCTTGTTAAGCTCCATAAGCTGTGCTACGGTATTTTCAAGCGAGGCAATCTTATCATCCTGCGCTTTCTTAGCTGCCTCTTCGGGATTCAGACTCGCCAATATACCGCTGTAAATGTCACGCCTTTTAATGGCGTTGTCGTGGTCTTTGATGATGTCATCCTCGCGCTTGTAAAGCACCTTAACCTCGTTGACAATTTTTTCTTTGTCAAGCGTCACAACGATATTTCCATTGTAGTCGGCGATGTCAAGGTCCGAGGGCAATCCTTGAAGATTGCGGCGCTCTGCGCCTACGTTGGCAACCATATCCACAACCATCGGCTGCGGGTATTGATAGGGATTGGACTGAGGCATCATATTCACTTGCCCCATTCTCGGCTGAGATACGGACTGAACAATGCCCGTTTCCAACATCGGGGTTGCGCCTTTTGTCAGAATGTAGATGTATGAGTTGGTTCTTGCGTTTTTAAACATGACGGTTGAAATTTAGAAGTTGATATTATGCAGCGGGTGCGGCAGCGGGTGTGATGGTTACGGTAAAAGAATCGTTGATTGTGATTCCGTTTGCTCGGCCACATTGTACGCACGACGGGATAATGTCGCGGTCGGTAGCGGCGATTGTCACAGCTGTGGGTAAGCCAGTCTGACCACGGAAGGCAACGATATAATTCTCGGTAAACAGATTTGTAACGGCGTTGCAACCGCAATGCTGAGTCACAACAGTTATAACTGCCTTGATAGGCACGAATACCGTTTCACCGTTGAATCGCGGAGTGTCGTGTGTGTAAACTACCGAAACTTGAGGCTGGAGCGACGAGTCCACGCAGTATGAACGGCATAGGCGCTCCTTGTAGGTCGCTAAAAGAGCAAGTTGGTTCGCTGTCGGTGCAGCGGCCAAACCTACGGGCGAGATGTAAACTGACATAATATTTTGATAACTAAAAATTTATTTGCAATCTTGTATTGGAGATAGGCTTATGGCAGGGGCGCCCCTGCCATAAGCCTATCAACGGGAGCTTAGCAACCACAGCCACTTCCGCAGCCGCCGCAATTACCATTGTTACCGAACGGATAGCCGTAGTTGTTGCAGCCACAGCCGAACGGATTTGGCACTACGAAGGCTGGTGAGGGACACGGACGCAGTTGTGCAATCAGATTCGCAGTCTGCTGCTGCTGTGATGCGGAGAGCTGATAAGCCTGCACTTGGTCGCGGAGACTCTGAATCTCGCGGGCATCTTCGCGCTCCTTGATTGCGTTGAACCCTGAGTTCATTGCATTGATAATGTCGCAAGTCTGCCGCTGTGTCTCGTACGCAACCGAGGAGAAACCACGCTCAACTGAGCTATTAACGAAGTTGATGCTGTTGGTGAGCGAGTTGGTTTGATTACACATTTGCAGTGCTATGTCGCCACGGAAGTCGGCGACTTGTTGGCGGAGGTCGCAGCAGCAGTCGCACAGCTTAGAGAGGATGGCCTGATTGCCGTTCTGAATGGCAAAGATGACGTCCTTCTGACCCATGCCGAGATTGCAGAGCTGTGTCGAAAGGTTCTGAATTGCGCCCATAAGTGCGTTTTGGTCGCAATGAACAGTAGAAGCGAGCTGCGAGATTGCGGTAGCATTGCCTTGGATGGCTTGCATGATTAGGTCACGGCCAGCGTCGTTGTTTACAAGATTGCCAAGGTCGGCAAGGCCCTGAGCGTTACCGCGGCCGCCGAAACCGCCACCGAAACCGCCCAAACCTCCCCAGCCGAAGATTAAGAGAATCACAATCCACCAAGCGCCCATGTCGCCCCATGCGCCATTACCACGATTGTTCATCATAGCGAATACGGCATTAGGGTCTAAGCCTTGTTTGTTACAGAGGGACGCGAGAAGTCCCATCATACCATTGTTGGAGCATCCGCCATCGGCGTTGTCAAAAACATAAGTTTTATCCATACTCAGTATAAATTTAAGGATTAATAAAGAGGAGATTATTTTATTCGTTTACAAATATACATTTAAGGGGTGACGTTAGTGCGCGATAAAGCCGCGCGATAGTGCCACTGTGTCAAAAGTTATTCTTCCACGAGTGCCTCTGCAAATGCCTGGAGCCAAAGAGCAGCGGGGATTTCAGGCGCTTCATCCTCAGTGGCGTTTTGCATCGCAAGAAAAGACCGCATTGAACCGAGAGGCAACACCGCCTCCACGACTTGCTCAAACGCCTCACGGCTCATGCGCTTATCGGCAATGCCGCAATCCTCGTTGGCCTTCGTCGTTAAAGCCTCG
>OBLI01001729.1_pt1 | contig 20454 bp, 18 predicted proteins | sample 1519701 | NCBI WGS metagenome assembly OBLI01 (sample SAMEA3663005, study PRJEB22513) | pig gut metagenome | biome: pig gut; feature: pig-associated habitat; material: faeces | place: France | collected 2012
TATAATTTATTTTTATATTTTTATTAATACCTAATAAATTATTGATTATTTTTGCCATTTTATAGTAAACACGTCTTGAATAATGATTTGTACATCCATTAAAATCTTCTTGACTTGCTATACAATCTGTTATATTTAAAAACATAACATTATCTTTATGTGAAAAATTTTCTTGTAAAATTTTGTTAATTTTTTTAGCCTGTTTACTTACACAAGAATATCCAATTGTATTTACATTTTCACAATCAATTTCTGAAGCTAATATTAAAATTAATTTTGTTTTATTAGGTAATTTATCTCGTATAAATTTAACATTTTTTAATACATCATATTCATTTGGTAATCCTATATATTCAAATTTTTCATTTAATTCATTTAATAATTCATCATTAAATTTAATACCATATGTTGGTAATTTTTCATTTTTTAATTTGTCCCAATTATCTTTATTTGTAAAATTTGTATCAACTAAACCATATGGAACATAATATCCTTCTTTCTTATGTCTATATATAGGAGTAGTTGTTTCCATTAAAGTAGATAAAATTATGTAATCATAATTATTATCAAAAAGTTTTGTAGTAAAATCTTCTTCGCTTAGAATTTTTGATTCTTTTATAATTTTATTGCAAAAACTTTTTGATAAATTATAACCTTGTACAATTTGTGTAAAACATTCTCTTGCTATTGTATATGGACCTTTAGGGTTAGTATGAATCAGTTCTTTATCTATTTTATTTATATTGATATATTGTGCAACAGAGTCTAAATCACAAGCACCTTTTAAAAGTATTTTAATATTTAATTTATTTTTATTATTTATATTATTATTATAGTTTTTGATAGAAATCCAATCTACAGTTATATTATGTTCAACAGAAGAAGAAAGTTCTCCTACTTTATTTAATTGTGGAAATTTTAATTCTTGATAAATAAATTGGTCTATTCCCATACCTAAAACTCTACATGAAAATAAAAAATGCTCTAATACATTAGTTTCTTTATTAAGTGAATAAAAACCAATAGTACCGTATTCGCCAAAATTATCTTTTGCTTTAATAAAAGCATTTTCATATTTTTTATTTAATAATGTTTTGTGTAATTCTTTTTTTGTTAAACGTTTTTTTGTGTAATTCATTTGATTTGAACGATTTAATAATTCTAAAATTCTTTCTTCTTCAGGTAAACAATTTTTATTTATACTAACAAAAATATTACTAGCTTTTAAAAAATCATTATTAGATGAATAATTTTCTTTGACATGTAGTTTATTTTCTAAAACTTTGTATTGTTTTAATCTTGATAAATTAGTGTCATTTTTACCTAATTTATCAACATTGTCTTCGATTGTATCAATAATATTTGGAAGAGACACATTAATATCTTTATTATAAAATTTAACTTCTTCTAAATTTGATATATTGTCATCTATAAATAAAACATTTATAGGACGTAGTGACATATTTTCTATAATTTCTTTAATTCTTTTTCCTTTAGGTGTCCAATTAATTGAATTAAATACAAAATAATCAATGACATTTTCATAAATATCTTTTTGAAATTCATTTAAAACAACATCATAGTCATTTTTTGAACAAATAGAATTAATAATACCTCTATTTGTTAATGCTTTTACAAGTTTAATATTTTTAGTAATTGGTGTTACAGTTTGTTCGGATAAAGTTCCTGACCAAAAAGTTTCATCTAAATCCCATATAATTAGTTTAATATTTTCTAAATTCATAATATCTTTTACACCTTTCGTTACAATTGCTCCAGCTGCAATCAAAGCATTTTTCATCTAAAAACATATATTTTTTTCCGTAAGTCTTATTTTATCTATTAGATAATCAATATCTTTTTTGGTTATAATATAACTTGGTGATAATCTACAAGTTCGACCTTGTCTTATTGCTTGTAGTAATACTCCATTTTTTTGTAATTCAAATAAAAATTCTTTAGAGAAATTAGGATTTTTTTGCATTAAATCATCTGATATGTCAAATCCATAAATAAGTCCCTTACCTCTTACGTTTTTTATTATTCTTGAAGAAAGTTCAAGTTCCTTCAATTTTTTCTCAAAGTAAGTACTTATTGAAGTAATGTGATTTAATACTTTATTTTTTTTCATTCTATTTATCATATAACTTGTTATTACGCAGGATAATGGATCGTTCTGATGAGAAGAAAAATGAACAATTTTACCTTCAATTTTTTTTGCAACATCTGTTTTGAATGTTACAGATGAAACTGCAAATCCAAGTCCCATTGCTTTTGCACAAGTCAAAATATCTGGTTCTATATCATAATGTTGATAACAAAACCATTTTCCAGTTCTTCCAAATCCTGTCTGACATTCATCAAATATTAATAAAATTTGATTTTTATCACACAGTTCTCTCAATTCTTTTAAATACTCTTCTGTTGGTATATATATACCGGCAACAGCTAAAATAGGTTCAATAATTACTGCTGCAATGTTATTATTTGATTTTTTCAAAATATCTGTAAATTGATTTTTTAATGTTTGAATATCACAATCGTGGTCAATGTAATAATTTTCTTCACAAGTTGGTCTTGCCCACTTTCCAGACATAGTGACATGTTGAGCTCCTAAAGTTAGTCCGTGATATCCTTTGCTAAAACTTATTATACCACTTTTCTGAGTAATAAATCTTGCATAACGCATTGCACATTCATTTGCTTCAGAGCCTGTTGATAAAAATATTGTCTTTTTTAAATTCCCGCCGGTTATACTTGCAATATCTTCACAAGCTTGCAAAACTTCTGGAGATATTGTAGATGTATTTGTATGATATATTTTGTTAATTTGTTTTGATACAACTTTTGCTAAATTTTTATCCTTATGTCCAAAACTTAAGCAAAATTGACCGGAATTCAGGTCTAAATATTTGTTTCCGTCTATATCATAAACATAATTTCCTTTACCTTTTTCTAAAATAGCTTCATTAAAAAAAGTTGCTTGAAATATATATTCTTTTTTCTTTTCAAATAAATCCTTTGATTTACTCAAATTATATTGCATTATAAATCCTTTCAATACCTTCTTGTAAAGAGAAACTAGGTTCATAACCTATTTCTTGACTAGCTTTTTCTATAGATGGAATATTATCAAAAGTTACTCCACTGTAATCTACTTTTTTAAGATTCAATTTTTTGTTAAACACTTTTTCTGTAATATCAATTAAATCTTTTATACTTTCTACAGATTTTCCTGCAATATTATACACACCAGTTTTTTTACTTCTTAAAGCACAAATAATTGCATTTGCAGCATCATCAACAAATAAAAATCTTCTTTTTTCCAGTCCTGTACCATATAATGAGAATTCAGTATTGTTTTTAATCCTATCTATTAATAAAGGAATAATTCTTACTATAGGTTCATTTTCGCCATAAACTTGTGAAAATCTTAATATACTTAAAGATACATTTTTTGTTTTTGCCATGGATTTTATGTATTCTTCACCCGCTAATTTTGCTACAGCATATGGTGTAAATGGTTGTAATTCTACTTTTTCATCATAATTTTTGCAAGGAGGAATTCCAACACAATCAATACTGCTTACATAAATAAACTTTTGAGTTAAATCAATAGTTTCTTGTGCGAATTTTACAAAAGGTACTAATGTTGAATACATAGCATCTTCATAATTTTCTTTTTTAGCTCCCATCAATGGTATATTAGCTGCCATATATACAATGCCATCAAAAATAGTGTTGTTAAATTTATTTTCAACAAAGTTTTTATCAAAATTCATCAAATCACATTGATAATATTTTATACTTTCAGTATTATCATATTTTGAACGAGTGATTACATGACATATATAACCATTGTCTACAGCTTGTTTTAAAAATCTTTTACCAATAAATCCGGTTCCACCTGCTATTAATAAATTTTTTTTATTTTGTGTATTCATATGTTTCATACCTTCTTGTATATATTGCATTGACTTTTACGTCGTATTTTAAATCTACTTCTCTATTTTTAATTATTTTAATTTCGTCATTTATGAAATCCGCACCAGACATAACAGTATAAGCTGTTCCTGCAGGAAATCTCGGATTTACTTCTAACATATAGTAATTATCATTTTGTTTTATAAATTCAATATTTCCCACGCCATTATAATTTAAAATTTCTGCAATTTCTTTTGTATATCTTTTTAAGTTAACATCATCTACTATTTTTACAACAATTCCGCAACCATTTTTATTTCTTACCAATTCTTGTCTTGCTACACAATTAAATTTTTTAGTTTTAGCTTCTCGTATAAAATCTACTGCATAAAATTCACCTTCTACAAAATCTTGTAAAATAAATGTACTAGGATCAACTTTATGATTTATATACTCAAAAGTTATTTTGTCTGTTATTTTTTCACATCCAATACTAGCTCTACCTGAAACAGGTTTTGCAAATGATGGATAAGATATATTATCTTTATTAACATTTTTAAATAATTGAGTTTTTATATAAACTTCAGGAATTTTATTCTTTATTAGTTCAAATGTTAATAGTTTATTCCTACAAAGTTTAACGGTTTCGTATTCAGGAGTACATATATCAACACCAATATTTTTAAATCTATCTTTGTTTTTAGAAAAATATTCAATTTCTTCATCAATAATTGGTATTAAAGTATCAATTTTATTTGTTTTACAGATATTAAATAACTCTTCTGTATATCTTTCCATTTCATAAATACTTGGTACTTGATAAAATTTATCTATTTCTTCAGAAGTTTTAATATAATTTTTTGGATAAATGTCAACTCCAACAATAAAGTTTCCACATTTTTTTAAGTGCTTAGATATAAATGTGCTATTTAAAGTTCCTAGTGCAGTAACTAATATATTCACTACGCATTTACCTCTTTTAAAAAATCATCATAATTTCTTATATATTCTTTTTCGTCATAAAATTTACTAGCAAGTATCATTAATTTGCATCCATAAGAAAAATGACGCATTTCTCGCCACATATTTTTACCGATATATAAACCAACATCAGGGCGGTTAAGCCAAACGGTTTCTTGTGTTTTTCCATCATCTAGAAGGAACTGACAAGCACCATCCATTGCTACAATTACCTGTTCTAATTCTTTGTGTGCGTGTTTTCCTCTCTCTTGTTCAGGAAGAGTATCAAATATATAATAAACACGTTTTATATCAAAAGGAATGTTTTTATTTTCCTCTAAAGAAACGAGTTTACCTCTCTCATCCCCAAAAACCTTCATATTAATTAATTTATAATTCATAATGATACTCCGTATGTATCATTATATACTTAACTTATTTTTAATTGAATAATTTTTTAACAAATTTTCATATATAGTAGAATATAATATTATTTTGCACATTATATTTTATTATATAATTGCTAAATTAAAAAAGTTAAAAGTTTTAGATTTAATTTTCTAATAATTCTAATAATTCTTTTTTTCCGTTTTGTTGAATATCTTTTAATTTTTCTAGTATTTCAATATTATTTTTTCTCATTTTTTCCAGTTCATTTTTATCATAAACATTATCATTAATAAGTTTTTCATAATGAATATAGCTATATCCCATTTTATTAAAATCTCCTATTTCCGGAGAAAAGATTATAGGAATTATTCCGTATTCCAAGTAATCAATGATTTTAGTAGGGCATGCCACGTGATTTACTATAATATCATCACGTAAAATAAAACCAAAATCAGCTTTTTGATATTCAATATGTAAATTTTCCGGTAAAACAGATTTTAATACAATTTTTTGTTTTAATTCACCGAGTAATTTGCTGAATTTTTCTATTTCAGGTGACAAGATTATTATTTCATATTTATCGACAATTTTTTTTATTGTATCAATTAACAAATCTATTTTTTGCCAGCTTTGTGTACCTCCTGAATAAATTAAAGTTAGTTTATTTTTATTAGTATCTTTAGCAATATTTTTAATATTAGAATTAAATATTGGAAGTTGGATAAAGTTTGTTTTTATTCCGCTATATTTTTCTTTATAAAAATTAATCATATTATTATTTACGGCTATCAATGTATTTATTCTTGGAAAAGCGAATTCTTCAATATCCTTAAATTTTTTAACATCCACATTTTCTGACATTAATTCTTCAACAACACATCCGTGAATGTCTAAAATAATTTTATTTTTAAATTCTTCTATATATTCTTTTGGCATTTTTGTTAGCATATGTAAGCTATGAATATATATTTTTTTTGCATTAAGGCATAATTTATAAAAATCATTTTTGGAAATATTTGTATATGTTGTAGAATTGTTAGTTAAATATTTAGAATTTGTAGATTTTGCAAAAAAATGATTTATAATCCATTTTTTTGGTTGTTTAAAAAAAGATGGATTGTAATTTATGTTTTCTACATAGATTTTATGAAATTTAGAAAAAATATTATCAATAGCAATTTCTCTTAAAATCATTCCATCTTTGATATTTTTTTTATTTGGAATTTTTGCAATAATTAAGATATAATCGTTCATATTATGACACTCCTAATAATTTTATAAATTATGCTTTTTTTGTAAATTAATTTACCTGTATTTTTTAATATTTCTTTATATTCTTTAGCGGTAAGCTTTGAACAATCTAATGCATTTATTAATTTCTTTGAAACTTGTTCTATAGAATGGTTATTTATATAATATTCATAGCACTTGTTACCAATTTCTGTTTTTTTGTTTTCATTAATTATTAGATTTATTATGTTTTCCAGGGTTAAATTTCCATTCTTTTTATATTTGTCAATATTTGTTCCTAAACTATATTTTTTAGAATCAAATAAGAAATAGAATTTATTATTTTTTATTTTTGAATAGGAATATGGTAATAAAACAACAGGCAATTTTAAAGCTGCACCGTCCAATGCACTCATTCCCATAGAAAATAAAATATCTGTATTATTTATAAGATAATTATTAAGTTTATCTCCGGTTAAAGTACCTGCAAATAAAACTTCAACATTTTTTGTTTTCTTAGTTTTAGATTTGACAAAATTCAGATATTCACCATCTCCAATTATATGTAATCGTTTTTTCTTATTAGTTTGTAAGTTGTTAAATTGTTCTAAAACATTTATCAAAGCTGTAGTTTTTTCTTTACATAATCGCCCAAGAACGGTTATATTTATTTCATCTTTTTTTATAATATTAGGTTGTGCTAAAACTGTTTTTGTTATTGATATTACAGGTAAATAGTTTTCTTCGACAGATTTTTCAAACAACATTTTATTAGTAATATAATTGTCATAATCCATAAAATATATACTATTTTTTTCTGTGCAATATTTTAATAAAGTATCAAATATTTTAAATGTATTTTTAAATGCGTGGGTTAATAAAAATTTGGCCATTGAAGATGAACATTTAAGAAGTACCTTATTTTCCGGCATAACATGTATTATATTAAACGGATGAATACACCAGAAAAATAATTTAATATTATCGTTAAAATTAACATAATCTGTTAATCTATATATGTTAGATATGGGAGTTATTAAATATCCATTAATATCAATTTCTGTTTTTTTATCATCTGTATAATCAATGAAGTTTAAACAAGCGAATTCAGGATTATTTCTTACAAATCCGTTTATATAATCTATATAGAAAATATTAAGGTTATATTTTTCTTTTAGATATTTTGCAAGTCTGGCGAAAAGTAATTCGGCGCCACCAACTATTTTACTTGGATAGAAGAATATTATATTTTTTGTCATTTTTTTTATAACCTCAAAAATTCTTTATTCAGAATAATAAATATTTTTATTTTATCCATTTCCAATTATTATCAGAACCAACAATACAGAATTCTTGTCTTTTATCAGACAGCCACCAAGCTAATTCTCCAAATGTTGAGCCATAAGAATAAATACTTTTAGACGCATATGACATTATATATAAATCAGCCATTGCATCTATCATAGATTTATAATTTTTGTTTGGAAGTTCTAAAATACGATGTTTTGTATTGTTTTTGATGTAATCGACGATATCTTTAGACATTGCAGATATATAAAAAATAGTATTTTCCGGAAATTTGTTTATTTCGTCTATATACAAATTCAAATTTTCATTTCTTCCGTATTTATCCCAGTCAGGGGCATTTCTTATTTGCAACGCTATAAAAGATTCAGGTATTGTTATATTATTAATTCTTTTTTTAACTTTTTCGGAAGGTTTTATATTAGAAAAAATTTTTTTAAAATCCTGCTCAATTTTAGGTGTTATATTATTGTTAAACAAAGTTCTTTCTACAAAATCTTTTGTTAAAATATTTGTTTGTGGAAATTCTATTGTTCGTTCTTTTCTTGAATTTTTCCATTTTTTACATATATTTTTATCACTATATTCTGCAATTTTGCAATTTAAACTAACATCAAATAATGATGAAAAATATTCGTCAACCCAATCTTCTAAATCCCAAAATATATTTATATTTTTTGGATTATAGGTATAAATTGCATTAACAATTGCAAAAATTCTGTTACCGATACCATATTTAGTATCCAAAATCAAATTTATTGTATCAATTTGTTTTGATTTGGATTTTAGTTTGAGTTTTATTCCGCAAAATTCATATATAACCCATCTGGCATGATATTTTTTATTAAATAATTTCATGATTATTTCCTACCAATAAGCTTTCATACCTTCACCTTTAATAAAGTTTGTTAAATCACTAGGACATTCTTCAGGAAGTGGTGAAGTCCAGTTGTCATTATATAAGTAGCCTAATTCGTCATTCCATCTTGTACCTTTGATTCCAAATAGAAGTTGTAAAGCTCCGCCAATATGTACAGCTTGTTTGCCTTTATTTTTAATGTAATTTGCTAAAAACATTCCAAAAGCACCAGCAGCAATTAAAGCTATGTCAAAATCTTTTTCGTCAATTTGCTTGTACATATATTCCAATGCGTCAAACCAATTCTTGTATTGATTTTTTATATTATTAGTATCAATACCCTGTATTGCTTTAATAGTTTCTAATTGGAAATTTGGTAAAATTAATTTATTCTCAAATAATTTTTCATGTTTTGAATATTGATTTACAATACTTTTTTCAAAAGGATGGATTACTAAAACTTTTTTTCCTTCCAATACTCTCATCCAAGGTATTTCTTGTTTAAAAGCACCTTGAATAAATTCCCACATATTAACAAGTTTTATATCTTTTGATGCGTAATTTTTAATAAAAGGCTCTTCGCTTCCATTGTTTTTGCAAAAGCAATTCCAAACGCCTAATATATCCATATTGGATACCATATCTACTGAATCTTGACAAAATTTTGATAACAATTCATTAGTAGGAGTAAAAAATCCTGCTTGATTTCGCATATTATCTTTGATGTAATCTGGAAATTCACAAAAATTATTCTCATTTTTATAAGCTTGGAAGTATTCTATTGTTAGGATTTCAGTGGCTCCAAAACGTGTAATAAAACAAGGTTTTTTTTTATTTAATACTTCATAAATACAATCTGTAGCTTCTTTTGCTGTTAATATAGGATGTCCAGCCAAATTATCAGGATTTTTTATTTTTCCAAATCCTTTTTTGCTAAAGCTCATTCTAATTCCTAGAAAGTAAAAATAATAATGCTTAAAATCTTGTGTTATATTAAATATTTTATTCATCTATTCAAAACTCTCCCTAATATATCTTCTAAAATCCTTAATGATATTTGAGCGTTTGTGCTCCCATACCCATTTGCCAAGAGGATGTTTTTTGAAAAAATATTCACGATTTCTTTCTGATATTTCAGAACTTACACTGGAGCTTGTTGTGCTATGGTTGTGAAAAATGAATGCAGAATTCACATAAGCTAGTCCGTAACCTAAATACATTGCTCTAAAGCTGTAATCATTATCTTCCCAAAAAGCAGGATTAAAATTTTCATCCAATAATCCGACTTTATCAACGACTTCTTTTTTCATAATTACACAGCTGAAAAATGGTGTAACTACATATTTTAGCGGAGCTTTGAATTTTTGTAAGTATTTTTTATATCCGTCAAGATAATTTTTATCAGTAAGTTTGCATTTCTCGTTATTTCTAGGTGAAAGCATTCCAAGACCTGAATCAAGTTCAAAACCTTTAATCGTATTTTCTAGCCAATTTGGTGTGAATAAAATATCGTTGTTCAAAAGTCCGACAAATTCGTAATCTTTATCCTGAATAAATTTTAGACCGACGTTATTACCGCCTGCGTAACCAAGGTTTTCAGAATTTTCAATGAGTGTAATATTATTATGAGATTTTGCAAATTCTCTTACATAATCTGCACTACCGTCAGCAGATGCGTTATCTACAACAACCAAATCAAAAGAATTTTCGTCTGTATATTTGTACAAAGAATCAAAATACGGTTTTGTGGCTTGCTCTAATTTATTATAAGTTAATGTTATTAATACAGTTTTTTTCATATATTACGATTTTCCTGTATTAAATATTATCAAAACTATTGACTGTAAGCAAGGATTAATTTGGTTTATTTTAGATAAATAAGACAGTAGGGTGCCCAATAAAGATTGGATTGAGCAGTTACTCCTTTACTATTTTTATCTCTTTAAAATTTTATCTAAATCTTTTTTAACCGAGGTTAAGCCATTGATGCCGAAGACTTTTTTTAGGGTGATAATCATATTTGGGTTAAGAATAATTGGCGCACATTTACCCACATGGATATCAAAATCTTGCAATGTCGTTAAATACATTATTTGCGAGATTGTATGTCTGTCACACGTTGGGAAAAATATGCTTATAGGGAGTTCAACTTCCTTTTTTAATCCTTCTGCAAATTTTGTGACTGCATAAGTATCAAAACAGGCGTTCACACAAATTACATTATCACGTTTTATACAATAAGAAAGTGAAAGTACCAGAACATCATTCGGAACTTGTTCCAAAAGTTTTTCGAAATATGATTTTTGTTCAAGCGTATAAGCACCGAGTCCGATTATAAATATTCTGGAATATTTATTTGCGCATTTTTTTATGCTGTTTAAAACTTCGTCATAATCATATCCTAGTTGAATACTTTCGCATTGTCGTCCGGTTTTGAATCCTTTAGCAGCATGTGCTGATTCTATAACTTCGGAGAAATCTTTGTTTTTAATCTGAATAATGCCTTTTGAACTTGCAAAATCTGTTGTAAACAACAATCCTCTATAGAGATGTTCTACATTATACAAAGAATGCTTAGTTAAAATAATCGGCCCCGGGAAGGTTGCAAAATCAAGTAGGCAGTTTTCAATCCCTTGTCCGTATTGACCTTTTAGTCTTGGATATTTTTCAAAATAAGGATAAGTGTTAGCAAGTACCATTGCATCGTGCGTATAAACATCAATATCTTCGTTTTTAAGAGCTTCCAATACATCTTCAAGCTCTTTTATATTGGAGCCGACTACCAAAACTGCCTTGGAAGGAGTTGTAGTATAAGAAACTTCTTTGATTCTTGATTTGCCAAAATGTTCTTCTCTCACTGCCAAAAGTGTTTTCATAAGGCAATCATCGACTTTTGCAATTTTAGAAATACAGTTTTTAATATCATCTTGATTTTCTTCTTTTGCATCAAGATTATCTAAAATATCCAAGATTGTAAGATATCCTTTTTCAATTTTGTCGGCAATTTTATCGTCTTCAAATGTTTCTAAATCAAGAATATTTATACAAATGCTTTTTACCATAACAAAAATTATTTTGTACAAATCGCGCGTTTCGACAGAAAGTGATTGAGATTTACGCAAAAATTCTTTTTCGCCTAATTGAATAGACTTAATTATATCAGTATTATGGCTGAATTTTAGTACTGGGTTTAAACATTCCGGTATAGAATTTTTTTGAGCACAAGCAGATTTGAACTTTTGAGTTAAAATAGGCAAAATTTTATTAAATCTTTTGGTAAGAAGTTTAAAATCTTTTTCTGAAAAGTCATAGTTAGAAACCATTACAGAAATTGTGTCAAGAATAATACTTTTTGCGTCTTTGTCAATAATACCTTTTTTTTGCAATCTGAGTGCATAAAAGGCTGTTAATTTTAAATATAGAACCAAAACTTCTTGCAAAGATGAAGTTCTGGGGTTTACGGAACAAATTCCCTGCGATACGCAGCTGTCGTATTGATAATCTTCGTTGTAATTGTAACTCATAGCAGTATTATGATATGTGATTTTGAGATAAAGTACATTGCCCAAGTTGGTTATAATGGGAAACAAATCTTATCATACTAACAAGGGTGGTAGTGTGTTTATTGTGAGTTAATGCATTATTATACCTTGATTAATACTCTTTAACGTGTATCATGAGAGATAAAGGAATAAGGGAGTATTTTTCGTGATAAATGTTTGTTTAGCGTGTGATGATAATTATGCAAAGTATGCAGGTGTTGTAATTGCGTCAGTTTTGGCGAATGCAAACAAAAATGACGAATTGTGTTTTTATATCCTTGATGGTGGAATAAAAAACAAAAACAAAGAGAAAATTTCACAACTAAAATCAATAAAAGATTGTGAAATTAATTTTGTTCCGATTGATAACAGTTTATTTACAGATTACATGGATGTAAAAACTCACGCATATATTTCAATCCCAACATTTTATCGCTTAAAACTACCGAGCCTGTTACCTAATGTAAAACGTGTTATTTATTTTGATTGCGATTTTGTTGTGACAAGTAGTTTAGCAAAATTATTTAACAAAAATATGGATAATTATCCGATAGCTGGTGTACGTGATATCAGTAAAAAATTAACAAAAATTAATCCGAGCTACGTCAATGCAGGCATGTTAGTTATGGATATAGAAAACATGCGAAAAATCGGAGCAGAAGATATTTTCTTAAGCTGGACAAAAGAACATTTTGATACAATTAAACTCGGTGATCAAGAAATTATTAACGAATCACTAAAAGGTAAAATTATGGTTGTAGAAGAGGAGTGGAATGTTCAATCAAGCAATTTTACAAACCGTTCAAGCTATACACATAACCCAAAAGCAATTCACTTTGTTGCAAAGAAAAAACCTTGGCATTTTGCTTCTTTTAGCATCCACAGACCTTTGTATTTCAAGTATTTGCAAATGACTCCATGGAAATTAACCGACAAAGAATACAAACATTGGACTTTTGATAACCAGATTGCTTCACTTTTTGCATATTTAAAATACCGTCCGCTGTTTTTGTTAAGACCAAGATTTTATAAAGCTTTGTATGAAACTTACATAAAGCCGCTTTTTGATTACAAAAAACCGGTAATAAAAAGCAACACTTTTATAGTTTGGGAACCTTGCTCAAAAAGCCATTCAGAAGTTGTTCCGGGGTATGTAAAATATTTGCTTGATTTAGGATATCATGTTTCTGTAATCGTAAATCCTATGCATTATAAAAGTGGTTTATTTTCAAGATTTAAGGATGAAAATTTGACATTGAACAAAATGTCACGCAAACAGGTTAAAGAATTTTTCCATAAAAATGATTTAAGCGATGTTGAAGGTGTTCTTGTAACAACTTCCGGTAAACTCTGTGACAGCATCCATTATGAACAATGTTACGAAACTTTTAATCTGCAAGTCGATAAATCGAAATTATTCTTTGTAGAACACGAGTGCAAGCATTCTGTTGATGCCGGAACTTGGAGAGAAAATCTGATTACTCTAAGAGAATTAAACTACAAAGGGGCAAAATCTGTTGTTGTTAATCCGCATTATTTTGGAGAAGTTAAACTCACACCAAAAAATCAAGAAGTAGTGAATTTTGTGACAGTTGGAGCTATTCAAGGCAAAAAGAAGAACAACGATTTGATTATTGATTCCGTTAGAAAGCTTCACGAACAGGGAATCAAAAATTTTAAAATCACTGTAATCGGAAAAGGTCATTTGAAAAAATTACCAAAAGAATTACAACAATATTTTGACATCAAAGGCAGACTTCCTTTTAATAAAATGTATGACGAATTGGAAAAAGCCGATTTCATGATAACTTCTTATAACGAAAAAGACCCAATGCATATTAGGTACAATACAACCGGCACAAGCGGCAATTTTCAATTAGTTTACGGATTCACAAAACCTTGTGTAATTATCGAAAGTTTTGGCGCAATCAATGGATTTGATAATTCTAATTCTATTTTGTATAAATCAGATGAAGATTTTGCAAATGCTTTAATTAGAGGTATTAATATGAGTGTAGAAGATTATTCTGAAATGCAAAATAATTTGAAAAAATATTCCGATAATTTATATAAAAAATCTGAAAACAATCTTAAAAATTTGATTGGTAGCGGGAAAATATGCCTATAGAAACTGAAAAAAAGAATTTTTTAATAATCAATTCATATTTTTTAGGAGATATTTTGCTAACAAATTCTCTTGTACAAAATATCAAAAGAATTTTTCCAAATTCAAATATTATTATGCTAGCTCCATCACATTATGAAGCCGCTGCAAAGTACCAAAAAGATGTGGACGAAGTTATCATTTGGAATAGAAAAGGCGAACATAAAGGAATTTTTGGAATAATAAAATTCTTAAAAAATTTCCCTTACAAAAGTATTTATGCAGCTTTTCCGATTTATGGTTCGCAAGGTTCTATGAATTTGGCAAAACTTCTTAATGCAAAATATATTCTAGCACCTAAGTCAAAGCGTTATTCAAGATTTTGGAGAAAAAGTAAATATGATTTTGTATATGAAGGCGAAAAAACTCAAAAAGAAATATTAAGCGTCCTAAATGGAATTACAAAAGAACGTTTAATTGATTGTCCGATAAAATTTTATCCGCCGGAAAATGCTTCAATAAAGCTTCCACAAAATTATATTGCTCTTGTACCTTCCAGCACAAGAATGACTAAAGAAATTCCAACAGATACAATAGAATCTATTGTTGAAAATCATCCTGAAAAAAACTTCGTACTTTTAGGCAAAGGCGAAAGCATAAAAAAATATTCAGAAATATTGAAAGATTTCAAAAATGTCATTGATTTTTCAAATAAACTAAGCCTTGAAGAATCATCTTACGTTCTTTCCAATTCATTAGGCTCAATATGTTGTGACACAGGATTTTTGCACATGTCTTATGCAATGAACATTCCAACAGTTGGAGTTTTCTACGAACACAACATGGAAAAATTTATGCCGGATGAAACTATGTATAAAAAAGTTAGTATAATAAAAGAAAATCAAACTGCTGAAAATATTTTTAATACATTAATTCAAAAAATGGGAGAATAAAATGAACACAATACCTGTAGTTTTTACATTTGATAAAAGAATTGTTCTTGGTGCAGCTGTGACTGTAAAAAGCCTTATTGATACAGCAAAACCTGAAACTGCTTATGACATTTATGTTTACCACCCCGATATTGACGATAAAACCGCAAAAGAATTTGAAAAAATGTTAGAAGGCACAAACCATTCTATCCATTTTGAATACGTTTCTAAAGACAGATTTAAAAACGCACCTATAAATAAAGGTGGAAGCTGGACAGAAATTGTTTACTACAGACTTCTTATTCCGGAACTTTTACCACAGTATGACAAAGTTATTTATGCAGATACAGATGTATTGTTTAAAGATGACTTAACTGAAGCTTATAATATTGATTTAACTGATTATGAATGTGCTGCAGTTGCGATGGAACCTAATAACGAAAATATGATTTGCCACAAATATTTTCCGGAAAACAAGAATGAATTGACGTATATTTCAAGCTTTATAATCTTTAATTGCAACAAACTGAGAGAAGAAAAATTTGTAGATAAAGTTTTTGATGTAATAAAAACCTTCAATACAAGACTAAAATTCTTCGATTTAGATACGTTAAACATTGCATGTGATAAAATTTATAACCTTCCATATAGATATGGAGTATTCCAAAGCTTATATTATAGCGACGATTGGTCAAAATCTGCAGAATACGAGTTTATCAAACACGTATACTCTGATGAAGAACTTAAAAAAGAAGTAAAAAATGTTGTAATGCTTCACTATGCAGGTAAACCGGGTAAACCTTGGAGAAGAAAATTTGTCCCTAAGGATTATCAAGAATTCATAAATAAAATACCAAAGAGTTTGAGAAAATACACTTTTAGGGATTTTAGAAAAAAATTGTTTAGCAAAGTGTAATGGTTGTATATATAATGTTTGGTTGTTCTTATCTTCAATTTGGTGTATATTAGAGAGGTAAGAGAGGTTGTGCATGGAAAATTTATCTAATGTATTTATTCTTGATAAGAATGAGCAATCAAGAAATGTTACAAAATCTTTCATAGAAGGTTTAGAAATTGTTGGAAACATTGAGGTTTTTGATGATTATAAACAAGGGTATGAAGCGATAAAGAATTCGCAAAATCCTATTGTTATAATGGATATTTCTGAAGAGTTTGCAGAATTGAATGATATTGCCGATAATATTAAACTTTGCACTTCCAAAATAATCATAACTTCTCTTGATTATTCAACTAATACAATTATTAAAGCTCTTAGATTGGGTGCAAAAGAATTTTTGCCAAAACCAATACTAAAAGATGATTTGATAAGAGTGTTGACAATGTTGAATAGCGTTTCTGCGGAAAACGATATTTCTCAATCAAAAATTATTTCAGTTTATTCAAACAAAGGTGGAATTGGTAAAACAACAATTGCGGTTAACTTAGCTGCAGAATTGGCTAGAGTTACTAAAGATAAAGTTGCACTTATTGATTTGAATTTGCAATTAGGCGATATTTCTACATTCTTGAATCTTAATCCGCCGTTTGATGTTAATTATGTAATGCGCAAACTTGTTGATAAGAGCGAAGATATTTTGATTAAAGGTTTTGAAAAATATAAAGATACTTCTCTTTATATTCTTGCTGATCCTAGTTATATTGAACAGTCAGAAAGTATTACGCCTGCTATGGTTACGACATTGTTTGCTGCTCTCAAGAAAGTTTTCTCTTATATTGTTATAGATATGTCATCAAGTATAGATTCAATTTCATTGAAAATTTTGGATAGCTCTGATTGGATATTGTTTACAACAATAGTTAATATTCCGGCTATCAGAAATGCTCAAAGATGTTTGAATTTATTCCGTTCGAGAAAGTATCCTAAGGATAAAGTAAAAATAATTATTAACAGATACATGGATAATGATGAAATTAATCTTGAGGATATTGAAAATACCCTTAGAGAAACGATATACTGGAAGATACCAAACAATTATTTCACTATAATGGAAGCCATTAACAAAGGTGAAACAATTACTGAAATTAATGCGAAATCTAATATTGGTAATAGTTTTAGAGATTTTGCAACAAGAGTTTCAGACGATATTATTGAACAATCTATAATTCAATATAGAATTTAGTTATAAAAGGAAAAACATAGTCCCATGCTTAATTACATAAAAGATAGTTGTAAAATTACAAACAAATATATAGTCCTTGCAACTCCATTGATATTTTTCTCATTGTTGTCAAGCTTGTATGTACTTTTTTCTTTGGGTGGAAATCCAATTAGTATAGTTTGTGCGCTTGCTCTTTTCGTTTTGATGCTGGCGGCATTCTTGTCTGGTTGGTTTTATATGATAAAATTATGTGTAAAAAATCCTGAATCAGAAGATGTAAATGCACTTATCAAAGAATTTCCATCAGGAGTTGGAGAATTTTTCTTGCCGATACTTGGTTCTTTATTTAATATAGCACTTGTTTCGGTTATCGTTTTTTGTGCTTCTTATTTTATAGGCATGAAATTGATTGGTTCAATTGGAATTTCTGCTTCTTCTATGAGCGGGGTTTTTGAATCAATAGAAACACTTAAGAAATTTTTGCTTTCCTTGAGTGATGAACAATTATTTAGACTCAATGCTTGGAATTTGTTATTGCTTGGAACAATAATGTTAGAATATTTTGTGATATTGTTTCAATTTCCGGCATTATTTTTTAAGTCAAAAAATCCGTTTAAAGCATTTTGGCTTTCAGTTAAAGATTTGTTTAGTAGAAATTTTATAAAAAATGTATTTTTGTATTTGATAATATTTGTTTCTTATTTTGTATTGTCAATTTTGAGTTCAGTATTTGCAATGAATATATTTACTCACTTTATTTTTACGTTGATAAACTTCTACTATATGGTATTTGTAGTGGTATTAGTGTTCAATTATTACTATGTAAATTTTGCAAAAATTGGTGGTACATTGGATAAAGAAATTTAAACAAAACTAAGAAGTAGCGGAAAAAGAAATAGATGTCATATTTAGCAATAATACTACTCGCAATAGCCTTATCGATAGATGCTTGTATTGTGTCTTTTTCTTATGGGTTGACATTTAGTGAAAATAGAACAAAAAATGCGCTGCAGTTGGCATGTTGTACCGGATTGTTTCAAGGTTTAATGCCGACAGTCGGTTATTTTCTTACAGGTTTTGTAAAATCTTATGTAGAACCTTATGCGGGGCTTATTGTATTTTTAATATTTACATATTTGGGCTTAAAGGTTATTAAAGAAGCTTTTGATACAGAAAGAGAAAAACAGCTTTGCCTTGGAATAAAATGTTTGCTTTTGGTTGGTGTTGCAACTAGTATAGATGCTTTTTCTGCAGGAATTACACTTTCCTTGTTTGGTAATCATATCTTAAAACCGGCTATTTTAATAGCATTTGTGACATTTGCAAATTCTATTTTGGGTTTTTATGTTGGTGGTAAATTCAAACATTTGCCGACAAAAGGACTGGAAATATTTGCCGGCATGCTCCTCGTTGCATTAGGTATAAAAGCTTTGTTGACTTAAAATATACTGTTTTAGTATTGACAAAAGTAAGATTATAGTAAATAATATATGTGAGTAACCTAGGAAGTTCTTCCTGCACTTAGTATGCACAGAAGCCTAGGTTTTTTTATTATTTATTTTTATAGATAGCTCATTATATAAATTTAAAAAAGTTGATGTTTCTTTAACGACATTGAGATTATCATTTGGTAAATATGATAAAAGCTCCATAATATCGTTATATAATTTTAAAGTCTTTTGTGGGTATTTAAAAATTTGTTCATAATGAAAAACTCTATTTCTTAATTTTTTGATTGCATATAATTTTTGAGAAATAATACCAATTGCTTGTGTTTTACTTGGATAATTTACAAATACACCTTTAAAAAGGTATATTTTATTCCAAATTTTAGAATTGTATTTTTTCATGCAAATATTTGTCCAAAAACCAAAATTCAGATTTGCAATGACTCTGCCAGATGAAAATTCTTTTTTACTTGAAAAACATTCTTTTTTAGTTATGTTATATGCGTTAATTAGTAAATCATAATCATTTTTCTCTAATAAAATATTGTTGGCGATTTCATCTTTTATCCAAGTTTCAGATATATATTTGCGAAATGTTGAATTAATAGAATTTCTTAATATAATTTCTAGTGTTGTTAATTCTGGATACAAAGCCTGAGATATTTTCACATTATTATGATATCGTTGTGTAATATCTTCTATAGTATCATTTGAAGAATAAATAAACGATTTTATTCTATCTAAACTATATGTAGAAGTAAATTTTTCAAGTTCTTTTTCATTAATCATGTACAGATTATACAATAAAAATTACGACTATTGGGATTGAAATTTTAAATTTTTATAATCTTTTATTGACTTAGAGATATTTTTATATTATTATAACAATTGTTGAAAATTGAATATTATATGCTCCAGTGGCACTCTGCCGAGTAAAAGGTGACTGCGGTTTGTGAGCTGAGGCTGAAGAGTTTTGCGTAAGTGCGTGAGCACGAAAGCTAAACTCGGAATTGCCGTTAAGCGCGAACAAACCAAGACAAATGTCACGTTTTACGAGAGGGGAGGTAGACGGTGTCTACCGATTCAGCCATTAAGGAGTTTGAAAATTGAATATTATATGCTCCAGTGGCGGAATCGGTAGACGCGTTGGACTTAAAATCCAATCGGGGTTCTCCCTCGGTGCCAGTTCAAGTCTGGCCTGGAGCATTTTAAAAGGACTTACAGCGATGTAGGTCTTTTTTTATGTATAATTAAACTTATGGAAAAAATTACAATATATGAAGACTTTAATGAATTTTATAGTTTAGGGTGTGATTTAGCAGAATTTATTGAAGAACATAAAATTAATTTAAGTAAAAGTGAACAGATAAAATTTGCTCGTGATTTTTTTAGTATTTCAATATTAAGAAGTTATATTAACTATGGTATTTTAACAGAAGAAGCACAAGAAATTTTAAAATCTAGTATTAAAGAAGTTAGGTTTTCTTTGGATAATATTATTAAAAATAGAATTAAACATCCTGAATTAGATATAAATGACTATAAATTAATTCCCGAAATAATTGCAAATCCTACAAAAATAGTGGAGGATAAAGAAGATGTTTTATATATAAACTCAAATATTACTCAGTCATAAAAAA
>OBLI01001730.1_pt1 | contig 20452 bp, 19 predicted proteins | sample 1519701 | NCBI WGS metagenome assembly OBLI01 (sample SAMEA3663005, study PRJEB22513) | pig gut metagenome | biome: pig gut; feature: pig-associated habitat; material: faeces | place: France | collected 2012
GGCGCCGATGAGCACGTTGTCCTCCACGATGACGGGGGTGGCGGAGGCAGGCTCCACCACGCCGGCCAGTACTGCGCCTGCGCCCACGTGGCAATTTTTGCCCACGGTGGCCCGGCCGCCCAGCACCGCGCCCATGTCGATCATGGTGCCCTCGCCGATGACCGCGCCGATGTTGATGACCGCGCCCATCATGATGACGGCGTTTTTACCGATCTCCACCTGCTCCCGGATGATGGCGCCCGGCTCGATGCGGGCGGGGATGTCCTTCAGGTCCAGCATGGGGATGGCGGAATTGCGGCAGCTACTCTCGATTTCCACATGGTCAAATTCATTGGCTTCCAGCACGGGCTTTACGTCCTTCCAGTCGCCGAAGACAATTTTGCAGCCCTTGCCTGCGGGGAACTCCCGGCAGTTCGGGAAGGCAACGGGGGCCTTCTCCCAGACGTAGACCTTTACCGGGGTCTTTTTTTCGGAGGTGCGGATGTATTCAATGATTTCCTGTGCGTTCATATTGCAATCTCCTTATTTCGTATTACCCAAAAATTCTATCATTATTTGGGCAAAATGACAAGAAGAAAATTGACAGGGAGGGAGCTTTGCCTTATAATCGTACCCAAAAAGGGGGCGTGGACATGAACATTCGTGACGACCGGCGGGCGCTGCACCAAATTCCGGAGCTGGATCGGAACCTGCCGGAGACCTTTGCCTATCTGAATGGGGTATTGTCAGGACTGAACTGCCGGGTGTTCTCACCGGTGACGGGCAGTCTGTGCGCCTTTTTTGATTTTGGGAAGCCGGAGTCCATTACCTTCCGGGCGGATGCGGACGCTCTGCCCATTGCTGAGAAAACCGGGGCGGACTACGCCTCCCGGCACGTTGGTTGTATGCACGCCTGCGGGCACGATGGACACATGGCAATTCTGCTGGAGTTGGCCCGCCGCTTAAGCGAAAAACGGAGCCTGCCCCACAACGTGCTGCTGGTGTTCCAGAGCGCCGAGGAGACCACCGGCGGCGCAAAGGACATCTGCGAAAGCGGCGTATTTGCGGAATACAACGTCAGGGCCATCTTCGGCCTGCACCTGTGGCCCGGGCTGGAAGCCGGGGTGATCGCCAGCCGAAAACAGGAGCTGATGGCCCGTTCCAGCGAGGTGACTGTGGACATCTACGGGAAATCCGCCCATATCGCCAAGGCTGCCGAAGGAGTGGACGCTCTGATGGCAGCCGTGGAATTCTACCAAAAAGCCATGGAAATGGAGCGGAAACTGTCGGATTCGGTGTTCCGTCTGTTGAAATTCGGCAAATTCCAGAGTGGAACCGTCCGCAATGCCCTGTCTGCCCATACCCACATGGAGGGTTCCCTCCGGGCCTTTCAGGACGGCGTGTTCGATGGGCTTGCAGCGGGGCTGGCAGACATCGGCAGGGCCGTGGAGGAAACCTACGGCTGCACCGTAAAGCTCCACCTCAGCGACGGTTACCCGGCAGTCATGAATCCGCCCGCATTATATGACCGGGTGCAAAAAGCGGTGCCCTTCCGGGAGCTGGAAAGCCCCAGCATGACCGCTGAAGATTTTTCCTGGTATCAAAAAAGCTTACCGGGCCTGTTTTTCTTCCTGGGGCTGGGCGACGTGCCAGCGCTGCACACCGACACCTTCGATTTTGACGAAGCTATTCTGCTGAAAGGCGCCGATTTCTTTGAGAAGCTGGCGGAAACCGAACTATGATACCATTGAATCAGAACCTGTCCACGTTAAAACGCAGCGCTATTCGGGTGTACACCAATCTGGCGAAGGAAGTGCCCGGATGTGTTATGTTAACCATCGGAGAGCCGGATTTTGACACCCCGGAGGTCATCAAGGCCACAGCCTGCGCCGCCCTCGCCGGGGGCCAGACCCACTACGCCCCCAATCAGGGTACTGCCGCCCTGCGAAAAGCCGTGGCGGACTACGAAACGGGCCGGGGCCATGCCGTCACGCCGGAGCAGGTGCTCATCACTGTGGGTGCCACCCATGCTCTGTTCACCGCCTTGCTGGGCATTTTGAATCCCGGCGAGGAGGTCATCGTCCCCACCCCGGGTTTTGGCCTGTATAAGACCATCGCCACCGTTGCCGGGGCGAAAACGGTTTCCCTGGATGTGACAAAAACCGGCTTCCAAATCACAAAAGAAGCGCTGAATGCGGCAATTACCCCCAAAACCAAGGCCATTATTCTCAATTCCCCTTGCAATCCCACCGGCGTTGTGCTGAATGCGGAAAGCATGGCAAACGTGAAGGCGGCAGTGCTGGGAAAGCCCATTTTCGTCATCAGTGACAACGTCTACAGCCAGCTTTCTGATGGAAGCTGCCCTGACCTGAGCCTTGACCCGGAATTACACAATCAGTTGATTCTGTGCCAGAGCTTCAGTAAGCCCTACGCCATGACCGGCTGGCGCATCGGCTACCTGACCTGCCCGGACTATGTCATGGATCGGCTTTTGCTGCTGAGCGCGGCGGAAATCGCCGCCGTGCCTACCTTCCTCCAGGAGGCGTGCGTGGCAGCCCTGCAAACCGATCCCAGTCCCATGCGGGATACCTACGTTAAACGCCGGGCCTACATCACCGGCCGTCTGCGGGGTATGGGCCTGTCCTTTCCGGAACCAGAGGGAGCCTTCTATGTGTTCGTGGATATCCAAAGATTCGGCATGGACAGTGCGGAATTCTGCACCCGGATGATTCGGCAGGCCGCCGTTGCCGCCGTGCCTGGCAGCTGCTTCGGCAGCGAGGGCTATATCCGGCTGTCCTACTGCTGTTCAGATGAAGACCTGAAAACAGGCATGGACCGGATGGAAAAATTCATCAAAACGCTATAATATTTTGCAGGGCGGCTTGATCTCAAGCCGCCCTCAATGTATCGAAAAACCTGCATTTCCCTTGCCGTAGGGGGCGATGTGGGCATCGCCCCCTACGGATTCCCCTTTCCTTCATCCCCGAAGGGGATATCATCACTTTCAACTTTCCACTTTCAACTTTCCACTTTCAATTTTCAACTGCCTTCGCAATATCCCGGGCCACGTGGACGCCGCTGGCGGAGGCGTGGGACAGGGAATGGGTGATGCCGCTGCCGTCGCCGATGATATACAGGCCGGGGTAGCGGCTCTGGAGCTTCTCGTCCACCTCTACTTCCATATTGTAGAACTTGACCTCCACGCCGTAGAGCAGGGTGTCGTCGTTGGCGGTGCCGGGAGCCACCTTGTCAAGGGCGTAGATCATTTCAATGATACCGTCCAAAATTCGCTTGGGCAGCACCAGACTCAGGTCGCCGGGGGTGGCGTTGAGGGTGGGGGTGACAAAGGACTCCTCGATGCGGCTGGGGGTGGAGCGGCGGCCCCGGATCAGGTCGCCGAACCGCTGGACGATGACACCGCCGCCCAGCATATTGCTCAGGCGGGCAATGGACTCGCCGTAGCCGTTGGAGTCTTTAAAGGGCTCGGAAAAATGCTTGGCAACCAGCAGGGCAAAGTTGGTGTTCTCCGTTTGCCGTGCCGGGTCTTCGTAGCTGTGACCGTTGACGGTGATAATGCCGTTGGTGTTCTCGTTGACCACCGCGCCCTTTGGGTTCATGCAGAAGGTGCGCACCCGGTCGCCGTACTGCTTCGTCCGGTAGACGATTTTGCTCTCATACAGCTCGTCCGTCAGGTGGGAGAACACCTCCGCCGGCAGCTCCACCCGGACGCCGATGTCCACCCGGTTGGATTTCGTGGGAATTTCCAGCTCCCTGCAGACGGTTTCCATCCACTTGCTGCCGCTGCGGCCCACGGAAATGATACATTTTTCGCAGGTATAGGCCCTGTCGGCGCAGGAAATCTCATAGCCGCCGTCCAGCACCTGCACCTTCTCCACCGGGGTGTCGAAGAAGAACGCCACCTTGTCCTGAAGATACTTGTACAGATTTTCCAGCACCACATAGTTGATATCCGTGCCCAGATGGCGCACGGAGGCGTCCAGCAAGTGCAGGTCGTGCTGGATGCAGGCCTTCTTAAACTGGGTTCCGGCAGTGGAATAGAGCTTTGTGCCCGCGCCGCCGTAGCGCATATTGATTTCGTCCACGTAGCGCATCAGCTCCAGCGCCTGCCGCTTGCCGATATATTCGTAGAGCGTGCCGCCAAAATCGTTGGTAATGTTGTATTTTCCGTCGGAAAAGGCCCCCGCGCCGCCGAAACCGCTCATAATGGAGCAGCTTTTGCAGCCGATGCAGGTCTTAATTTTCTCCCCGTCGATGGGGCAGCGGCGGCGGTTCAGGGCATGGCCCGCCTCAAAAACCGCGATGCGCTTTTCCGGGCAGCGCTGGGTCAGCTCATAGGCGGAAAAGATGCCGCCGGGACCCGCGCCGATAATAATCACGTCGTAATCCATAGTGTTCCTCCAAAGTCTCACGCGGCAGGATACCGCGCCTTACCATTCCAGTATAGCGTATCGGGCGGAAATATGCAAGGGCAGAAAACAGCATCCCCAGGGGGCACCGTCTACCACTGTCATTGCGAGGAGCGCAGCGACGTGGCAATCCGTACTCCTCTTGGTACCGGGTACGTTATCGAACGTTGAAAAGGGGAACGGATTGCACCACAGGCATTCCCTTCGGTCACCACACCAGCGTGCGCGCTGGTTCGCAATGACAGCCAATGTTGACTATGGCGTCTTCAGTTGATGACATTATCCCCTACGGGGAGATAGCAAAAAATCGGGGCGCTCCGTCAGGAGCGCCCCGAGGGTTTATTTCTGTACGGCCTTCAGGTGCTTTTGCAGCCAGTCCTTGCCGTCCACGAACCGGGCGACAATGAAGCTTGCCACATAGTCGCCGGCAGCGTTGACCATGGTTGCGGGCGGGTCAACCAGATTGCCCAGAGCCAGCGCCATGGGGTAGGCAATGGCCATCTGCTCCGGGAAGAACACGGTGCACAGGGCCAGTTCGCCGGTGCCGCCGCCGCCGGGAATGCCGGACATGGCAACGGAGGAGAACACGGCCACGACGATGGCAAGAATCGCCCGTCCGGTGGAGAAGTCCTGACCGAACATACCGAACAGGAAGGCAACCTTCAGGATGGCGCTCATGGCGCTGCCGTCCATGTGCATGGTGGCGCCCAGAGGCAGAACGATATTGCTGATGTCACGGCTGATGCCGGTCTCTTCCGCGGCTTCCAGATTGGTGGGAATGGTGGCAACAGAGGAGCAGGTACCGAAGGACACGGCAGCGGGCTTAAACAGGTGCTTCCACATGACCTTTGCCGCCCCCTTGCCGCCGCCGAACCGGGCGTAAATGGGGAAGAACACGAACATATAGGCAAAGCACAGACCGTAATAGACCAGCAAAGTGCGGCTGTAGTCGCCGATGAGCTCGGGGCCGTAGGTGGCGACCAGATTGGCGAAGAAGCCGAAGAAGCCGATGGGGGCATAGTAAGTAATGATCTGCACCGCTTTCAGAATACAGGCGGTGATGTCCTCCAGCAGCTTCGCGGTCATGGTCTTGGAGCCGCCCTGCATCTGGATGCCAAAGCCAACAATGACGGCGAAAACAATGAGGGGCAGAATGGCCCGGCGGCTCAGCAGCTCCACAAAGTCGGGCTTGGTGAAGAAGTTCACCAGCATATCGCCCACGCCGATGACCGCGCCGGCGTCCGCCTCGGGAACCTCATAGGTGCCGGTAATCACGGGGAAAACCCGCATCACCACATACATGATGATGGCGGCGATGCCTGCGGTGACAAAGAAGGTAGCCAGCGTCACGCCCATGACCTTGCCGGCCTTTTTCGCGCCGGGCATATTGGCAATGGCGGAGGCGATGGAGCAGAACACCATGGGAACCACCGCGCAGAACATGAGGTTGGTGAAGATGGTGCCCAGGGGCTCCAGAGCGGGGGCCGCCTCGGGGAACAGCAGGCCCGTGACGCAGCCGGCGACGATGCCCACCAGCATACAGACAAGGAACCCATAGTTCTTGAAGAATTGTTTCATACTTGATACTCCCTTTCCAAATGTAACCCCTGAACCATACCGTATTTTCAGTCTGTTTTCAAGGGAAAACCGGCTGGTCGAAGCCGGTTATTTACCTGAGCCGGAAAAGCCGTGCGCACATCCGGTATCTCTGGCGCTGCCACAAACCATGATTGTACAAAGATAGCAAAATTCTGTGGAATTGTCAACGAAGCATTGCAAAGCCGGACAAAATTTGATAAAATATCTTCCGGCCTATAGCCTATTCATTATTATTCAGCCCTTTTATGCATAATGATTCCCTTACATATCTGTGGATTCAGGTGAGACCATGAATGAGAAACACGATTACATTGCCGTATTCGATTCCGGTGTGGGCGGCATCAGCGTACTGCGGCATCTGCGCAAAGCCCTGCCGGGGGAACGGTTCCTCTATTTCGGCGACTCCGCCAACGCCCCCTACGGCAGCCGCCCCACGGAAGAGGTGCGGGCGCTGACACTGGCAGCCGTCAGGTATCTTCTGTCGGAATACCCTTTAAAAGCGCTGGTCATCGCCTGCAACACCGCCACGGCGGCAGCCGTGAACGATGTCCGGGCGGCCTACCCGGAGCTCATCGTGGTGGGCATAGAACCGGCCTTAAAGGTGGCGGCAGACCACTTCCCCGGCGGACGGGTGGGGGTGATGGCCACCGAGGTGACTCTGCGGGAGGAAAAATTCGACACCCTGCTGCACCGGTTTGACGAAGATGTGACCATCTACAAAATCCCCGCCCCGGGACTGGTGGAGCTGGTAGAAGCCGGGAAGGTGGACACGCCGGAGACGGAAGCCCTGCTAAAAAAGGTCTTAGGCCCCTACCTTGGGAAGCTGGACGCGTTGGTGCTGGGCTGCACCCACTACCCCTTTGCCCGCAATGCCATAGCCAGAGTCCTTGGCGGCGGCGTCACCCTGCTGGACGGCGGCGAGGGCACCGCCCGGGAGACCCGGCGACGCTTACAGCAGGCGGGCCTTTTGGAAAACGGCGCGGGCGAAGTCAAAATTTGCAACAGCTCCCCCGACCCGGATATGCTGCGGCTGTCCCGGGAGAGACTTCAACAGGAGGATTGACGATGGAAAACAACATTTTGGTTCTCGGCATCGCCGGCGGCACCGGCAGCGGCAAAACCACGCTCATGGACAACCTCATCGGCAAATTCGGGGATGTGGTCACCGTGCTCAGCCACGACAACTACTACCGCCGCCACGACGAGCTGACCTACGAGCAGCGCTGCCAGCTGAACTACGACGAGCCTGCCTCCCTGGAAACGGAGCTGATGGCGGAGCACCTTTCCAAGCTGCGCCGTGGGGAAGCCATCGACTGCCCCATCTACGATTTCACCATCCACAACCGCTCCGACCAGACCATGCACATTGTGCCGAAAAAGGTCATTATCGTGGAGGGTATTCTGATTTTTGAAGACGAGACTCTGCGAAACCTCATGGACATCCGCATTTTCGTGGATACCGACGCGGATATCCGGCTGTGCCGCCGGATTGCCCGGGACGTGAACCAGCGGGGAAGAACGCTGGAAAGTGTGCTGACCCAGTACCAGCAGACCGTGAAGCCCATGCACGAAAAATATGTGGAGCCAAGTAAGAAATACGCCCACATTGTTGTGCCCGAGGGAGGAAAAAACCACGTAGCGCTGGACATGATTACCGGCCGGATCGCCCGGCATCTGGAGGAAATATGCGATACGAAAGCCTGATTTTTGACATTGACGGCACCCTGTGGGACTCCCGGGCGCTGGTTGCCGAGGGCTACAATATCCAGCTTGAAAAAGAGGGGCTGTCCCATCTGGCAGTGAACGCCGAACTGTTCCGCCCCCTGTTCGGCAAGGTCATGACGGAGATTGCCGACACGATTTTCCCCTCCATCCCCGCCCCGGAACGCTACGCCCTGATGGAGCGGTGCATGGACACGGAAAATAAATACTTGCAGGCAAACCCCTGCCGCATCGGCTACCCCGGTGTCCGGGAAACCATGGAAAAGCTGGCAAAAAATCACCGGCTGTTCATCGTCAGCAACAGCCAGAAGGGGTATCCGGAGCTGTGCATCGAAAAGCTGGGCCTGACGGATCTGATTCAGGGGCACCTGTGCTTCGGCGACACCGGCACCAGCAAGGGTAAAACCATCCGCGCCCTGATGGAAAAATACCGTATCACAGACTGTGCCTACATCGGCGACACCCAGGGCGATTACGAGGCAACATTGGAAGCCGGCGTTCCTTTTATCTGGGCGGCCTACGGCTTCGGCACCCCCGATGGATATGACCATAAAATCGACAGCTTTGCCGACCTTCCCAACCTGACCTGTTAAGGAGAATACAATACCATGAGCATCGCAATGGATGCCGCCTGTCTGCAATGCAGTCTGCGGCGCAATATCGAAACCGTACAGTCTCTCGGCTCGGCGGAGGATACCATGGACTTCGCCCGGGAACTGATGCGGATGTATCTGGAGGGGCCAAAGGACGTGCCCTCCACCTGGTTCACCCCGAAAATCGCCCGTCTGCTGCATGCGCGCTACGGTCTGGAAATGGACCGGTTCCGGCAGGAAAAGCTTGACTCCAACGCCCTGGTGCTGTCCCATATGGAGGATATCCGAACCCGGGTCATGGGCTCGGAAGACCCGGTGCTTGCCGGGCTGCAATACGCGATTCTCGGCAATTATCTGGACTTTTCCGCCCTGCAGGGGCAGGTCAGCTTTGAAAAATTCACGCAGATGCTGGATTCCGCCCAGGAAATGCGGTTTGACATGGCGGTTTTCGAAAGATTCCGTCAAGATTTAAGAAAAGGAAAGAAGCTTTTGTACCTGACGGACAACGCCGGAGAAATCGGCTTTGACCGGATCTTCGCTGAGGCCATCGCCAAAATCCATCCCAATCTGGAAATCACCTTCTGCGTCCGTGGCGGCCCCACCCTGAACGACGCCACACGGGAGGATGCCGCCGCCGTGGGAATTCCCTTCCGGGTCATCGACAACGGCAATCTGGTTCCCGGCACCCAGCTGGATCTGCTCAGCGCGGAGGCAAAGCAGGCCGTCGAAACCGCGGACGTGATTCTCGCCAAGGGCATGGCAAACGTGGAAACCATGCTGGGCTGCGGGTACAATATTTACTACGCGTTTTTAGTCAAATGCCAGCGGTTTGTAAATCTGTTTGGAAAGCCGCTGATGACCCCCATGCTGGTGGGGGAATATAAAGAAAGCTGAGATATTTCGAATGAAGAAAGTTATCATCATCGGAGCAGGCCCCGCAGGCATCACCGCCGGCTACGAGCTGCTCAAAAACCGGGACGGGTCAGACGAAACCTATGAGGTGCTGATTCTGGAACAGAGCGACGCCATTGGCGGCATCTCCCGCACCGTGCGGCATAACGGCAACCGCATGGACATCGGCGGACACCGCTTCTTCAGCAAGGACAGCAATGTCACGGACTGGTGGAGCGAAATCATGCCCAAGCAGGGTGCCCCCGCCATGGACGACAAAATTTTAGGCCGCAGCGTCCCCGTCACCCCCGGCGGCCCGGACCCCGATCAGGAAGACCGGGTCATGCTGACCCGGAACCGGGTTTCCAGAATCTACTACAAGAAGAAGTTTTTCGACTACCCCGTGAAAATGAACTGGAACACCATCCACAATATGGGATTCCTCACCACCATGAACGCGGGCTTCAGCTACCTGTACTCCGCGGTGTGCAAAAAGGACGAGGATTCTCTGGAGAATTTCTACATCAACCGCTTTGGTAAAAAGCTCTACTCCATGTTCTTTGAGGGCTACACGGAAAAGCTCTGGGGCCGTCATCCCCGGGACATCTCCGCCGACTGGGGCGCCCAGCGGGTGAAGGGCCTGTCCATTGTGGCTATTTTGAAGGATATTTTGCAGAAGGCCCTGCCTCAGACGAAGAAAAACGCCCATGTGGAGACCTCTCTCATTGAGGAATTCCAGTATCCCAAGTTCGGCCCCGGTCAGCTCTGGGAGACAGCGGCTCAGGAGTTCGTTGACATGGGCGGTGAGATTCGGAAGGGCTGCAAGGTTGTGGAAGTTCATACGGAAGGAAACGCCGTGAAGGAGCTGGTCTACGAGCAGGACGGACAGAAGTACACCGTTGCCGCCGACTGCTACATCTCTTCCATGCCGCTGAAGGATCTGGTGGCAGGCATGAACGATGTTCCCGCCGATATCGGCCGCATTGCCGCTGGGCTTCCCTATCGGGATTTCGTCACCGTAGGCCTGTGCGTCCGGAAAATCGCTCTGAAAAATGAGACGAAGCTGAAAACCCTGCAAAACATCGTGCCGGACTGCTGGATCTATGTGCAGGACGTGGGTGTCAAGCTGGGCCGCATCCAGATTTTCAACAACTGGTCGCCCTACATGGTGGCAAAGCCCCAGGAAACCGTGTGGATGGGGCTGGAATACTTCTGCACCGAGGGCGACAAATACTGGAATATGAGCGAAGCCGAGTGGGTGGATTTCGCCGTTTCTGAGCTGCTTTCCATGGGTGTTCTCGAAAGCCGGGAGGATGTTCTCGACTATCACAAGGAATGCGTCCAGAAGGCCTATCCCGCCTACTTCGACACCTACTATGAAATCGACAAGCTGGTATCCTACCTGGACGGCTTCCAGAATCTGTACTGCGTGGGCAGAAACGGTCAGCACCGCTACAACAACATGGATCATTCCATGGTCACGTCCTTTGAAGCCGTCAAGAACATCAAGAATGGAATTGACGACAAGAAGAATATCTGGAGCGTAAACACAGAGGAGGAATACCATGAGGAAAAGAAGTAGCCGCCTCTGGGATTCCTGCACCCGGCAGCTGGGACTGGAAACCAAGGCCCAAAAGCGGTGGTTTATCGCCGCGTTTATCCTGCTGTATATTTATCTTTGGCTGTGCCAATACCTGCGGAGTTTTCTGGAGTACGATATCACCAGCGGCGTTGCCTGCTCGATTCTCTTCCCCGCGATTCAGGTGCTTCCCCTCTGCGTGTTCGGTGTCATGCTGTTCGCGAAATTCCGCATTCCCGCTGTCACCGGCAGTGATTCCTTTCCGCGCCTTCGCCGTTTCTTCCCGGTGATTGCGTTCGCAGTGACCTTTGGATATCTTCTGCTGTGGCTCATCGCCTACTATCCCGGCGCCTTTTCCGCGGATAACATTTTCCAGTATGAGAATGCCTACTACGGATACTTTGACAACTGGCATCCCGTTCTGCACACCTGGCCCTTTTACTGGATCCCCTTGCAGATTTACCCGCATCCCGTCAGCATCACCCTGTTCCAAATCCTTTTATTCTGTCTTGCGGTGGGATACCTGTACCGGGTACTGTGCCGCCGGGGCAGCCCCATGTGGTTCATGATTGGATCCTGGCTGTTCCTGATCCTGAACTGCCACACCATGAGTATGATGATCTCTCCCCTGAAGGACAGCGCTCTGGGCATTGTTTCGCTGGTCGTTTTTACGCAGCTCATTGAAATCTATGAGACGCAGGGCCAGTGGCTGAAAAAGTGGCATCATTTCCTGGTATTCACCGTTGTATGCTTCCTTGCCTCCGGGGTTCGCCATAATGGTATTCTGCTGATCGCGCCATTGTACATCATTCTCTTCATTTTCCAGAAAGAAGCGCGGAAACCCGTTCTGTTTTCCGCTGCTCTGGTGCTGTTTGGCATCTGGTTCATGAACGGCCCCATCATGTTCTGGGACCGGATCTGTCCCCCCTCCAACCGTCAAATGGAGGTTCTTGGTATGCCCATGACCATCCTGTCCAGCGTCTATATGAAGGATCGGAGTGTCTTAAGCCCGGAAGCCATCCGTTTTCTTGACAGTCTTACGACCCAGGAAGAGTGGAACACCGTCTTTCAGTTCGGCAACTTCAATTCCATCAAGTTCGTCTCCTCCCTCCCCCTTGCGGACCGCATTGAACAGGAGGGTACAGCAGCCATCCTGAAATATACCGCCGAAGCCATCAGCCGAAGCCCGATCTGGTCGACGAAGGCCTTTATCACGCTGACCCGTGAGGTATGGGATCCACTGTCCAACGTGGGCGGGTACACGCCGTACTGTTCCGACATCGTGATCGATGGTATTGGCGTCACCTTTGAGGGAAACCAGGCGCTGGCACAAATCCTGACCGTTTGGGGAGAAACCACAGATTCGCTGTTCCTGTCTCTGTTTACGAAGAATGTGGGCATGATGATCCTGATTGCCATGTTCACGGCTGTGGCAAACGTTGGCCGGGGCAAGCTGGGCCGGGCATTTATGATCTTTCCCATGCTCATTTACGATTTCGGCACCATGCTCCTGCTCACCGGAGGCGATTTCCGCTTCTTCCACTTCAATTTTGTCATCATCATTCCGCTTCTCTATCTGATTCTATCCGGGAGTAAAAACCATGAAACAGTTTCTTGATAAGTATATGGGTGGCCTGTTCGGCTACCTGATCGTGGGCGGTCTGGCTACCATCGTGGAATGGGCCGGTTTCTGGCTGTTCTCCGAAAAACTCTCCATCGAGTATCTGCTGGCGACCGCGCTGGCCTTCGCCATCTCCACCTTTGCCAACTGGCTGTTCGGCAGGCTGCTGGTATTCCGGGGAAAGCAGCAGCAGTCCCTTCTGCGGGAAATTCTTTCCGTATATCTTGCCAGCATTGTGGGACTGCTGCTCAATCTGCTCATTATGTTCCTGCTGGTGCAGCTTTTGGGTGTGGAAAAAATGATTGCGAAGATGGCCGCCACGGTTCTGGTGTTCACGTACAATTATCTGGTCAGGAAGCTGATTATCTACCGGAAATAGGCCTGCCGGCCATATCTTAACGAAAATTTAATGAAATCCGGGACAATCCTCCATTGCAAACGGTTTTTCCCTATGCTACAATAGGGGAAATTAGATGTAGGAGTATTGTATGCTGCTCAAATACCTGTCCTGTTTCTTTATCTCCATGGTGCCGCTGGTGGAGCTTCGGCTGGCGGTTCCCATGGCTGTCTCTATGGGACTTAGCTACTGGCCCTCGCTGGTGGTGTGCGTGATCGGGAACCTGTTGCCCGTTCCCTTTATTTATTTCTTCGCCAGGAAAGTGCTGGAATGGGGAAAAGACAAGAAATATATCGGCAGCTTTTTCAACTGGTGCCTGCGAAAGGGCGAATCCGGCGGGCATAAGCTGACCCGGCGGGCCGGACAGACCGGCTCCTTTCTGGCCCTGATGCTCTTCGTGGGCATTCCCCTGCCGGGCACCGGCGCGTGGACGGGAACGCTGGCTGCCAGCTTCCTGGATATGGGCATCAAAACCACCTCCCTCGCCGTATCCAGCGGGGTGGTTCTGGCAGGAATCATTATGGGCGTCGTCAGTCTGACCGGCGTTCATGTATTTGGGCTTTAATCAGGAGGTAAGAAATATGTCTGATTGTCTGTTTTGTAAAATCATCGCCGGGGAAATCCCCTCCACCAAGGTCTACGAGGACGAAACCGTCTTCGCCTTCCGGGATATCAACCCACAGGCCCCCACCCATGTGCTGGTGGTACCCAAGGCGCACATTGCGGACTGCAATGGCGTGACCGCCGAAAACAGCGCAGTGGTGGCCCATATTTTTGAGGTCATCCCGAAAATTGCCCAGGCGGAAGGTCTGACGGGCGGCTACCGGGTGGTCAGCAACTGCGGCGCCGACGCGGGCCAGACGGTCCATCACCTGCACTTCCACATTCTCGGCGGCAAGCAGCTGACTCTGGAAATGGCGTAAACTGCATAGTAAGTGAGGGGTCAGACGCTTGCCTGACCCCTCATTGTTACTCTATATTTGTCATAAGGGCAAAAAAAGGAAGCTCCGGCTCAACTGGCAAGCACTGACGGCGAGAGATTTTGGTTTCCCGGAAAGTTTGGAAAACAGAGGAATACTTTGTGTATTTCCTGTTTTTCAAACTGCACCGGGAGAGCAAAAGATCCGTCGTTCAGTCGCAGACAGTTGGGTCGGAGTTTCCTTCAATTATTTTGTGCCAAAGATCCGGTCGCCGGCGTCGCCAAGGCCGGGAACGATGTAGGCATTCGCATTCAGCTTCTCGTCCATGGCGGCAAGGTAGATGTCCACATCGGGATGGGCCGCGGTGACAGCCTTCACGCCCTCGGGGCAGCCGATTATGTTCATCATGATGATCTGCTTGCAGCCGTGCTGCTTCAGGAAATCAATGGCGGCGATGGCGCTGCCGCCGGTTGCCAGCATGGGGTCCACCACGAAGACCTGACGGTTGCCGATGTCATCGGGCAGCTTGCAGTAGTATTCCACAGGCTTGTGGGTCTCGGGGTCCCGGTACAGGCCGATGTGACCGATTTTCGCGGAGGGAATCAGGCCCACCATGCTGTCCACCATGCCCAGGCCCGCGCGGAGAATGGGGACGATAGCCATTTTCTTGCCCGCCAGCATACGGCAGGTCGCGGTGGTGATGGGGGTCTCCACCTGCACCGCCTTAGTAGGCAGGTTCCGGGTGGCTTCGTAGCACATCAGGCCGGCAATTTCGCCCACCAGCTCCCGGAATTCCTTGACGGGGGTGTCCTTGCTGCGCAGAATTGCCAGCTTGTGCTGAATCAGGGGATGATCGAGGACATAAACGTTTGCCATGGTATCTTTCTCCTTTATTCCGTTATTTCAACTTTTTTCATGCGTTCCGCACGTTCCCGCTCCGCCTGAGACAGCCGCAGATAATTGGGGGTCAGGGCGTTGGCATCGCCCGGGTCGCCCGCCTCCGCCTGTTTCTGCGCCGCCAGCGCCACGCCAACCGCCCGCTGGTGCATCCGGTGCTCCGGCGGCAGTACCAGATTGGGAACGCTCTCCAACAATGTATTATAACACAGATTGCTGCCATCGCCAACCAAAAAAATGGGTTCTTTCAAACTTTTTAATTCCGCGCCCAGTTCGGCAAGGGAGATGGCCCGGTCTTCGGTGACCCGTTCCGGCGTTCCGTGGTTTACATAAAACAGAGCGTTGTAAACCTGACTTCTCCGGGCGTCCATACAGGGGCAGACGTAGCCCTGATACGCGCCCAAACTGCGCACCATGGCTTCCAGCGTGGACACGCCGTAGCAGGGAATCTCCTGGCCCCAGGCAAAGCCCTTGGCGGCGGCCACGCCGATGCGCACGCCGGTAAAGGAGCCGGGGCCTGCCGCCACGGCGACAGCGGTCACATCCTCCACGGTCTTTCCGCACTGAGACAGCAGATTTTCCGCCATGACCATCAGGGTCTGGCTGTGGGTCAGGCCGGTGTTCTGATAGCTTTCCCCCAGCAGCTTTCCATCCTCCAGCAGGGCTGCGGAGGCCGCTTTCGCGCTGGTCTCAAAGGCTAAAATCAGCAAATTTTTCTCCCCCCTCGATGGTGATGCGCCGGGTATTCTCTCCCAGCTTTTCGATGGTCACGGTAATTGCTTCCTCCATGGCCTCCGCCACGTTCTCGCTCCACTCTACGGCGCAGACCCCGCCCCGGTCCAGATAGTCCTCCCAGCCGATGTCCCACAGGTCGTCGGCGCAGCGCAGGCGGTACATATCGAAGTGGAACAGGGGCAGCCGCCCGCCTAAGTATTCATTGACAATGGTATAGGTAGGGCTGGTGACCATTTCGTCGCAGCCCAGCCCCCGGGCAAGGCCCCGGGTGAAGGCGGTCTTCCCTGCCCCCAGGTCCCCCCGGTAGGCAATGACGGTTCCCGGCCCCAGCTTCGCCGCCAGCGCCGCCCCGAGGGTTTCCGTTTCCGCAGGGGAATTGGTAATGTATTCCATAACATTTACCTCGCGTTTTTCAACTTCTCCGCCTGATCGGCTGTGGCGAGGGCGTTGATGATTTCATCTAAATCGCCGTCCATAACGGAGTCGATACGGTACAGCGTCAGATTCACCCGGTGGTCGGTGACCCGGCCCTGGGGGAAATTGTAGGTGCGGATGCGCTCGTTGCGCATGCCCGTGCCCACCTGCGACCGGCGCAGGCCCGTGACCTCGCTGCTAAGCTTCTCCTGCTCCATTTCGTAGAGCTTGGAGGCCAGCATCCGCATACATTTTTCACGGTTCTGCACCTGAGAGCGCTCCTCCTGACAGGCTACCACGATGCCTGTGGGCTTGTGAATCAGCCGGACGGCAGAGCTGGTCTTGTTGACGTGCTGACCGCCGGCGCCGCTGGCACGGTAAACCTGCATTTCGATGTCGGCGGGACTCAACTGCACGTCCACTTCTTCCATCTCCGGCAGCACCGCCACGGTGGCGGTGGAGGTGTGCACCCGGCCCCCGGACTCGGTCTCCGGCACCCGCTGGACCCGATGGACGCCGGACTCGTACTTCATCCGGGAGTAGGCCCCCCGTCCGTTAATGACGAAGTCCGCCTCCTTCACGCCCCCCAGTTCCGTCTCATTATAATTGAGCAGCTCCACGCTCCAGCCCATTTTTGCCGCGTACATGGAGTACATCCGGAACAGGCTGTGGGCAAACAGGGCGCTTTCCTCGCCGCCCACGCCGCCCCGAATCTCCACAATCACGTTTTTTTCGTCGTTGGGATCTTTGGGAAGCAGCAGAATTTGCAGTTTTTCGTATAATGCTTCCTTCGTGGCCTTGGCCTGTGCATAGGTTTCCTGACACAGCTCCTTCATTTCCGGATCCGCCATCAGCTCCTGAGCCTCCGCCATGTCGGTTTCCGCCTGCCGGTAGGCCTGATAGCACTCAACAATCGGCTCCAGGTCGTTCTTTTCCCGCAGCTGCTTCGCTGCCTTCTGAGGGTCGGCGTAGAAGTCCGGCTGCTCGGAACGGGCGCACAATTCTTCGTATTTATTGCAGATTGCCTGTAATTTGTTCAGCATTCACTTTTCTCCGTTATTTCGACTTTTTACCAGACATACAACCTTGGGTTCACGGGGATATTATGTACGCCGGAACACGTTGAGCACACAGCTTGCCGTATCCGTCAGCGTCTGCGTCTTACGCAAGCGGTCAGCTCCCGCTTTGCTCACCCGGAACAGGTGGGGCGTCATGGCAAACAGGTTCTGCACCTGCGCCCCCTCCACCGTGAAGGAAAACCGGATAGGAACGGATTCCAGCAGGGTGAAACCGGGCAGTTCGGGAACCGTGTCCTTTTCCCGGAAGATCAGTTCGTCATAAATGATCTTCTTCAGCCCCAGCAGGTGATCCTGCGCCGCCAAAACCAGAAAAAACAGGCCATTTCCCCGTAAAACCCGGTGAAATTCCTCCGGGAGCGTAATGGCGAACAGGCTGGTCAGCAGTCCCGCAGCTCCATCCTCCACAGGAATCCGGGCCGCTGTGGCGCACAGCCACTGGGCGTCCTTGTATTTTCCGGCGGCATAGCGCACCGCGTCCTTGGAAATGTCCAGTCCGGTGAGTTCTGCCCCTACGGCCTTCGCCAGACGGGTGCAGTAGTAGCCTTCTCCGCAGCCCACATCCAATATGGGGCCGGAGGCGCCGTATTTTTCCGCCGCGGCAATCAGCGCTTCGGCGATGGGGGCGTAAAAGCCGCCCTCCAAAAATTCCCGGCGGGACAGCACCTGCTCTTTGGTGTCCCCGGGGTGGGCGGAGTGCCTTTGCTGCACGGTCAGCAGATTCACATACCCCTGCCGGGCGATATCAAAGCTGTGATGCGCCGGACAGGCCAGGCGGTGCTCCTCACGGCACAGGGGTTTTTCGCAAATTGGGCAGATCAGGTTCATATCATAATCCTCCAATAGGATAGTATACCCCATTTTTTATCCGCCGTCAACGGAAGTTTCCGCGTCGGCATCTGTAGGGCTTATGTCATGACCCCGCCCTACGAAAGTGTGGTGGCATTGATGCGAAAGTTTCTTTCAATTTTTCTGAGTTTATCTTTACTGGTTCTGCCCGTCCGGGCGGAGGAAAGCAAGTACGTTGCCCTGACCTTTGATGACGGGCCGTCGGGAAAGTACACCCGCGCTCTGCTGGACGGGCTGTATGACCGGGGCGTCCACGCCACCTTCCTGCTGTGTGGCTACCGGATGAAGGATTATCCCGACCTGACCCGGCGGATTTACGAGGAGGGCCACGAGATTGGCTACCACGGCTTCACCCATAAAAGCATGCAGTCCATGAGCCGCCGGGATATCGCGGGTGAGCTGGAAGACTCTCAGGCGCTGCTGCCCGAAGGGTGCCAGCCGGTATTTCTCCGTCCGCCGGGAGGCTGCTGCTCTGACGCCGTGCGGCAGGTGGCTGAGGTGCGGAATCTCGCCATTCTCAGCTGGTCGGTAGACCCCCGGGACTGGGCCACCCACGACACCGCCGCCGTGGAGCGGGCCGTGCTGAAAAATGTGAAGGATGGGGACATTGTGCTTCTGCACGATATGTCCGACAGCTCCGTACAGGCGGCGCTGGACATTGTGGACGTGCTGCTGGATAAGGACTACGAAATCGTCACCGTATCCCGGCTCGTCCGGCTGCGGGGAGTCAAACTCCGCCCCGGGCAGGTGTATACGCGTTTTCAAAAAACCAGCTAAATCTCATAAAAAGCTGTTCTTTTCCCGCCTCCGGCTGTTTTCCGGCGGCGGGATTCTTTCTATTTTGCCGAGTTTTGGAAGCCGCCCCATGGAATTATCATGTAAATTAACCAAAAATCCCCCCGTGGGGGATACGAAAATGAGAAGAATTGTGTGAAAATGCACGATTGACAATCTTGCATGAAATTAGTAAAATAATATCGATACCTTATGTTCTGCATAAGCGTCATTTCGTTCGTCACAAGAATCAATGATTAGGAGGAAATCACTTTGAAGGATTGGGCATCTTTAATCACCATCGAGGAGATGGAAGCTGCCACCAACTCTCTGCTGGAAACCGCGCAGAAGGTTGGCGCCGATACCTGGCAGCAGCGTGTTAAGAACCAGACTCCTCACTGCGGCTTCGGCGAGAGCGGCACCTGCTGCCGTATCTGCTCCATGGGCCCCTGCCGCATCACCAAGAAGGCTCCCCGTGGTATCTGCGGCTGCGATGTGCACGGCATCGTCGCTCGTAACTACCTGCGCTTCACTGCCGGCGGTGCTGCTACGCACTCCGACCACGGCCGTGAAATCTGCCATACCCTGTACCAGACCAAGGAAGGCGGCAACTACACCGTCAAGGACCCCGAGAAGCTGATCCGCATCGCCAAGGAGTGGGGCATCGAGACCGAGGGCAAGGATATCTTCGATCTGGCTCACGAAGTCGCTGAGACCGGTCTGATGGAGTACGGTAAGCCCTTCGGCACCCAGCGTTTCCTGAAGCGCGCTCCCGAGCACACCCAGCAGCTGTGGCACGACGCCGAGATCGAACCCCGGGCCATCGACCGGGAAGTTTCCCAGTCCATGCACATGACCCACATGGGCTGCTCCTCTCTGCCCGAGGCCCTGATCCGTCAGTCCCTGCGTGCCGGCCTGTCCGACGGCTGGGGCGGCTCCATGATGGGCACCGAGTTCTCCGACGTTCTGTTCGGCACTCCCAAGCCCGTTGACACCACCGCCAACATCGGCGTCATGGAGAAGGACAACGTCAACATCGTCGTTCACGGTCACGATCCCTCCCTGTCCGAGATGATCGTCTACTACGCCAATGATCCCGAAATGATCGCCTACGCCAAGAGCATGGGCGCCAAGGGCATCACCATTTCCGGCGTGTGCTGCACCTCCAACGAAGTCGCCATGCGTCACGGCATCCCCATGGCCGGTAACTACCTGAACCAGGAGAACGTGGTTCTCACCGGCGCCTGCGAAGCCATCGTCGTGGACGTGCAGTGCATCTTCCCCGCCCTGGGCCCCCTGAGCAAGTGCTTCCATACCAAGTTCGTCACCACCTCTCCCATCGCCCGGATTCCCGATTCCGAGTTCATCCGCTTCTCCTCCGCCACTGCCGGTGAGAACGCCAAGGCGATCGTGAAGATGGCCATTGAGAACTTCAAGAACCGTGATCCCGAGCTGGTCAACATCCCCAGCCTCAAGCAGAACGCCCGTGTCGGCTACTCTGTGGAGGCCATCAAGAAGGTTCTGGACGGCGTTGCCAACTCTCAGGTCGACGAGTTCGGCACCACCAAGCCCCTGATCGAGTGCGTCCACTCCGGCGTTCTCCGCGGCGCTGTGGCTATGGTCGGCTGCAACAACCCCAAGGTTCGTCCCGACTCCGCCCACATCGGCCTGATGAAGAAGATGCTGGAGAACGACATCATCGTCATCACCACCGGCTGTGCCGCGCAGGCTGCCGCCAAGTCCGGTCTGATGGATCCCGAGAAGGCCAAGGAGTACTGCGGCGCAGGTCTGAAGCGCGTCTGTGAGCTGGCCGGCATTCCTCCTGTTCTGCACATGGGTTCCTGCGTGGATATTTCCCGTATGATGATCCTGGCCGCCGACATTGCCAAGGATTGGGGTATCAACATTTCTCAGGTTCCTGTCGTGGGCTGCGCTCCCGAATGGATGTCCGAGAAGGCCGTCTCCATCGGCAACTACGT
>OBLI01001731.1_pt1 | contig 20435 bp, 18 predicted proteins | sample 1519701 | NCBI WGS metagenome assembly OBLI01 (sample SAMEA3663005, study PRJEB22513) | pig gut metagenome | biome: pig gut; feature: pig-associated habitat; material: faeces | place: France | collected 2012
CTATCTCGGAATCTTGTGTATTGCCACAATCATGATTTGGTTAAAATGAACAATTTTAAATGTTTTTCAAACACGCTCTAGAGCACATTAAAAGTCCCGCAAACAGCCGGGACTTTTTTCTTAGTTCTGTCTGATAAACTGTGTTTGTAAAGAAAAAGTTTCTACAAGAAAAGAGGAAAATGATATGAGTACTATTTTAGATTTTTTATCAAATATTTTGTTTAATGTTTTGTTTTCGGATATTGGCACGGTTCTGCTTATGCCAATTGTAATTTGTCAGTGTATTGCAGAAAAAATTACAACTGCGGTTACCATTCAGGAAACAGAATTAACCGGATTAAAAAATTTTCTTTTTCATCCTGAAAATAAATCACTCCGGAGACATTTAGCTGTTTTTGGCACGGATCTTTTTCCAGAATGGTTGTTCATTTACGGAGAAAAAGGAGTTGGTAAATCACATTTAGCAACTTGTGTAAACGAAGAAATGGAAAAGAACAACATGCGTTGTTGTATTATGAATTACAGCGCGTTCATGAATCAATCAAAAAATGACGAATCTTTTACTAATACAGTAAAAGGAAACAATTGTCTCATTATCGATGACATAGAAGAAGTATTAGAAGGAGATTCTATAGAGCAGTGCCTTTTTATGGTTGCTTTGAAAGAATTAGAATTTTGCAATATAGATTTGATTCTTTTGTCAAAAGTTCCAGCTGAAGAATTTCATTTTTCGACAGATTTAGGTTTTTTCATTGAAGATCCAATTGAACTGAAAGCCCCTGTTCTTAAGCAGAAGATACGTCATGTCAAACGTTGTCTGCGGAAAAACCACCTTCACATTTCAAAAGAAAACATCATGGAAATTGCACAGATGAAAACCATGGGACAGGTAAAAGAAAGACTTAACGATTTGCTCCCAAACCACTAGGATAATCCCTTTATCTACTGAAAAGAGCAGGAAGACAAAATTCTCCTGCTCTTTTCTATTATACGTCATTTCAATTTTTCTTAGGCAGCCTCATTCTTTCTGCAAACTTTCCAGTTCTTCCTCTGCCTTTTCATACAGCTCAGCAAAGTCATACATCTCACCCGAACTGAATCCCATGCCATCCTTATACACACTATAGATCTGCGTTGAATCTGCCAGTTTATAGCCCTGGTCAACCTCAGCAAACGGATAAATCTGCTGATTCTCAACATAGAACACCTGCAGCCTCATCCTATCATCTAATCCGACATCTGTATTCATATCTTCAGAAACCGACCTATCTTTCAACGTAAAGTAAGAACCGTTCTGATCTGCAGAAAGTCTTATTCCGCTCTGGTTTTCTTCCAGTGCGTAAGTAGAAACAAGTTTCCCTGATTTCAAGTCATAGATCCACGCTGCCTCTTTATCAACACCAAGGATACACTGATCCTGTTCAAAGAAACGAAGCTGTAAATTCTGTTTTTGTCCACACTCTATCGTCTGCTGTGTCTTTCCGGTTGCCGTATCCAGAATTATAATCTGGCCATCCGGATGATACACTGCAAGGCTTAATTCATCAGAACTCACCGTCATTGCCGGAGACTGCTGGCTTGTAGTCTGTTCTCCGATTTCCTGCTTCCCCTGAAGCTTTCCGTCTTCTGTGGAATACTTCGCCAAATAAATCTGATTCCCGTCTCTGTTTAAAACTTCTATCTCTTTTCCACCATTTACAGACACGATTTCCAGAATCTGTCCATCTGTTTCTTCAGATTCATCCATCCGCTGAATGGTCTGCTTCTTCAAATCCACATAAAACAGCTTCTCCGTATTTCGGAAGTAAAGTCCTTCCACATCTGGTGTATAGATCCAGTCCGAACCTGCTTTCAGTTCTTCTCCTGCTTCGCCTTCAACGGAATAGTCAGCAACCAGTTCCTTCGAATCTACGGAAAAGATCCGTACTTTGGCACTGTCATTTCCGTAACCTTTTTCTGTTTCCAGTATCACTGCACATAACTGTCCCTGGACTTCTTTTACTTGCAAATCCTGGATCTCCCATGTCTCATCACATGTATAGGTAAAGGCCGGACTGTCTGCCTGCTCCGTATATAGTGCCACTGCATTTTTCTCAAGCCAGAATCCATAGACCTTATTCTGTACCCTTGTGTCTGCGAACCAGACGCACTGATACTTCTGCTGGTCTGCACGTTTCTCCTCCATGTCTGAGATCACATAATACGCATCGAAGATCTGGTCTGCTACCTGCTGCTTCATTCCACTGTCTTCCGGTCTCTCACAGAACACAATCCCGTCTTCCGTCTTCAGAATCAGTCTGTCCTCCATCTGGTCATAAAGGAAATCCTCCATCTGAAAATCCCCCTGATACACCTGTCTTTTCACCAGCATATCTGCCAGTTCTACTTGAACAATACTTCCATCACTTAATCCAACCAAAAACGCTTCTTCTGTATAAGCCTGTACCCCTATGATATTAGAAGCAAAGGAAATCTTCTGCGCCCCTGTTCCTGTCTGGGAAATATATAAATCGCCCCGGATCCAATGAATCCATGTATCTCCGTCATCATTGCCGGTTTTCAATGGCAAAATGCACTGCCCCTTTTCGTCAGTTACATATCCTGTTTCCTTCTCGGATCTGGAAATCGTCTCGCCGGTATGTGCATCGTAAATTACATAAGTCCAGTGATACATTGTATCTTTCCAGAAATTCTCCGAAGCTGTTTCCGCCTGAGTCTGCTCTTCGTACTCAAGCACCAGCACATTTCCATTTCCCGTGAAACTTACATGCTCTCCCGGACTCGTTGTAAGTACTCGTCCCTCGCCACTGTTCCTGTCATACAGAACCACACCGGCATCTGTACTGATTACCATCTGTACTCCATCCTGGGAGAAATCAACCCTGCTGATTTTCGGATCATCTGCATACTCTCCCACTTTTCCCAACAGCCCAGACATCCATTCCTGTGAAATAACCGCTGTCTTCTGACCCGAAGTAACGTCATACAAATCTAAATTCTGACTGGAGTCCACATAAGCAAACAGGTTTTCGTATCCTACATAAATGTCAGCCTTGAATGCCATAGGGACTTCCAGAGGAAATGCCTGCTCCACCTTTTGGTTCTCAGAATTGAAAACTACAGCAGCATGCTCCATAACGATCAATACCTGATTCTTTTCAATCGGATAAGCAAGTTGTATCACTCCCAATGCTTCTGGCAGACCGTCCGATGTATCTGACTCCTGGATCATCCGTTCGATCTGTCCACTGTCTCCCTCCCATATGGTCTTCCCATCCTTACAGGTAAATACAGTCAACATCCCTTTGCTGTCAATCCCGTAGCCATAACTTTTGTCTTCTGAATAAGTAACCTTTACAAAGGATTGTGTTATCTTGTCCCTTGCTGTGAACTTCCTTTCCTGACCGGAAGCATAGCTATTTAATACAGTATTCAGCGCATACATTTGCTCCGGGATAATCGCTGACTTTGTATTCTTCTCTTCATTCGAAGGTAAAAGTACAGTCTGTAATGCTCCGGTTTTGTCTCCCTGTTCGTATTGCTTCAATGCCTGTGTACAGAGATTCTGCGCCCGGTTTCTGCTTGCCAGACGGTGTTCGATCTGGATCTGATACTTCTGGTACACCGTGTAGGATAGGAATCCGATTGCTACAATACTTACAACACCAACAATACTTCCAATCTTTTTTCTCCGGTAAGTCCGGTATCTCTGCACCAGTCCATCATACGGTACGCCAAGTATCGGCGCCACAATCCGAAGAACTGCATCTTTCCGTATTTTTTTCAGAATCTCTGCCTCTGTCTGTCCGTAAACAGCCGCAGCATAAGAAAGATATCGCTCCCGCCCTTTGAACTTAACGATTTTCTGGTCATCAGATTCGTCTTTCTGTTCGACAACCACCGGGAGAATCCGGGAGGAATCATGTGTCTTTAAGAAATACTGCACCTCTCCTGCATTCCAAATGGTCTCACCTTCGGTGTCATTTCCGATGATAATCAGATATCCACTGTCTCCAAGCGCATCCACGATCTGCCGATTCGCATTCTGGTCCACTGACAATTCCGCACTGTCCAGAAAGACTCTGCGGATTCTCCGCTGGCCTGAAACTTTGAAATGCTCTATTCCTTTCTGCAGGGCTTCCGCAGCCTTCTTGTGTAATCTGTTTTTCTCGTCATATAAGATATACGCATCGTACTGGAAGCCCTGAAGTTTTGAATGATGCGGAACTAGCTCATCTAAAAGCCGGTCCACATCTTTCAACATTTCATCTGTGCTGTGGTATCTGTTTTCCGGCTTCTCTTCAAGTGCTTTCGTCAGAATGTGCTGTGTCAGATCTTCTAAATGTTCCGGAATCCGGAGTTCCTCCAGATTCTTCCTCGTCAGATATTTTCTCTCATAAGAGGAACGGAACACTTCCATCTCTTCTTCGCTGTAATGCTTTCCTGTCAGAAGATACAGCAGCAGATATCCCACGCTATACAGATCCGCCTCTTTACCAAGACGGATCTCAAAGGATTTTCCACGCATAATCTCCAGTATCTCCGGTGCTCTGTATCCTGCTGAGGAAAAGATCGGCTGATTTCCCACTACATCACAGTATCCGTCTTCCATCAATTCTCTTGCCGAACCGAAATCAATCAGGAAACAGGTCAGACTCTGGTCTCTCCACTCTCCTGCAAGAAAGACATTTCCCTCCTGCATATCCAGATGCAGATATCCTGCCCGGTGCACCTCGCGGAGTGCGATCAGTGTTTCCCGGATTGCCCGGAATACAGCCACCGGCGGCCGGTTCATCTTACTCTTCCATATGTAGGCAGATTCTCCTTTTTGCTCCAGCGAAGTCATTACGGTAAATGTATTTCTCACAGAATGAAAAGTTTTCCCCTCATATGTAGAAATCTCCACCACATTTGCCAGCTTCTGCATCGGAATCATACGGACTGCTTCCTTAGAATAAATATCCGCTGTGATCTGCCCTTCGTGCGCCTGCATCCACGACACATACCGCAGGTAGAATGCCGCATCCTTTGACGCTTCCTTCGGTGCAACTTCTCCCGATTCCAGGCGGATAAACTCATACTGTTCTGAATAAGGAAAACATTCTTTCAATGCATAATGCATATGCGTCTCCAACACATACTTTCCCTTATAGAAGATCATCTTATTCGCCGAATACAGCAGACTGGAACCACCTGCTCCTATGAGTTCGTTCACCTGATAACATTCACCGCCTGGAAAACGGACATACGTCCCACTCTTTAACTGTTCTCTCTGCATGTTCTGCTCTCTTCCTCTTACCTAAATTATCCGATACGGCTTAACGCCTCATAGATCTGGATTGGTGTCAGTCCACCATACATGATTTCGTCATTGTCACTTTCCAGACCAATCAGACAGAAACTAAGAATAAAGGTTCTTTCCAAAATATGTGGTGCATAGAACTGTGGCAGATGCGCTGCTTCCAATACAGCGTCCGCACTGTCAATGTATCCCCAGATCTTCTGGCTGAGCGTTCCTTCTTCTGCATTATCCCAGAACATAATGCATACGAGCCATACCATGAACAGCATGTCCGCTTTCTCCACCTGAATCTTTCCCTTTAAAAGCTCAGGAATCCTGTCTGTAATCACCTTGCTTTTGATCTTTCCGTTTTCATCTACATAAAGGTAACGAGCCAGACGGTCTTTGTGTTTTCTGTACACCTTCTCTGTCATCTCATTCATTTTATCCAGAAGCTTCTTTACAAACTTATCGTAATCTGCCTCTTCCATAGAATAAGGACTCTCCATGCTGCAGATCTTACTCAGTTCTTCTGATGCGCCGGTAAGTTCCTCTGTGCTGAACGGATCATAAAATTCTGTCTCGTCTCTTTTTACATATTTCTTCTCTGTATCTGACTTTGCATACACATATGCTGCCAGCTTTCTGTATAAACTGCATGCTGTCTTACCAGGAAGATCAAGATACGGAGCCTGTGATACCATCCATTTCATAAATGCAGTATCAACTTCCTGATCTGCATCTCCATTCTCCTGCATCCACTGTCTGATTTTCTTTGTCAGAGAAGGGGTATCCTTGCACTCTACCGTCACTTCCTCATCTTCCGGCATCATATATACCGTAAAGTGATCCGGTTTCTCCTGCATGGACTGCTTCTTTATCTCTGCTGTATTCTCTTCATACTGTTTTTTCAGTCTTGTATAATCGCCAAGACTCTGACCACGCAGCAGACAGTACACATGGAGAATATCATCTGCTTTCGTAAACTCAAATCCGTCATTCTCCAATGCTCTGATCAGGAAGAAGTTCGTCTCTGAATAAGTCATGCGGAGTGCATGTGCGATCTTGAGTCCTTCTTCTTTTTGCAGGATGAATCCCTCTCCTTTTTCCAGATTCTTTTTGTCTTCTTCTGACAATAAAAATGCTTTTCTGAAGAGGTCACGCCACGGAGTAATAATGTCATTCTCGTTTTCTGCTGCCAGATGCGCCAGCACAACAATGTAACGATCCCGCTCATCTTCGCTCAATTCAAGGTCACTGTTCTGTGTAATCGCATCGAAAGAAACCACCCTGTCTCCCCCCTCTGCTGACTTTAACTTACAGGTAAATTCTTTAAATTCTCTCGTATATGTTTCATCTGAAAATAAATCTTTTCCAAGACTTCTCGCTGCCAGCCAGCACATCAAAAAATGTCTTGGCATGCATATGCACGCTTCCTTTAATTCCTGCATCTTGCCTGTCCAGCTCTCCAGTGATGCACCCGTTTTCATATTCTCGAGTTCTGCATCCACACCCTTGTCATATGCTTTCGCATAGTCATCTACTGCGTCTAACCACATATCTGTCCGTAATGCCATTTTTCCGTCTCCTTTACGAAATAAAATATAAACTATTTTTATTGTACCAAGTCGCTGGCGCGACGGCTAGCCCCAGTACAATAATTGTTCTACTTTTTCATAAAAAAATAGCAGTTTTTGAATTTATGTTGTATTGTTAAGTTACCACACCAAACAACTTCATAACCTCAAGAACTGCTATGATTAGTTTACCATGGATTTTTAAACTCAACAACTACATATCTGAAAAATTTTATCGTCCACCTCCCTAAAAGTGTTTGAGCGCAACCCTTACTTTTACAAATACTTTCAGGAGGTTCATTATGGACAATTATTTTAATTCTTATCGGGAAATGATTTCCCTTCGGGGTCTTGCTGACCATACCTTAAAAAGCTACTGCACCTATATCCGTGCTTATCTGGACTATCTGCAGAACATTCTTCACAAACAGCCCGAAGACGTTTCGTGGCAGGAACTTCGTGATTTTGTCCGATGGCTACAGGCTGAGCGTGGTATTTCTGACTGCACGGTCAATACAGCCATTTCCCAACTCCGCTTTTTTACCATCTATGTCCTTCATAAACCGTGGGATGATACTCAGCTTCCCATGCGTAAATTTGATATCTATCTGCCTTTTGTCCCTTCACATGAAGAAGCGGTGGCATTTATATCTTCCATTTCTGACCTGAAACAGAAAGCCATGATATCACTCATGTATTCTTCCGGTCTTCGCGTAGGGGAGGTATGCTCCCTTAAGTACTCTGATATTGAACGTAAAAATATGCGTATTCATATCAGACACTCCAAGAACCGTTCTGACCGCTATGCCATTCTGTCTCAAAATGCACTGGATATCCTGACTGAATACTGGTTTGCATTTGATAAACCTACCGACTGGCTCTTTCCTGCGCAAAGAGATCATACAAAGCCCTGCTGTACCTTGAATGTCATGCGTTGGCTAGAACAGCATGAAACGGAACTTGGATGGCAGCACCGCCTGACATACCATTCTTTCCGACATACCTTTGGCACACATCTGTATGAAAACGGAACGGATCTGCTTACCATCAAGCACCTGATGGGGCATAAATCACTGAATTCCACTCTCATTTACATACACCTTGCTTCCTACAGTGCCAAAACCATTTCCAGTCCTTTTGATAAGATGGCGGGGGATTATCATGGGTGATTATAAAATCAGACAGATATTTGAGCAGTCTTATGGGAATTACTCTGCACAGGGGCATTTCCAGTCTGATGTTCAGCAAAAAGCCGCACATGCCATCCTGAACTGTAAATCAGGAAAGATGGGGGCAATTTAAGCCAATGTACTGACTGCGGACATATGGAAATCCACAACAATTCCTGCCGTAACCGCAACTGTCCGAATTGTCAGGCTGTGTTAAAGGAAATCTGGGTGGACAAACGCAGGGCAGAGGTTATTGATTCGCCCTATTTTCATGTGGTTTTTACACTCCCACACGGAACTGAATCCGCTCATTTACTGCAATCAGAAGCTGCTCTATGGTCTTCTTCACAGATGCTGCGCCGAAACACTTCTTGAACTATCTGCTGATAAGAAGTGGCTCGGTGCAACACCCGGGATCATTCAGGTGCTTCACACATGGAATCAGGAACTGGATTATCATGTACACATGCACTGCATTGTTTCCGGTGGCGGCCTTACAAAAGAAGGAAAAATCCGCAAATCCTCCAAAAACTTTTTTATCCGTACAGAAGTCCTGCGGGATAAATTCAAGGGGAAATATCTGGCACACCTTTCTTCCCTGTATGAAAGCGGCTCCCTCTCATTTTCCTCTTCCTGTGAAAAGCTGCGTAATTCTTATCACTGGCAGGAATGGAAAAATGACCTCTACGAAAAGGACTGGTGCCCCTACATCAAGGAAACCTTTAACGGCTTTGGCAACGCAATTGAATACATCGGACGCTATACCCACAAAATTGCGATTTCCAACAGCAGAATTCTTGACCTTACGGGAGATACGGTTACTTTCTCTGCCAGAGGTAAAAAGCCGGATGAACCGAAGCGTCAGATCACCCTGCAGCATACGGAATTTATACGCCGTTACCTGATGCATGTGCTGCCTTCCGGTTTTCAAAAGATTCGTTACTACGGCTTTCTGAATAACCGGATGAAGTATACGAATCTGAAGGTTATTTTTAAACTCCAGAACGGTCAGCGGTTTAAACAGCGGTTTGCAGGCATGACCATGGCAGAGCTTTTAAAGGCTGTCTGGAAATTTGACATCTGCCTGTGTCCGCAGTGCGGGCATCCTGCCATGAGACAGCTTGGAAGGCGCTATGCTCCTTCTTCCTGATGCACCGGCTTCCTATATGTTTTTAGAGACCTCCCCATGGAAGGTCTGCGAAGCATGCCCCAAAATAATAACCGGCATCAAAACCACCCTGATTGTGCATTGCAGACCGCCCTGATTTGCCGTTTTAAGCTTCCGGGGAGGGATACTATCCCCATACAGTCTACAGCTAAAGTTCCGCGACTTGGTACAATTGGAAAGAATCACTTTCAGAGCAGTTTATCTTTTGCATAAACTGTTCTTTTTTGACTGCTCTGAATCTGATACTTTCCTAATGAATTCTACCAAATCTCTGCCTTTAGGTGTTTGCCGACACTTAAGGGCATTTTTATTCTTCCTTCATGCCATCCATCGTCATTGTGATCAGCCGGATTACTTCCAGTAAATCCTCCGGCACATCATCACCCTTTTTCAAACGTTTCAGTTCATTCAGAACCTTTGCCAGTTCATTTTTCAACGCCTTATACACTCTCGGATTTCCTGTCACTACAACCTCTTTTTCCTGCAATCTTCGGATAATATAATCCTGTTTAGTCAGACCGGACAATTTAACCGCTGTTTCCAGAAGTTCATCCTCCTCCGGTGATACCCGAAAAGCTACCGTTTTATTTCTCCAACGCCCCTGTCTATCCAAACATTTAGCTGACATACGCAAGTCCTCCTTCCCTATCATTTGGTTCTTCATTCATGTTTTCTGCATCCAACTGGTCTGCCATATCCTGCTGTACAGATGGGAACAGATGCGCATATCGGTAAGTGATCTTTTCTGCTGAATGACCAACTCTTTTCCCGATTGCCAGTGCTGTATAACCCATGTTAATCAACAAAGAGACATAGCTGTGTCTGAGAAAATCCAAACGTTTGGATTTTATCCGGCACTCGCACGCCAGTTTGCTCATACACATGGGGTTCCCGATCCTGGCAGTGTCAGAACGCCTTGGCCATGAAAAGGTGCAAACCACACTGGAGCTGTACGGCCATCTGTACCCGGATGTGCATGGTAATGTGGCCCAGCAGCTTCAGGACAGTGCCGCCGCTGATCTGTCTCCGGCAGCATGGCAAAATGCACAAAAAAACCTATAATTTTGGAATGTGGTACACTTCTGGTACACTTTGACAAAGAAAAAGCCCGGAAACCCTTATTTTTCAATGGTTTCCAGGCTTTTTGCAATTATTCAAACTCGGCTCCGTCGCAGCAAAACTTAACGGAATTAATTAATGTTTTACCAACAATAAGCGAAATTTTTATTTCTACTACATAATTTACACTGGCTTTCTGATGAACTGTTGCCAAAATGTTGCCATGGGTTAAGTATAGCATATAAAATCAAAAACGTGCACCCCTTTAATTATTTGTATACTCACATCCATTTATTTTTTAACAACCCGCGGTTTCTTTCTGTTGTCCCCTCTTACCAACACCCCTTCTTCCTGTATCTATTTATAGAATTCTGAATCTGCTTTCTTGTAAATCTAGGTTCTACCCTCGCACAATCATGCCATCTTATATCTTTGCTCATTTATGTAAGTTGTCACAGTATCAATCAATTCTTCTAAGAAGGCAACTACAAATTTTTCATTTCTCCTAATATCAGAGATACTATCTGACCTTACTGCATCAACAAATGATACTGACCCATGTGCCAAATTATTCCTATTCTCCTTGATTCCATCAAGTATATCAGGTCTATAATTTTTGCTACTTGTTTGAATTTGAATTCCATGTAATTTAAAGGTTTCTTTAATAGAAACACCATTTAAATTTCCAGCGGGTAATGTATTTCGTGAATTCATTTCCAAGGTGGCATTCCTCAATATAGCTGCTATTATCTCTTCGTTCTTTTTCAAAAACGTATTAAAGTTCGCATTAGGATCATTTGTTGCTTTTAATATAGTTTTTCTCCATAGTGCTTTAATTGATTCATTGACATCCACATATGATAAATGATTCATCCTTATCTCGTCATATATGCTATCTACCAGATTCGCAACTGTATACTCAATTATGTTATAAATCATCAAGGAAACATTTGATTTTAATATATTGATTAACGATTGGTAGGTTAAATGTATACCTGTCCCTTCGGAATGAAAAAATTTGCTAAATTTGCTTACGCCATCTTCTCTATCATTTTCTTTAGCTTCTAAAAACTCCATCAATTCTAAAAAATCTTCTATTTCTTTTTTCCTATTATCATAAGTATCTCTAAATGCTATCATCTAATCACCTGCAAGTAATTTATTTTTAACAAAGTCAATTCTTCCAACTAATTTATTTTTATTATTCGCTGCATCTGACCGGGTACATTTTGCAAATTCTTCCCCAGTAACCCAAGATGAAATATCTCTTACTGGTAATTCCGGGTTTTCTTTAAGTGCCATTGCAATCCCTATTGACAGGGCTTCAAATCTTGCTCTTGGTGTAGATTTCGACGTAGGTGTCTTCCTAAATCCCTGCTTTCCAAGAATTTTTTCAGCATAATCCAACATTGCATTAAATCTACTCCGGCAATCTACAATGATATCGTCATTTTTATCACACAACTCATTTTGCTTTTCTACATAATTATCAATATATTGCGTAACATTTCCAGTATATCCTTCAAAATCATTATCGTAATTATCGGAATATGCAAAAAATCTAGAGACCAATTCAAATCCTTCATATCTATCTTCTGTAATAGTTGTTCTTGGCGCCAATTCATTAAATTTAGGGATTTTTACACATTCTTCTAAGAAATCCTTAAATTTCCCCTCAAAAGCTCCTCTTCTTGCTTCTGCCGCTTTTGCTTGCCGTCCACCTGTATTAATTCTCTTAAATATTTCCTGACGAACCTTCTCTGTTGTACCCTCTTCCAAAAATACAACTCTTATACTTGTATTTAAAAACCTTCTTTGAATAACAGGATCCAAGTCACTAAATTTAAATCCATTAGATCCTGTTAATATCTGTAAGCCTTGTAATTCTAAATTATTTTGGCAAAATTGAACAAGAGTCCGTGTTCTCTGTGCACCATCAACGATTTCAATTCTTCCATCTTTTGTATCAGCAAAAAACATAAATGGAATTGGTAATCCCATTAATATTGATTCAATAAAAAAACATCTATCTTTATCCCCCCATATAAAATTACGCTGATATTCTAGTGGAATATAAAACTCGTCCGCTTCGTATTGCTCTACCAAATACTTAATTACATAATCTCTTGTATCAAACTTGATATCCTGCTTTTTCTCACTAATCTGTTTAGCAGATACACTAACTTCTTGTTCCGTTTTTTCCTGCATTTGTTTTTCCATACTTACCTCCATCTATCCTTGACCTACCGCCTCTAAATGTCTTTGAATACTTATACCAATTGCTCTTCCTAATTCTACTGGAACCGCATTGCCAATATGCGTTCCAAGTTCTCGTTTTTGAGCGGGGTGTTCATCATCAACAAAAATATAATCATCTGGAAATGACTGTAAAATAGCACCCTCACGCAAGGAAATTGCTCTATCCTGCTCTGGATGTCCAAATCTACCATTTCCATAACCGTAAAATTGCGTAGTAATCGTTGGAGAGGGTTTATCCCATTCCATCCGGCCGTAAACAGAAGGGAACGTACGTCCCGATGTTTTCTTATGGCAATTTAATTTCAAATCGTCATCCCAATCTCTCCACGATCCTCCTGGAACAGACTGCCGAATTCTTCTAATATTAATATTAGACAAAGCACTAGAACGATGAAGCAAATCTTCTTCGCAAACTTCTCCTGCAGCAATTGGAGGAAGATGTCCTATAGCATCTCTAACAGTCAAATAATTATTTTTATCATACATAGGAGGGATTAAATGAATTTCTCCCAATCTAGACGCCAACAAAACTAATCTCTTACGATGTTGTGGAACACCATAATCTGGACAATATACAACACCATAATCAACAAAATAATCTAATTCCTCTAATGTGTTTACAAAATCATTAAAAACTTCTTCATTTACTAAATTAGGTACATTTTCCATTGACACAATATCTGGTAACACTTCTCGTACTAAACGCTCAAATGAATATAACAATCTCCATTTATCATCTCTATGACCTTCTTTTCTGTATCTACTTGAATATCGGGAAAACGGTTGACATGGTGCACATCCCACCAATGCCCTAACTGTATTTTCTGGATATAATTGATTTATTGTTTGTGCCTGAATATTAGTTACATCTTCACATATAAATACTGCATTATTATTTACTTCATAAGCAAATCTACAACTTTCATCTATGTCAAAACCTGCGGTCACATCAACACCCGCCAAGGACAATCCTTTTGTCAGTCCACCTATTCCGCAAAATAAATCTATTGCCACACACGGCATCAATATCACCTCACAATTCTTAATCTCCGGAATTGAATTCTACTAGTTTTTCCCAATCAATACTTCCGTCTTCCTTACAGAAACTGTTAGAGAATTCTCTGACCAGTCTATTAGCTGCTTTATTGTAGCTTTCCTTATAGTCTGCTACATACTGTTCCGGCATCGTTCCCATATATCCAATGATCTTTATGTAAAATTCCTCGTCACCTGTCAATTCAGCCCAGAATCGTTTCCCCGCCAATTCTTGATACATTTTCGGTTTTCCTCTACCGGAATCCTTCTTTTTCCCATAACAATAACCGATATATGCTTCATATCTTGCTTTTGCCTGTTGTGCCAGCTTAGAAGCAGCTGTGAAATTCTGTTCCTGACGTTTTTTACTATCTGCATTGAATACAGAGGGTCCACTTTTGACCGCTATAGCAGAAATTGTATTAGTCTCCTTATTTTGAATCATAATGTCAATACCTTCTGCTAATGCTTTGTTTCCGCCACTTGCAGCAATAGCAATCGGTTCAAAGAAACAGTTTCCAAAAATTGTTTCTTCACTGGAGCTTACAAATGCTGTCAAAACAGAATCCACAATTTCAGCTGCGCTCTGCATTGCTTTTGCACGATATAAATATGGATTTTTACGTTTCATTACCTTCTGTATGTTTAATCCATCTATTTTCTCGATTAATGTCCCATAAAATGTTTCTAATGCAGATGCAATCGCCTGAATTACTGCCTGTTCATCATATGAATTATTTAACGGCATATAAATTTCCTCCCAACTCTATTGCATTTCTAATTTTGTTATGCACATTCGTACCTCTAAATCGCTTTGTTTGAACTAAAGATGTTCTATCTGCTACAGAAAGAACTGCCTTTCCAATAGCTTCTGCCAATCCCACTGGAACAGCATTACCTATCTGCCGATATTTTGCAGCTGTCGTTCCTGTAAATACCCAGTCATCTGGGAACTGCTGAATCCTTGCATATTCCTTTACACTCAACGGTCTATTTTGCGTAGGATGGCACATCATAGTCGCTTTCTGAACCGGAGAGGTAACTACCGTTGGGGAAGGCTGATCATACGACAACCTTCTATAAAATCCAACTTTTCCGCCTCCGGATTTATATGCACCTCCCATAGCAATAGGAATCATATCTTCCGGTAAATCTCTCCAATTTCCACCTTCTGGAACCATCTTTAAGAACCTCAATCGTTCTTCACTCAATGTTGCACACTCACCTTGGTCAAATTCCAAATCCTCAATCACGCTTCTAACAGTCTGCCACTGATACTCTTTATTTTGGTGCATCTGAAAATGTGTAGGAATCGGAAGAAAAATCTCTTCATTATCACGACTACCGATTAATACAAATCTTTCTCTGAACTGTGGAACACCATAATTTACAGCATCAAGCACTCCATATACTGTTTTATATCCTAGCTTATCAAATTCCGACAAAATCACATCTAGCACTGTGCCTAATCTCTGGTCAGGATCACTTTCATCCCGTTCAGACAATGGTACATGCTTTAATGGTGCAGACATAATTCCCTTTACATTTTCCATTACAAAAAATCGAGGACGAATATAATCTATCATACGGATAAAATCCATAAACAAACTTCCCCTTGGATCGTTTATGCCTAATCGCTTTCCTGCTGTGGAAAAAGGCTGGCAAGGCGGGCCACCGCAAATTAAAAACGGTTCACCTACAGATAATCCCGTCATATCTAATAGCTGTTGCGGCTGAATCTCTCTAATGTCTCCGCCCAACACCTTATGTCCATTGGCTCTCATAGTTTTTACACATGATGCATCAAAATCCTGACCAATCACAACATTTAAGCCGGCCTTACCTAATCCAATATCTAATCCCATAGCCCCGGAAAACAAAGAAATAACATCTCTATTATCAGCATACCTGCTATACATATTCTGTTTTAAATTATTATGCATTAAATCTTCTCTCCGTTTTCTAATACGAATTTTCTCTCAAAAGAACTATTTACCGCATCTGCAATATCTTCTAATTCAGCTATGGTAAAACTTTCTCTTTTCATTTTTCCATTAAAATTCTGTGGTGTTGTACCTATCCGCCGTGCAAGTTCAGCTACACTAATATCAGACCTTACGCACAGCACCTTGATCTGTTCAGAAATCGTCATTTCGGGTACCTCATTATTAAATCAACTCTTACCTTACCAGTATAAATCATGGAATTTATATCGTCAACCGAATAATTCACCCTGTGTGGTCATGGGTACTTGTAACTTTTCATTCACCTTGATAAAATATCTTATATCAGAAAAGGCGGTGAATACATATATGACTCGTGATCCCAAAATAGTATCAAAAAACATGAGTAAAATTCATAGTAAAGATACTTCAATAGAAATTCAGCTACGAAAAGCTCTCTGGCACAAAGGATACCGTTATCGAAAAAATTATAAGGCACTTCCTGGCTCTCCTGATATCGTTCTTACAAAATACAAAATCGCTATTTTCTGTGATAGCGAATTTTTTCATGGTAAAGACTGGGAAATATTAAAACTCCGCCTTGAAAAAGGGAAAAATCCAGACTATTGGATTAAGAAAATAGAGCGCAACCGTTCCCGGGATTGGGAAAATGATAAAAAACTCCTTTTTCTCGGCTACACTGTTATTCATTTCTGGGGACAGGATATCAAGAAACATACGGATGAATGCCTTCAAGCTATTGAAGAATCTATCTGGGACAGTAAATTTTCAAATGATCTCGAAGTTGCAGAAGAATATGAATAATATTTCCTTCATTATTAATTGTAGTCTTTCCTCTCAAAAAAATAACCTTGGACTTACAGTTTTTTCCTGATATCCAAGGTTATATTTTTTAAGTCCCTTATCGTTCCATACCCGTATCTCTTGATCTTCTCTTCTTCGGTCCCTGTTCCACCATCTGCTTTTTCTCCTCCAACCGTTCATGAAGACTTCGCCTCTGCCCGGTTCTTTCCTGCACTTCCTGTTCCCCCACATTCCGTACATTTGCCGGAATCGTCAGATACATTTTCTCCTGTTTTGTCTCAGAAACAGCCCACTCTTCCTGTGCCTGTTGAACTTTCTTCAATTCCGCTTTCGCATCCTTCATTGCCTTGGTAACTCCCAATGCATTTTGATATCCATACTGCATCGGAAGAAGATCCAGAGTATCCTTTGCCTTCTCAAGCTGCGTTTTCTTTGCTGCGATTTTTCCTTCCAGTTCCTTCTGTTCTTTCCTGTGGAACCATTTCTTTTTCACTTCTGCCAGATCCTTTTCCAGTTTCACGATAGATTTCTCAATGGCATAGATCTTCTGTTCCTGCTTTTTCATTTTATTGAGAGCCTGTTGCAGACGCATGACATCGGCTTCCTGTTTTTCCGAAGAAGGTCTTTCCCCTTTCGGTTTTGCTGGCAGTGGTTCTGGCGTAATGTCAATCCTCATATCATGATCAATCAGAGGATTGCCGTCTGAATCTCTATCACAGTATTTCGTCTCCCGCAGAAATTCTACAAATCCCCTCAGATATCCGACTGCTTTCTGAAGAATCCCGGTAAATAATTTCGGATCCTGTCCATGCTCTCGGAGTGATTCTGCCACCGGCACGTCAATCTGCGATTGCTTCGCTGCCATCACTTCTACTTCGGAAGCACCTGTAAGCAATGCCCGATCCACGTTCCGGTTCCATTCCTGCCGGAGATAATTATCCGCTTTGATTTCTGCTTCTTTCGGATTGTTCTTCCCTATCTTTTTGGTAGCAAGATAAGGACCGCCTTTTTGAAATACCTGCAGCTTCTCATTTTCATCTTTTACAATCCCGTTAATCGCATCCGTCATTATCTGTTTCATATTTTCCAGAAACGCATTGGTCTTAAATTCTTCTTTCTTTGGCCGGAAGAAATTCGTCTCATAGACTTCCCCTTTTTTGATGATTTTACATCCGGGTCGGACATTCCAATTCTCGTCAAGAATCTCCTTTTTCGTCCGCACATGTTTCCCGGATTCATTATAAAACATATTTCTGCTCGCAGTTTTCCGCTCCGCTTCCTGCCGGATTTCCCTTTCTGAGAAGATCAGATGGATATGTAGATTCGTTTTGCTCTTATTATGATGCAGGGCTGCACAGCACCCCACATCATATTTCTCCAGAAAAACCGAAGTCATATACTTCAGCAACAGTTCATGATCATACTCGATCAGACTCGGCGGTAACATGATAATCAGTTCCCTGGCTTCAATACAAGTTCCTTCTGTTCCGCTTTTTGCAAAATCCCGCTGATTCTGTTCAGCAAGAAGCTCCCAGTAGCTGTCCTCCACATTGGCAAAGACCGCATACAGATTTTCCTGCCGCTCGGGACTACTGATATAATTCACTCTGCCTTTTACATCATGAAGTTTGCTTTCCATCACAAAACTATGATTTCGTCTGTTCACAATACCTCCTTTCCGCCGGATACGCAGCCAAAGAAAATCTTCATCGAAATTGACCGCCATGGCATTCTAAAGTCATGCAAAAAGCGCCCCTGCGAGGCCTTCCGGGAGGACGAAAGACACAGAGCATAAAACTTTAGTTTTGTGCGATGGGTGTATTTCGCTCTCAATCGCCGAGGGCTCATTTTATCATACCCGGATTAATCTATCTCTCCTGATGACTGATTTTTTCTAATTGGCGTATCCGCCATTTTCATTGATGCCCGTATCCGGGCCGTCTATCGTTTCTGCTTTATTTTCAAAGTTTTTTTGCTCCTGTTCACACTTTCCTGTTCACATTTCACCCGGATATTTGTGAACAGAAACCTGTGAACAGGGCCCAAAACATTTTAAAAGTAATCCTTAATCAAAGGGAAGTTCCATGTTTTCATCCACTTTCATGAATCCTTCCTCATCTTTTTTCGGCTGAATCCGTTTCCACGATCTCTGTGTACCGATAGCACCACCGAATCTGTGATTGCCATGTTTTGTCCAACCGATGATCTCATTGTCCATCAGATCCCCGATTTCTTTTGACTGCCACTTGGGAACGATGCCTTCCTGATGAAATACCTGCTGATAGATAATCGTAGAACAGATATAATCCTCTTCATACGAATCAAGAAATGCCTGGATCATTCCTGTCTGAGTGTCCTCCGGCATGAATTCTCTTTGAAGCAGCTTAACGTGATCTTCCATCTCCGGTGAAAAGGTCAGCGGATAATTTCCACTTCGGTAGATCTCCATTGCTTCTGCCCATGCCTGGATAATATAGGCTCTGGATTCCGTTTCATTTTCATAAATGGTGTTTTCCGCTTTTTCTGGAAATACCCTGACCGGAGCAAACCTCCTGTTTCCAGTACGGTCAAATGGAAGGAAATTCAAGTCATTGGAAGTACCACAAAATACACACTGGCGATACCGGTCCTCTGCCCGTCTTTCATAGGGAATCCGGTAAATATCCTTCTGCCGGCTCAGGAAGGATTTCGTCTCTTCAATGCTCTTGGCATTTGCCACCGCATTCATTTCTGACATTTCCACGATCCAGTGTCCCTGGAGATACTCATAAACCTTCTTATCATCAATCCGTTTCATATCGTCCGTAAACCACTCATCTTTGATTGCCAGATATCGGAAGAAGGTGGATTTTCCGGTACCCTGCCCACCAACCAGACAGAGCATAATGTCGTATTTTGCTCCCGGCTCATACAGCCTGCGTATGGCTCCCATCATGTGCATCTTCATCACTTCCTCGGTATATCCAATATCCTCTGCCCCGAAAAAATGTGTCAGCATATGCTGAATTCTTGGAGTCCCATCCCATTTCAGACTCTCCAGATATTCCAGGATCGGATGGAAGCTATTTTCATTCGCCACAATGTCAATCGCCTTTGTAATGACCCGGTCACTGGTCAACCCATAGTTCTTTTCCAGATATAAAGCCAGATTGTTCATGTCTGTATCGGTCATATGAACGCCACGCCTTTTCCATGGCATTTTCTTCATAATGTCGATCTGACAGGTCATTTCATTTCTGCAAATATCCCCTTTCAGACAGGGATCATGCTCCAACGCATACTTGCAATTCTGTATGGACTGTCGGATTTTCCCCTTCTCCGTAACATCCAGCCGCTCCCTGATGTCCTCCACGGTCAGAAGTTCCGTCTCCACAATCGCCTCTAAGTTCTGCAAGGACTCCTCGCTCATATTCTGCAACTCTCTGTTCATACCGCTTCACCTCCTCCCGTCCGTTCTGGAAAAATCCAGAACCTCTTCATCCGTTCCAAACATCAGCATATCCACCAGATAACTGATCTTGCTTTCATTCTGTAAGGCTTCAACAAATAACGGATTCCATTCCACTTCCATAGATTCCGGCTTGTAAAACTTCTTCCAGAATTCCATCCATCGCAGATACCGCAGCAATACATTCGCAGCATCCTTTGTCCATTTATCAATTTTCTTTCGAACAAATCGAATCCTTTCCTCTTTTGTTGGAACCTTATCTTTTTTATTAACTCCTGAATTTTGTTTTCTTTTTGCCTCTGACTTTCCGATTAAAATTCCCAGTGTAAAATCTTCATTGATCTTCTTCGCTGCTTCGAACTGGGATAAGCCAAACAGTATAGCCACATAATTGACTGCATCTCCTTTGGCTCCACAGGCGAAACAATAATAATTCCGGTCTATCTTCATACTTGGGTGTTTATCATTATGAAACGGACAGCACGCCATCCCGTTCCGTCTGACTTTTAACCCATATTTCTCTGCCACCTGCCTTGCGGTGACACGTTCTTTCATTTCCTGAAAAATGTTCATGTACGTCCTCCTGTATCCTTTGTTATCAAATTCCGTAATTTTCCCTCTTTCCGTTACAGGAGAACTTTGCTATACTACACATAAAGCTATATGCGTAT
>OBLI01001732.1_pt1 | contig 20430 bp, 16 predicted proteins | sample 1519701 | NCBI WGS metagenome assembly OBLI01 (sample SAMEA3663005, study PRJEB22513) | pig gut metagenome | biome: pig gut; feature: pig-associated habitat; material: faeces | place: France | collected 2012
TCATCTTCGATAATAACTACTTCAATGATAAGTACCAGGGTATCCCTGTTGGTGGATACAACAAGCTCATTGAAGGCTTGTTAGAAGGAGTAGAGACGAAAACGAATGTAGATTTCTTTGAAAACCGCTCTTATTGGGAGGGTATCGCGGACAAGATAGTGTTTACTGGCAAGATAGATGAATTCTATAATTATCAGTTTGGTAAGCTAAACTATCGTACAGTACGCTTTGAGACAGAGGTCATAGATAAGCCAAATTGTCAGGGAAATGCAGTGGTAAATTATACAGAGCGTGAGGTTCCTTACACCCGTGTCATAGAGCATAAGCATTTTGAGCTGTTCGGTCAAGAAGTATATGGTTGCCCAAAGACTGTTATTTCTAAGGAGTTTTCTACAGAGTGGAAGGATGGCATGGAACCATACTATCCTGTGAATGACAAGCAGAACTCTGAGCTGTATGCCAAGTATAAAGGACTGGCAGATAAGGAAGAGAATGTCATCTTCGGTGGTCGCTTAGCTGAATATAAGTATTACGATATGGCTCCTGTTATCGAGAAGGTGATGGAAATATTCTAAAGGTTAGTTTAAGATTATATTATGGCGAAAGTTAATAATATAAAGTCATGGGCGGAATACACAGAACCAAGTTATCCTCTTTTGTTAATATCTTATTGGATACCTTTTAATGCCTGGTATATATCTACGACAGGATTGCAAAAAGATAGGGATTGCCTTATGTATTTCAAAAGAAATCCAGATAATAAGGTATATCAAAAGATAAAACAATTGCTGGATCCCCAAAATAAATCCTATGAAGGCATATCATTTAAGCATGAATTTGTTAGATTGGATAATTTGTTGAAACATGGTAATTTCCCAGACACAGAAACGCCGATTTTGTTTGGTGTTATAGAAATGCAGGCTAATGCTACTTTTGAAAATCAAAAGATAGTAGATGGTATTAAATACGTAGCTAGACGTTATAAGGAAGGAAATGAGTTTGGTAAACCAGCAAAAAGTATTGATGTCATCAAAGAGAATTTAGCAACTCATGAGGCAAAAACAATTCATTTGAATAAACATGATATCAATCAATTGAAGGAAGAGTTCAAAAAAAATAATTGGACTCGTGATAACAAAAAGGTAGCTTTAGAAATGTTTAAGTCGATTGAACCTGTTATACATAAAGATGTTAAGGAAACAAGTTCTGGTCGCATAAAGATAGAGGGTAGTAGTTATACCAATGATTATGTGGTATTAGCTGCAGCTATTGTTGATGTGCTTTATGATTTGAGATGTAAGGCTGTTCATGGAGAAGTGGAAATAAATAGTGCTATGCTGAAAATATATGAGCATGCCTTTGCATTACTTAAAATATTGGTTACTGATTTTTATTAAGTTGAATTATGGAAAATAAAATTGATGGACAGGGTATGAGCCTGACTCAAGTGTTTGAAGATAGGTATGTAATCGATTATTTTCAACGAGAATATAAATGGGAGAAGAAACATATAGAACAACTCATATATGACTTAGATTTTGCTTTTCATGAGTCTTATAAGAATGGGGACACTATAGACGATGTACCAGCCTATAAACCATATTTCATGGGACCTTATATTGTTAGTAGGCATCATACCATGTATTCTCTTATTGATGGACAGCAACGCCTAACGTCGTTAACTCTTTTGCTCATATATATAGTGAAGAATTTTCCTGATACGAAAGATGATTTAGATAGTTTAATCTATAAGCGTAGCTTTAGAAAGGAAGCATATAATCTAAATATAGAAGGGCGTGAGCGAGTAATGGACTATCTATATAAAGATATTGATTTTGATAAGACAAACCTGAGTGTTTCAGAGTCTAATATTCTGAGTCGCTATGCAGATATAGAGGAGTTGTTTCCCGAACGATTGAAAGATCCTGATAGAATTATTCTGTTTTCTTATTGGTTGCTCAATAAAGTTGTTTTAGTACAAATATTATCTTATTCAGATGATAATGCCTATACAATATTCGAGACCATGAATGATCGAGGTTTTAATCTTACTTCTTCAGAAATGCTTAAGAGTTTACTTCTTTCAAAGATAAAAGATGCGGAAGTAAGACGCAGATGTGACCAAAAATGGAAGGAGAATATACAGCGTTTGGTATCTGTAGATAAAGATTGTGAGCAAGATTTTTTTAGAGCTTGGCTAAGAGGTCGTTATCTTATTAACGTAAAAGACACATCTGATATTGATGCTATCGGTATTGGATTTCATCGTTGGGTAAAAAACAATATGAAGTTATTTAAATTGACTTCTGATAGTAAAATAGAGAGTTTAATCACAGATGAGTTAAGTTTTTATATAAGTATATTCTTGTCAATTCGAGTTTCTGAAACATCATCAAACGGTTTATATACGAGTATTTTTGTTCAAAATCCATATGGCGTAGCTTCTTCTTTAGCATACCCTTTATATTTATCTGTTGTTAATCAGTCGGATTTGCAAAAGGATATCCAAGAAAAGATAACGCTTGTATCTAAGGCTTTGGATACATTTGTCGTACGTCGAATACTCATGCATCAATCTGTAGGGCAATCATCCATTAGAGGATTTATGTATTCTTTGATCTTGTCTGTTCGTGGCTTCGCTATAGAGGATCTAAAGGATAACCTCACTTCTTTTTTGGCCAAATATGCAACTATGGGGCAAGAGTTAAAACCAGATGTTGTTGCTCACTATCCTTATAAGTTCTTACGTTATTTCCAATATCGTGTAAATTTGTATTTGGAGTCTCTTTTAGGTGATGCGCAAGTTTGTGGCTATTCTGATAGTCGCCATTCGGTTTTGGTAGATATGTTGGATGAGCGTTTACAGTTGACTGCTGGTATTTATCGAACTTGTTATTCGCCAATTTATGCAGTTGCTATGGTTTGGGGCAGCGAATCAATGGCTTTTCTTAAAAGATACAGATGTTTGGTTGATGAGCCTGATAGTAAAGAAAGTGAATTGTTGTTAGAGAGATTAAATTTGCCAAAAAGCAAAAACTCAAAGACAAAATTAGATGCTTTCTTGCATTCTCTATATGATACATTGGTTTCCAAAATTTGGAACATTTAATTTGGAAAATAATACATTGGACTTACGGCAGGCTGATTGCCTTCAGCTTATTATTTTTTGAGCTACTTTTCTGCTGGCGGCATGAAGCCTGCTATGTCCTTTAGATAATTGAAAAAAAAATAACTGATATGGAAAAGATATTAACGATAGTAATTCCTACGTACAATATGCAAGACTATCTTCATAGATGTCTTGATTCATTGATTGTACCTGAGGAACAAATGAAGCAACTGGAAGTTCTGGTTGTGAATGATGGTAGCAAGGATAATTCCTCTGCTATTGCACATGAGTATCAAGATAAATATCCTGGTACTTTCCGAGTGATAGATAAGGAAAATGGTAACTATGGCTCCTGTGTGAATCGTGGATTGAAGGAGGCTACCGGTAAATATATCAAGATATTGGATGCTGATGATTGGTTTGATACGAAGGCTTTGACTTCATTCTTGAACCTGTTAAATAATTGCAAAGCAGATGTCGTTTTGACAGATTTTTCTTGCTATTATAGTGATCATGCTGAGACGGTACATATGTATCTTAAGCAAAAAAATCAGTTACTATCTTTTTCTGAGGGAATGAACGAGTCCGCTCACCAGTTGATAAATATCCAAATGCATGCTGTTTGTTATAAAACTAGCTGTTTTGACAATTTGGATTATCATCAGACAGAAGGTATTTCTTACACAGATCAAGAATGGGTGTTGTTGCCTTGGGCTAATGTACTGTCTTTAATTTATATACCTTTACCCCTTTATCAATATAATCTTGATAGAGAAGGACAGACTATGGCACCTGATGTCTTTGAAAGAAAAATAGCTGATCAATTCGTTAGTATAAATCTTATGATAGATAAGGTGAAAGAAATAAAGTCTATAGTTGATGAAGAGCATCTGTACTTCCTACAAAAGAAAATGTTGGTTCGTGTAGAGAGCATATATAAATATTTTATAACGAGGAGATATGCAAAAGATAAATGTGCCTTGCTCATTGAATTTGACAATCATTTGAGTCAATCTTCTCCTTCTCTGTATAGAGCATTAAATAAAATAAAACTGGCTAAATATTATCCATGTCATTATATCTTGCGTTGGCGAGAGAATGGCTATAATCCTTTAAGTAAAAGAGTATTTCGTATGAATGATTTTGTTTGCTCTATAGTATCTTTTGCAAAGCGAGTCTTGAATTACCAATAATACTACAATCACTGTATGAAATTATCAAATTAAGATTGAGGATGATAAAAATGTTGTAAGAATATGGCTGATATTATTTTGCCTAAAGTTCCAGAAGGTTCTTCTTTTGAAATCTTAGAGAAAGTAGTATCGGATGAAAAAATACTGGAGTCATATAAGCCAATTCGTGATGAGCAAGTTAATTTGATGACCCTTCACAAGTCCAAAGGTTTGGAGTTTGACTTGGTCTTTCATCTGAATCTTCATGAATGGGTATTTCCCTCAAAGCATCCTGTTAATGGCGATTTTAAACATTCAAAATATGCATCATGGCAGCAAGATTTGTATTTGCATTATGTTGGAATAACAAGAGCAAAGAAAGCATGCTATTTCATCGTCCCTGCGCAAAGGACTAATTCTAATGACAAGGTCTTAGTGGCTCGTGATTCGGAGTTCTTATATCATAATAATGTTCAAGTCTTAAGGGATGTGGTTGATTTTAGAAGGTGATTTGTAAATAAATTCAAAGAAAACTATTATGTTGTTATTACCATATATTATAATTTTTGTATTTCTCATTTTATTGTTGAAAAACAAAACCTGGGCATTCTGCTTTTATTTGGCATGTCGCTTAGTGCTCCCTCCTGTAATTAGATTGGGGGCGATGAGTATGAACGCAGTAATGGCTTTTCTGATGCTGTTTGTGCTCATTTTAAGTTTTTCAAAGCTGGAGAAATGGAGAAAGAGATTATTCTTTCCTTTAACGTTGTTGATTCTGCCTTTGGGTGTATTGTCCTTTTTCGGAATTATACCTTATAATGTCGTTTTTAAGAATCTTTTTCAGTTCTTTGTGACAGAAATTAGTCCTTGCCTATTCCTCGCATGCTGTTTAAAAGGCTCCAAGGATATAAAATTGGTTTTATCGACAATTCTTGTATCCTATTTAGCTATAGGAGTATGGGGAATTATGACTTATGTCTTAAAAATGAATCCTTATTATACTTACTTTGTGTTAAATTTTGGTGGTGATTTTGAATATGCGGACTATACTGGAGATGGATTTGGAGAGATTCGTGGTTCGTTAGATGCGGCAGCTTCCGGCAATGTCTCTGGGCCGCTCCCTTGGGGGCAAGAATCAATGTTGATAGCTTTGTTCTTTTTGTTCTATGATAAGATTAAAATGAATAAGAAGCTTCTGATTGTTATAGTGGTGTTAGCATTCTTGAATGTTTTTTTGACGGGTAAGCGCTCTTGTTTATTACCATTAATAATTTTTGGTGCATATTTTTGTGGTAAAAGAGGTTTGTTGTCTTTAAAAAATGTTTTACTTTCATTTGTAATTCTACTTGCCTCGTACGTAGTAATAAGTTCCGTTCCGATGTTTAAAAGTTTAAATAAAAATATAGAATCCACCGTATTCTTTTGGGATGATAAAGTTGCTACTAAAAATAATATTGAAGGTTCAAGTATGGAAATGCGTCAGGCACAATTTGAATACGCAAATTACATGATTAGTACTAATCCTTTTTGTGGACTAGGTTTTGATTATCCTTCTTATTATTCTTCTAAATATGGAAAGCATCCTGTGATGCTGGGATTTGAAAGTATTTATTTCTTTGTTTTAGTTTCGTCTGGTATTTTAGGGCTAATTATATGGTTTCTGTTTTTCCGTAGAATATATTTATTGACAAATGTGATACCAAGTGACTTTGAGTTCTCGTTAGCTTATCATGGGGGATTTTTTCTTTCGTGTATTTTGACAGCAATTCAGGCATCATTTTGGATCTATCTAATTTTATCTTTTCTTTATATTATAAATAGTAATTTAGAAGTCAAAAATAAATGATGAAATTATCAATAGTAATACCTGTTTATAATGTAGAACCCTTTATTAGAGGTACATTGGACAGTATATATAAACAAGGTGTGGACGAAAGCCTGTTTGAAGTGATAGCCGTCAATGACGGCACACCAGATAATTCTATGGCTATCGTAGAAATGTTTGCTGATGCTCATACGAATTTGGCGATTATCAATCAGAAAAATCAAGGACTTAGTGCTGCTCGTAATTCCGGCATAAAAGTGGCAAAGGGTGATTATATATGGGTAGTGGATAGTGATGATAGCATTACTGAAAATTCCATAAGTCAGGCATTGGGGGAAATTACTCGTCATCCCTATGTGGAAATGTTTTGCTTCGACTTGAATGAGCAAAGGGGAGATAATTTTACTCCTACCACTCTCTTTTCTAAGCCATCTTATTGCAAGTATTATGGCGAAGAGCATGATGGTTATTTTTATTGCCGAAAATTACCGACAGGGGTTTCCCAAAAATTTTTGTTCTCTAGAAGTTTCTTGCAGAAGAATGGATTGCTGTTTACCCCAGGCATTTATCATGAGGATCAAGACTTCTTGATAAGATGCTATACCAAGGCTAAGTACATCTTGCCTTTGAAGCACATTTGGTACAATTATAATATTAGGGAGAGTGGAAGCATCACTTCTACTTTTAAGATGAAGAGATTTCATGATACCCTATGGATCATTAAGAATTTCCGAAAGCTTTCGGAATCTTCTGCAAATTATAAAGAAATAACCATATTGGAGGAAGGTGTCTTCAGCCTAAGTTATGGTCTCTTGACATCCTCCTATCGTTCTCTTCCTGAGTATCGAGCATTTTTGGATGAAAACAAAAAAGAATTGAAATCCTTGCTATGGTCTTCTTATTACAAGTCGATAAGAAAAAATAGTTTGGGTAAAACATATAGATTAGTAAAAAGTATATTATATATTTAATATAGATAGAAATGAAAGTTTTACATATAATTTGGTCTCTATTGAATGGAGGTACAGAGAATATGCTTTGCGATATTATTAACTATCAAGTTAAATCAGAAAAAGTAACATTACTTGTTGTTAATGATATGATAGATGATAGTCTTATTTCTCGTTTAGACAAACGTTGTAAAGTCATAACTCTTTTGAGACCTAGAGGAACTAAGAATCCTTGCTACATATTAAAAATGAATGCAATTGTTCTATTTAATCATTATGACATCGTTCATTTGCATAATACTAATATGATTAATTATCTTTTTGTCAAAGCAAATTATGTAAGAACAGTACACTGTAATTCTATCAGTGAGCATAAATATAGGTGGCATAAGGCAATTATTGCGATTTCTCACTCAGTTAAAGATATGCTGAAACAGAATGGGTATGATTCCGTACTCATCAATAATGGAGTAAATGCAAATTTGATAGTGCCAAAAAATAATTTTTCAAAATCTTCTGTATTTTCGATTTTGCAAGTTGGACGTGTCGTGTTTTCAGAGAAAGGGCAGGATATATTACTAAAGGCAATTGCCAATTTAGTTGGTCGTGGTATAAATAATATCCATTTGGATTATATCGGTACTGGCTGTGATTTTCAATTGTTGTCAGAGCAGATTAAAGCTATGAATTTGTCTGATTATGTCACTCTTAAAGGTAATCAGCCTCGCGAATATATCTACAAGCATATATGTGATTATAATCTATATGTTCAGCCCTCACGAATAGAGGGCTTTGGGCTGACGGTAGCCGAGGCAATGGCAGCAAAAGTCCCAGTTCTGATTTCGGATAATCCAGGTCCAATGCAAGTTATTGCTAATGGAAAATATGGCTATTATTTTGAATCCGATTCTGTAGATGGTTGTGCCAATGCAATAGAGCATATTTTAGACAATTATCCAACGAAGGAGTTTATAGATTCTGCCTATCACTATGTCCTCTCATATTTCAGTATAGAAAGTACCGCAAGAAAGTATGTGGCTCTATACGAAGATATATTGAAAAAATAAGTTAGTAATATACAATGAATAAATTGAAACTATTGCTGATGTTGCCTCTGTCTTTATGGGCAATGATGGCCAATGCGGAAAGTAATCTGAAGGATTCTCCTTTTTCTGCAAGTTTGGAATTGTCCACAAAGTATATGTGGCGTGGTATTGAATACGGAACTGCCCCTACGGTATTTCCGATGATTGGCTATAATACGCATGGATTCAGTGCGTTTGCTATGGGTGGTTATGCCATTGATGGTAGCCATCAGGAAGTTGATTTAGGTGTATCTTATACTGCCAGTGAGTTTACTGTTGGTGTTTCTGATTACTATTATCCTTCGTCTGTTGGTGAAAAAGACCAGTACTTCAAGTTGAGCAATCGCGAGACAGGACATTGGGTAGAGGCATACGCCACATGGGCAGGAACAAAGGTTCCTTTGTGGGTAACTGTATCTACCTATATTTTTGGAGCAGACAAAAATACTGATGGAAAGCAGATGTATTCTTCGTATGCAGAGGTTGGTTACACCCATTCCTTTACGGAAGACAATAATATCGCTTTATGTGTAGGAGCCAATTTGAATAAGGGTTTTTATACAAACAATCAAAGTGGATTCAATGTGGTTAATATCAATGCCAAGTATAGTACGGCATTTAAGTTTGGTAACTTCAAGTTACCTATCAGTGCCAGCTATGTACTGAATCCTTACAATAATAAATCATACTTTACGATGTCACTTTATTTCGGACTTTAATGAAAACTGCGGTTATTTTATCAGCTAGGAAGGATAAGGATACAGGAATACCTTATCCTTTGAAACCTTATTACGAGAATTCTTGTTTGATAGATAGAACAATCGAGGCTTTGACGGCCCTCAACTATGACAAGATTCTCTTAGTAGTAGGGGGGCAAGCCCAACTGTATCAGCGATACGCATCAGAGACAGTTCGTCTGGTATTGAATCCAGACTTTAAGTTTACTTCTTCAATGGGTTCGCTTGCTATGGCAGCACCTTATGTCAAGGATGATTTCCTGTTGGTAGAGGGCGATACGTTCTATGAGTATAAGGTCCTGAAAGAACTTTCTGAGACAAAAAACGAGAATTGCTTTGCCATTACAGAAGAGTCTGGTAGTGGGGACGAGGCTTTTGTTGAAACTCGCAGTGGATATATCACCAAGATAAGCAAGGATCGTCATCAGATATGTAATTTCGAGGGTGAGCTATTGGGTATCGTCAAGATTTCCAAGCACTCTTTTGACCGAATGATGAACAAGTGGAAAAACAGCAATAATCCTTATCTCAACTATGAGTACTTGCTGTTTGATTCTACTGATGTTTTGGACAGACCTTATATCAAGTTTACCAATTTGATATGGGGAGATGTAGATTGTGAAGAAGATTTCAATAAGCTTCGCAACTATATCTATCCTAAGCTTCGCAGAAAGGAGAATCCGTTTGATTACGAAAACTTGATTTCATACCTAAAGGTTATTTTCCCTAATGAACAGATAGAGAATGAGGTGAAGATTAGTCAGATTGGCGGTATGTCAAACAAGAACTTTAAGGTTACTAAGGGCGTATATGAATATGTACTTCGTGTACCTGGAATTGGTGCAGAAGGTATGGTGGTGCGTAGCAATGAGGAACAAAACTCCTTGCAAGCTTGCAAGATGGGTATCAATCCTCCAATCAGATACTTCAATTCTGAGACGGGTATCAAACTTGCAGACTTTGTAAAGAACGCAGAGACATTGAATAGGGCGACCATTCAGCGACCATCAAACATGAAGAAAATAGCCAATATCTTCAGGACCTTACATCATTCTCATGTTCGCTTTGGTAATGAGTTTAATGTATTCAAGGAAATATTGAACTATGAGTATTTGCTGGTGAAAGCAGATGGTAAAATGTATGACGGCTATGAACCCATAAGAAAAAAGGTTTTTCAACTAGAAGATTATCTGAACCAATTAGGGGTATCAGTAAAGCCTTGTCATAATGATCTCGTAGCCGAGAATTTCTTGAAGGCAGAGGATGGAACTATCTATCTGATAGACTGGGAATATTCAGGAATGAACGATCCTATGTGGGATATTGCTGCCTTATTCTTGGAAAGTAATTTTACAGATGAAAGCAAGGATTATTTTCTCAGCCATTATTTCGATGGCAATGAACCTGAGAATGCCAGAAAGAAAATATTGGTATATCAGATATTGATGGATTATCTGTGGGCCGTATGGACTTGTATCAAGGAAGCACAGGGAGATGATTTCGGTACTTATGGTATGGATAGATATACCCGAGCAATTGAAAATTTAAAGAAAATAGATTTATAGAAATGGAAAGAGAGAATTTGAAAGGTAGAATTGATTGGATTACAACATTGATTCCTTTTGTCATAGTTTTGGCAATGATGTTGGTATTTATGTTAATTCCTTCTCAGTCGAAATTATTTGTTGATACCCTGCGTGGTTTCTTTGGTGATACTATTGGCATCTATTATGTCATCCTTGGATTGGGATGCGTATTGTTATCATTCTATTTGGCTTTCAAGGACAAATATGGTCAGATTAAGTTGGGTAACATTGATAAGCCTGTTTATAGTAACTTTGCTTGGGGTACGATGATATTTACTTCAACCATGGCTGCTGATATCATGTTTTATTCATTGATAGAGTGGGCTTTGTATGGTGCAGAACCTCATGTGGCAGAACTCGGTAAGATGCAGCTTTGGGCACCGACCTTCCCGTTGTTCCATTGGGGACCTTTAGCGTGGGGATTCTATGTGGTACTTGCTATCAGTTTTGCTTTTATGATGCATGTGCGCAAACGAGAAAGACAACGCTTCTCAGAGGCAGTGCGTCCTTTGATTGGTGACAGAGTGGATGGACCTTGGGGCAAGGTAATAGATATTGTTGCTGTCTTCGCAATGGTTTGTGCTACGGCTACTACGTTCTCTTTGGCAACCCCTCTCTTGGCTTCAGCCTTAGCATCTGTGTTTGGCATTTCAACCAGTGTTACGCTTACCATAGGTATCTTGCTTTTGATATGTGCAGTCTATACCATTACAGTATTGTTGGGTATGAATGGTATTTCCAAATTAGCTTCGTTCTGTTCATATATGTTCTTTGCCATCTTGTTTTATTTCTTGTTCTTGGGTGGAGAAACAAGATATATAGTAGAGACCGGATTCCAATCTTTAGGCAACATGGTTCAGAACTTCATCGGACTCTCAACCTATATGGATCCATTGCGAGAGAACAACTTCCCACAGACATGGACTATTTACTACTGGGCATATTGGTTGGTTTGGTGTATTGCAACTCCATTTTTTATCGCTCTTATCAGTAAGGGAAGAACCATCAAGAACCTTGTCTTTGGTACATTTGGCTGGGGACTTGCAGGAACTTACATGTCATTTATTATTTTAGGAAACTATGGATTGGCTCAACAGCTGCAGCATGGACTTGATGTGACAGGCTATATTTCTAATGGAGGTGAGATGTACCAAGCTATTTTGAAGATATTCGGTACATTACCTTTACCAGAGGTAGCATTGATATTATTGGTTATCACGATGATTGCTTTCTACAGTACTACATTGGATGGTATTACTTATGTGGCATCTTCTTATAGCTATAATCAAATCTCTGCTGATGAGGAGCCAAGCAGAAAGATTAGAGCGGTATGGAGTATTATGCTCATCTTGTTCCCTATCGGATTATTGTTTGCTGAAAATACGCTTTACAGTTTGCAGTCAGTGACAATCATTGCTGCATTCCCTGTGGGTATTCTCTTGATACTGATAGTTTGGAGTTTCTTTAAAGATGTGAAGAATTATTTGAACGAAAAATAAAATTTAGATATGAACGCTATAATATTGGCTGCAGGTATGGGAACACGCTTGCGCCCTTTGACAAATGACCGACCAAAGTGTTTGGTCGAGGTAAATGGTATCCCTATGGTGGAACGTCAGATACAATTCTTGAAAGAGAAAGGTATAGATGATATTACTCTGATTTCAGGATATAAGGCTGATGCCTTGGATTTCTTGAAAGAAAAGTATGGAGTGGATATAGTTTTCAACGACAGATATGATTCTTGTAATAACATCAATTCCCTGTATATCGTTAGAGATAGATTCCATGACACATACGTGATGGAAGGCGATGTTTATATGGATAAGAATGTATTGCTATCCGAAGTTTCCCAATCTACCTATTTCGCCAAAAAGAAAAAATATGAGAATGAATGGGGATTGGAAGTGGATAAAAACAACAATCTTGTGAAGATAAACATCGGTGCAGGTAATGGCTTTCTGATGAGCGGTATCTCGTATTGGAAAGCTGATGACTGCAAGAAAATCATCAAGCACATGGAAGAAATTTATGCCAATAAGGATTACACCAATCTCTATTGGGATAACATGGTGTTGGATATTTATCCAGAACTTGATATACATGTAAAGGAGATAAAGGGTATCTATGAGATAGATACACCGGAGGAATTGAAAGAAGTAGAATTTAATCTTAAGAAATAATGATAAGTGAGGAAAAACAAAAAGAACTAAGAGCCTTATTTAACCCAGATGGCTCTTCTTTAAGAAAATTTCAGCTTGATTCGCTTGATGTTTTAATAGAGGTAGATAGATTTTGCAGAAAACATTCTATTCAGTATTGGTTGTGTGGAGGTACAATGCTAGGTGCTGTAAGACATGGCGGATTTATTCCATGGGATGATGATATTGATATTGATATGCTGGAATCAGAATTTAAAAAATTCGAAAAAGCAGTAGAAAAATATGGTTTTGATTCAAAACTTAATTTAGTACTTCAAACCCACCATACTGATCCAATGTATTTTTGTTTGCATGCCAAGGTAAGAAATGAAGATTTGCCAATAGCGGATATATTTGGTATGGATAAAGGATATAAATATAAAGGAATATTTATAGATATCTTCCATTTGCGAAGAAGTTGTTATGCTCTTAATAAGTTCTTTTCTTATTCTGGAAAAATTATAGATAAGCTTTCAATGTTGCCTCATTTGAGAGGATTGAGAACCGTAATTTTGAAGTCATATAATTTTTTGATCAATGACTGTATTATATTTCCAATAGCATATGTGGCAGATAAATGTTGTACTAATTATTATGATAGCATAGGGAGTAGATGGAGCCCTTCTGCTCGCCGACCTAAAGATATTTTTCCTCTAAAGGAAATCGAATTTGAAGGTCATACGTTTTTGGGACCAGCCAATCCTGATGCTTATCTTACCTATATGTATGGTAACTATAATGAGCTGCCAAACTTGGAAAAATTGAGGAAGCATACGGTGTTGTAAATGTTGGTTTTCTTGTTTTTGGAATTTGTGGTAGTTATTTATGCAACGATTTATTTCATTTGATATAGCGAAGGCTATATGTATTATATTAGTAGTAATAGGGCATTATGTGCCAGATTACTCCCCACAGTGGTATGTTGGAATACATGATGTTATCTATACTTTTCACATGCCTTTGTTTATGTTTGCTAGTGGTTTTATTTATATGGCAACGAATAAGAATATTCTGTATAAGGATTTCCTTTTGAAAAAAGTAAAAAGGCTGATGGTGCCGTATTTATCGGTATCTGCTATTGTCATTACTATAAAACTGCTTACTGAAGGACATGCCTATGTGGAGAATCCTGTGACGTGGATGTCTTATGTAAAAATGTTGTATCTGCCAGAAGCGGGATATTTCCTTTGGTTTATTTGGGCATTGTGGTGGATGTTTGTGATATCCCCTTTGTTTAAAACCAAGCAAATGAGATTGGGATTGTTTGTCTTGGCTATAGTATTGCATTATATACCAAATATCTTACCTGACGTATTCTGTCTTAGACAGTTTCAAGGTATGTTGGTGTATTTTATGCTTGGTGTTGTCTGCTGTGACTGGAAGCAACAAATTTCCTTTGTGAGCAAGGTTCCTGCTTGGTGTATATTGGGATTTTTCGCTATCGCTGAGGGCATGAATTTGAAGGATATGGGGGGGCAAATCTCCATGTTACTGCCTTATCTTGGAATCGCTGCAATAATGACTCTTGCTTCTCTCATGGAAAAATGGAATCACAAAAGTAACGAATGGTTGATGGTTGTAGCCTCTTCTAGCTATATCATCTACCTTTTCCATACTACTTTTGAAGGTTTTGTAAAGGCTGTAGTACATAAAATCCCATTCTTTACGGATGGAAATGATGTACTGTTTATCATCAATGCTTCTGTTGTTGTTGGTTGTGGTGTTGCTTGTCCTATAATCTTACATCGATATGTATTAAACAAAACTCACTTTACTAAAGTATTGTTCGGATTGAAATAAAACAAAAATGAATAAGACTCAACTTACCCCCCCACATCAGCAAAAGTAAGAGAAAATTACTCTTCGCTGGATGGGTTGCGTGCTTACGCTGCTGTAGGTATTGTGCTGATGCACGTTCGGGCTAATCTTATGATTAAGCCAAGTGATAACATCTTGACTGGCAATGTGATTCCGTGGTTCACAAATTTCACATTGCTGTTCATGATTATTAGCGCATTCAGTATGTGCTGTGGATATTATGAACGTATAAAGTCAGGTGCAATAACTCCTGCGAAGTTCTATGCTAAGCGCTATCATCGTACCTGGCCATTCTTTGCCATGATGGTGATGATTAGTTTTGTGATGGACCCATCTTGGAGTACTTTCTGTCAAAGTTTTGCAGATTTGACAATGTGCTTCAATCTCTTGCCTAATCCGAATATTGAGGTGATAGGTGTGGGGTGGTTCCTAGGTACTGTATTTACTTTCTATATGCTTTTCCCTTTCTTTACCTTCCTGCTGGATAATAAGAAGTGCGGATGGATGGTACTAGTGTCATCACTGCTATTCTGTTATATAGCAATAGATACTTTTAATAATGGTAATGGATTCTGTCGTAGTAATATTATTAATAGTGCTCCTTTCTTTATCTCTGGTGGTATGATTTATCTCTATCGTCAGGGTATCAAGAGTTGGGTAGAGAAACATTGGATGATAGCTTTGGCATCATGCTTTGTACTTACCGTATTAAGATTTGTTGTTGATATCAAGGGCTTGCTTATCTTGCCTGACCTCATTGTATTTGCAGCTTGGCTGATTTACGCCATAGGTTCTAAGGATATAGTATTAAACAACAAGGTGGCTAAGTATCTGAGTGGTATTAGCATGGAAATCTATCTCTGTCACATGATGTTTTTTAGGGTGGCAAGTATGTTTCATTTAGAAAGATCCATCCATAATAATGATATGCTCTATGTAGCAACTTGTATTGCAACATTGATTGGTGCGATATGCTTTTCGCACGTTATCAAATATTATGTGTTTCCCTTTGTGGGAAGCAAATTAAGTTCTTATAAGAAATGAAGATTTTATTAGCAAATAAGTTTTATTACCGCCGTGGCGGTGATTGTATTTATATGCTCAATCTGGAAAAGCTGCTGAAGGCGCATGGGCATGAGGTGGCGGTATTTGCCATGGACTATCCGGAGAATCTGGATACGCCTTGGAAGAAATACTTTCCAAAGAATATGAGCAAGTTGATGGCTTTTACCCGTCCTTTTGGTAATGGGGAAGTGAAGAGCAAGTTCTCACAACTGCTGAATGACTTCAAGCCTGATGTGGTGCATCTGAATAATATTCATACGCAGCTTTCTCCGCTGATAGCCAAGGTGGCACATGAATACGGAGCAAAGGTGGTTTGGACATTGCATGATACCAAACTCGTTTGTCCTTGCTATACTTGCATGAGAGATGGCAAGTGGTGCGAGGAGTGCTTTACGGATAAACTGGCAGTGGTGAAGCATCGCTGTATGCCGGGAAGTATCCCTGGGGCAATCGTGGGTTATCTGGAAGCAAAGAAATGGAACAAGGTGGTGCTGCAGAAATATGTGGACTGGTTCCTTCCTCCATCGAAGTTTATGATGGATACCTGCGTGAAGGGTGGTTATTCTCCCGAGAAGTTCAGAGTGCTCTGCAACTTTATCGATGTGACTAAACTCCCTGAGGTTTCTGCTCAGACTCAGATAAAGAAAGACTACTATGTCTATCTGGGACGAGTGAGTGAAGTGAAGGGTGTGAGAACCTTGTGTAAGGCGGCTGCTCAGCTCGATAAGAAATTGATCGTAATAGGTGATGGTGAGCTGCTTCCGGAACTCAAGGAAACCTATAAGAACTGCTCTCATATTGAGTTCAAGGGACAGATGCAATGGGAGGAATTCATGCCTATCCTGCAGAAGGCTCGCTTTATGGTGCTACCTGCTGAATGGAGTGAGAACAATCCGCTGACTGTGATAGAATCGCAGAGCTTGGGTACACCTGTATTGGGCGCAAATATCGGTGGTATTCCAGAACTTACTGATTATACATTCTGTAGCGGTAATGCTAACGATCTAAAATCGGAGATTATGAGAATGTGGAACACAGAGTTTGACTATAAGACGATTGCTTCAGAAGCACAAACACGCTATAATTCTGAAACTTATTACAACAAGATTATCAACATATATAAGCAATAGTATCTATTCATAATTGAACCTTTTAAAATTTTAAATTATGAATAAACAATATCAAATACCTTCTTCTGTCGCATCCAAGTTGGAGCAAATCAAACTCTATATGGGTACGCACAGCGTGACGGCCTTTGTTGGTGCTGGATTCAGCATGAATGCAGAAATCCCCAACAATGTGAGCATGAAAACATGGAATCAGCTTCGTGAGGTGTTCTTAGACAAGTTATATCCTAACAACGAGGAAGACAAGAAGAATGATGCCAATGATGTGGTGAGATTGGCATCATTAGTTGATGCACAGTTTGGACATAACGAATTAGACAACATCTTGGAAGAAGCTTTACCTGATCAACTCATAAAACCAGGAAGGTTGCATCATATGTTGGCGCAGTTGCCTTGGAAAGATATTCTAACTACCAACTATGATACTTTAATAGAGCGAGGAGCAGAGCAAGTTATTAACGAATTTAAGTTAGTGACTAATAAAGAAACTTTGTTATATCAGCCTTCGCCTCGCATAATAAAACTGCATGGTAGTTTCCCGAATATTCGTCCATATATCATGACTCAGGAGGATTATAGGCGTTATCCTATAGAGCGTCCAGAGATGGTGAATACTGCAAAACAATGTTTTTTGGAGAGTTTGGTTTGTCTGATAGGCTTCTCTGGTGAAGATCCGAATTTTAGGGCTTGGATTGGCTGGCTGAAAGATGTTATTGGACAGCAAAGGATCTGCCCGACTTATCTCATTACATATAGAAAGGAATTTCATGATGCAGAAAAAGCCTTAATGGCGAAGCTAGGAATTGATATCATCAATTTGGCAGAAGTAGGTGGTGTTGACGACTATTATTCGGCATACGAGTTCTTCTTGAATTATCTGAAAGAGAAATCATCAGAATGGAATGGTAAAGTAAGATTTGATTATTTGAGAGACAAAGACTTGCCAGACGAGAAATTCAAGGAATATATAGTCGAGAAAATCAAAAAAATGCAGGTGGTGAGAGAAACGTATCCAGGTTGGCTACTACTGCCTAAAGCTCATGATACAGAGATGGAGTCGGTTAGTGAAGATGCTGTATTCTTGGAACACTACTATAAACGCATTACTGACGACACCACGAAACTCCATTTTCTATATGAGTTAAATTGGAGACTTACTATCTCGGCAACTCCCAAGAACTTAGATTGGGTTGTTGATGGCATTGAAGATTTAGCAGAGCATCTTGCAACTTTTTCTGCAGAGGATAAAAAACTATTGTTGGAGTTGCGTTTGTCTTTATTGGAAAATTATCGAAATAATGGAAAGAATGAAAAATTTTTCAATCTATGTCATGAATTGTTGGCGAACAAGAATATCATTCCTACAAGATATGTTTACTATCAGCAGTCATTGTATTATTTAAGCAGATATGATAATCTGGGGTTGAAAGATGTCTTGACGAAATGGATTGTGGATGTTGGCGATTATCAAAACTGCATTCAGAAAGCCAATATACTTTATTATATTGGCGAGGAAATTGAAGCGTATCAGTTGTTAGCGAAATGCAAGGATGTGATTTGTAAGTCTTTGCGACAGAATAGAGAGGATGTATATGCTAAATCATGCCTAACATATATACTGAAAACTGTGAAATGGTGTGATAGAAAGGTAGAATATACAGACGCGGACATGGATACGGATTCCGATAACATAGAGAAATTTGCCATAGGCGAGACTTTGGAGGAATTGACGGAAAAGCTTAGCGGAAAGGCATACGAAGAGAAACCTGTACATGGATTTGTAAGAGAACATCTATTTGAAATCGGCGATTATAATAATAGCTGGAATTTTGGTTCATCTGGTTTTGTAGCAGATTATCTATATCCTTGCAAATGGTGGATGCTAAAAGAAAGGTTAGGCATGTCAATGTTCTTGATAAACCAAAATTTCACTAAGTATTGCATCTTAAATATGTTTGATTATTCTTGGGATATGGCTTGGAACATGATGATGGTTTCGGCTAATAGTAAGATAGTTGAAGCTGTGTTGGGCAGAAAACAACTTGCTCAAATTTCAGAAGAAAAGGCCAATGAATATTTTGACACATATATCGCCTTGTTTGAAAAAGCAGATATTCATGAAAGAACTTGGGTTAACAACAAGGTGTTGAATATACTGCCAACAGTATTAGGCAGACTTTGTACAAAAGTTAGTCAAGATAGAGTGCTGAGGTTTGTAAAAGTAGCATTGAACTGGCGACCGATGTTCGTAAATAAAATATTGAAATGCGCTTATGATTGTTTGGATAATGAAAATTTAAAAGTTGTTTGGGTGCTATTGTTAACAGAGAAAAATATAGAAACTCACTATAGTAGGAGTGGATATACTTTTCCTGATAGGTATATGCTTGATTTTGTTATTACCAAAGAAATGAAGGAACGAATTATCAATGGTTTGAGTAGCACCATGAACGAAGATATTCTTCAATCAATCATTTACTTGGATGTTCTATGGAACCGGACAGAATTGACAAATGATGATAAGATCCTGTTCTCAAAGGCTGTAAGGAATATGAGGAATGGACAGAATGCAATCTCGGAATCAATCTATACATATTCGAATGTGAAAGTAGATGATGAAGAGCGCGATGCTTTCCAAAGTAAATTAAATGACTATGTTAGGACTTTCTGTGAAACGATCTATCAATTCACACATACATCAGAAACTTTTAGTCAATGGCATAGTGATTTGGATAAAATCAATGTCCTAAGAAATTATTTGTCTGAAGAGCAAAAGAAGTCTGTACTGCAACATTGTTGTGATATGATAGAACTTAATAAAGAGAGTTTTGAGAAAGACGACAGGCAAGATTTCTTTGGAGGAATGAGACGTTTTACTCAACAAATAGTCAAGACCTACCAAAGTTTGTTTCTTTATGCAAAGTTAGACACTTGGAATGGCAATGAGATAGAAAAAATCGGAATCCAAATAGATTGGCTTAGGTCAAAAGAATACAGATGTTTGCCGATGAAAGTAAAAGCGTTTATGTTTCAGCAACAAAACATAGGAAGTGTCATTATTGATGCTATTAAAAGTTCGCTGTTTAGCAAGAAACAAGATGTACAGGTGGAAGGTGTTAATGCTTTCTTAGTCTTGGTGGACAACGGAGGTGATATCAGTGATATACTCAAATATATTTTTGATAATTTTGCTTTAGCGGATAGCTCTGCTTATAAAGAGTTGCTGATACTTTTTGCGACTTTAATCATAAGAGGTTATGAGGACAATGATTTCCAACAGCATACCCAAGAATTCTTAAATCGAATTCATGGAGAATGTGATAATTATGGGTTAGAGGCTGATGCTTTTACAGACTTGCAGCATTATGCAAACTATGTTGTTGGAGCTTTATCAATAAAAAATATAATTCTTAAGCCTTTATTTACAAAAGAAGAATCAGGATTTAATGATGTTGTTGTAGGTTTCGACAAAGGTATAGAAGTTGTACAACGAAAAAATATTTAAAATCATAATAATATAAATACTATGTCAGAAAAGAAATTAAATGGTACTGTAATTGTAACTTATCGTTGCAATGCGCGTTGTTCAATGTGTAATCGTTATAAGGCTCCTTCTAAGCCTGAGGAGGAAATCTCTATTGAGACTATCAAAAAACTTCCTAAGATGTACTTTACCAACATCACAGGTGGTGAGCCTTTCATCCGTACGGACTTGAAGGACATCGTACGTGAGCTTTATAAGAAGAGCGACCGTA
>OBLI01001733.1_pt1 | contig 20427 bp, 29 predicted proteins | sample 1519701 | NCBI WGS metagenome assembly OBLI01 (sample SAMEA3663005, study PRJEB22513) | pig gut metagenome | biome: pig gut; feature: pig-associated habitat; material: faeces | place: France | collected 2012
TGACGCAAGCCACACAGAAAAGGCAGAGAATGGGCGCTATGTATGTTTTGTATGGGATTTAAACACAGCAGTTATGAAGGACTTAAATCGGTATGCTGCTTACGTACTATGGCAGTATTTCTGTCATATAGGAGATAAGAACTATAAAGACAAATCATGGTATCCTTCTCAAAAGCAATTTCAAGATGAAACGGGCATAGGCAAAACAGGATACTACGCCGCAATGGACTATCTTGAAGAGAAAGGCTATCTGCGGCCGACAGGTGTAAACGCGGATGAATATGAGTTCAGCGCTTCAGCCTTTGGCCGCATAAAATATTGAAAAAATAGAGTGAAACCGCAAGCACATAACTACATAATAAATAGAAGGGACTTACCCCTTCTTTTTTTGTACTTAAGGAGGAATGAGGTAAATGAATAATCAATTTTATGATGACTTAAAAAGGGGAGAAGTGGGAGAAAGCTTCTTCTATGATGCTATGGCGCGCAAAGGTATAGCGCTTACTGACGCACGCAATGATTTAAGCGCCCGCGCCCGCGACATTGACTTCTTTACGCGCACAGGTGAGGGCGTGGAAGTGAAGACAGACTATACAGCCGAATACACAGGGAACCTTTTCATAGAAACCTATAACACACACAATCCATCTCGCGGCTATGCGGGATGGTTTTTTTATACTCAAGCTGAACGCCTGGCGTTTGTGCTACCTAATAAGGGACAAATCTATGTTGTAGATACCGCCGCCCTGCGGGCTTACGTAAGCAAGCACGCACTGCGGAAGGTTTATGTGAATGACGGCAATCAGGGCTATATACTACCTATAAGAGAGCTTGAAAAATGGAGTGAGGGGGTAGAATACTATGAAGAAGCTGTATAAATGGATAGATGAAAACCGCGACTTAAACGTTTATATTGAGCGCATAGAAGCTAACCTGAAAAATATAAACGCTATTTGTGATAGAATGGAGGCTACACTCAATGGAGAAAAGAATATACAGTCTTAATCTGGCGGCTTACATCATAGCCACCACTAACCTACTGCCGCAACTGGCGCGCGATGAAGAAAGTGCTACATACTATATGCTTTTCCCGCCTTGCGCGGGCGTGGCGGGCGCTGTGCGCGAGTTTAAGAAGCACAATCCCACTTTGCCGATACACGATTTTTTGCGCGCTATAAAGTTATTGCGTGCATCCATTAAAGAAAGGGAGGTGATTGATAGTGGCACTTGAAGATAGAAAGAGAAAGGCGCTTGAAACCTGGCTTGACAATCCCCTACTTGACTACAATGAAATCGCGGAGAAAGCAGGTATCCCTACTCGCACATTCTATGACTACCGCCATAATGAAGCCTTTATGGCCGAATACCGTAAACGTTGCCGCGAACGCTTTTCTGGCCTTGAAGCGAAAGCAATTGAAGTGCTGGACAACAAGCTCAATGAAGAAGACTGGCGCGCCTGTCAATATGTGCTTGACAGCCTGGACTATGGCGCACGCCAAAAGATTGACGCGCAATGCGCCACAACCATTACAATCAATGTGGAGGGCGATGTAAATGCTGATGATGAAGGACAATGAGATATTTATGAGTAAGGGCGACGATGTGGCTTTCAGTATCAGCCTAACGGGCGTTGACGGTAAGCCTTATACTCTCAAAGCGGGCGATAAAATCATTTTCTCTGTATCGTGCGGCTTGAAGATTGAGACTGGTTATGCTACGATTAACATTGCTTCTGCTGATACTGCGTCTATTGCGCCCGGCGATTATAAGTATGATATAACCTACCGTGCGAATACAACAAACGCTATTCAGCATCTTATTCTACCGCAACCCTTTCACCTGATGGAGGTGGTAGAATGAACGCCATTATAGCGCCTAATACGGCACATATAGCGGCCTCTTTACAGCCGCACTCTACCGCTATGGCCGCGACTATCGCGCCTACTACGATGCTTGTAGAGGGCGCAGGAAAGTCAAACATTTATTGTTTCTCTTCTATCAACACACAGAACGATACGCAAGGTAAAACCATCACGCTAGAAGATGAAGAAAAAGAGCTGCTGGATAAGTGGCTGAATGACTACGAAACAGAAGTGATTATCAGTGATAGGGTAGGCAATCAATCTGTGCGGTTTCAAAACACATCCGCTTTGCTACTGATTGTCTTTCTGTCCGCAAATGGAGTGGGGCAAACCGATATAGTGGCTTATATGTATCAGTCTAAACGTCTACAATGTGCTCTACGCTACACAGTCGCCACCGTGGACGCAGGCCGCACGCTCTTGACGGATGAGAACTGGAATAATTATATCACACTACCTTCTGGCGGCGGCAATGAATGGATTGAGACAACGGATACAAGCGATACTAATCTCTACAACGCAAAAGAGCTATATATACAGTTCAATATGAATTACAACGATTATAGAACAATGTATGTCTACTGTCCTGATGGCCTGGGCGCGCACATCTGGGCGCATTGGTATAATACTGCTTACATTGACAATGAAATAAGTAATAACGATATCTGCTACAATGGGACAACTCTTTATCTTGGAGGCAGCTACGGGAACTACCGCATTTTCTACCGTCTATAAGGGGGGCGACGCTATGATTAAAGTAAACTACGATGCTGATACGGGACGCGTTATCGGCTTCAATCTTGACACTGAACCGCACATTACCATCACAGAAAAAGAGCGCCGTCAGCCTCTACCAGACAAATACAGCTATTATGTCGTAGAGAATGGCCGCTTCACTATCGCCCGCCGCACGCCTACCGCCGCAGAAGAAAAGGCTGACGCTATCGCGCTTATACAGAATGAAATGGCGGCTATAAAGAAATGGCGCAGTGAAAGCACAGAGTATGTAATACAAATGCTTCTGGGCGAGATAAAGAAAACAGATAAGGGATGGCTTACTTACATTGCGGAGCGAGCTCAAATGCGTGATAGACTGACAGAGTTAGAGGACGAACTAAATGGCCTCAATGGAGAATGAAAAATAGCACAGGATAGTGCGTTATTACAGGAGGTGATTTAATGATTACACTTAATATCAATAAGAGCGTTTTTAATGATGCTTACTATCCATATTTAATGGACTATTCTAATAGGTATGAAGTGTATTATTAAACGGAGGCGCGGGTAGTGGTAAATCACACTTTATCGCACAAAAACTACTGCTTAAATGCTTGCGCGAAAAGCGAAAACTGCTTGTCATACGAAAGGTAGGCCGCACACTGAAAGACAGTTGTTTTCAACTGTTTCTTGACTTACTTTCTCAATGGCGCATCATCACATACTGCGCCATAAACCGCACAACGCTATCTATTGACTTACCGAACGGCTCTACCATACTCTTTAAGGGGCTGGATGACAGCGAGAAAATCAAGTCCATTACCGCGATAACTGACATATGGGCAGAAGAGGCTACTGAACTGACAGAGGATGAGTTCTCGCAACTGGATTTGCGCTTGCGCGCCCGCATAAAGCACCTTCAATTTCTTCTTTCTTTCAATCCAGTCTCAAAGGCAAACTGGTGCTTCAAACACTGGTTTGCGGGCGAACCTCCGGCAGGCACTTTTATATTGAAGACTACTTACCGCGACAATCGCTTTTTACCCGCTGACTATGTGGCTTCATTGGAGGCGATGGCGACTTCTAATCCCACATACTATCGCATTTACGCACTTGGGGAGTTCTGCTCTTTGGATAGACTTGTCTATACAAATTGGCGTGTCCAGAGCGCAGAAGACGCGCCTGCGGGCGCGCTCATTATAGGGCTTGACTTTGGCTATGTGAATGACGCTTCAGCTTTAATTGTGGCGCGCATAGATGAAGAGAATAAGCGCATCTATATCACGGATGAAGTCTATAAGACAGGTATGCTCAATGATGAAATCGCAAACATCATTCTCTATAAGGGACTGCAAAAGGAAATCATTATAGCGGACAGCGCTGAACAGAAATCAATAGAAGAAATCAAGCGGGCGGGCGTGGCGCGCATACGTCCCGCCGCTAAAGGGCAAGGCTCTATCCTTCAGGGCATACAAAAGCTACAGCAATACGAACTCATTGTCTCGCCGTCCTGCGTAAACACACTTATTGAGCTACAAAATTACGCCTGGAAAAAAGACAGAGCAACAAACGAGTATATAAACGAGCCGTGCGACGCATACAATCACGCACTGGACGCACTGCGCTATGCGCTGCAATGCGTGGAACGCAAGAACAAAATACAAACCATAAGTAAAACTGGTTTAGGACTTTAACGAGGTGAAGTAAATGTACAGACTGCGCGAAGACACAGAACTAACCGCCCAGATGATAGAAAAATACATTCAAAACAATCAGGCAGAAAGCGCCCGCCGCGAAAAGCTATTCAATTACTATAAGGGCATACACGCAATTAGGGCGCGCACATTACAAGACGCTTCTAAACCAAACAATAAGGTAGTTAATCCTTACCCGCACTACATCACAGACATTATGACGGGCTACTTTGTGGGAGAACCCATTACATACAAGAGCGTCAATACAGAACTGCTTGCGCACGCAAAAGAGATTTTTCGCTATAATGATGAGGGCGCGGAGAACACTGAACTGGCGAAAGACGCTTCAATCTGCGGCGAGGCGTATGAACTACTGTATATTGATGAGGATGGAGAACTGCGGTTCAAACGCCTTGAACCCATTCATTGTATCCCAATCTACGACAACACAGTAGAAGAAGAATTGCTATACTTTATCCGCTACTATACGGATACAGATATTCTCACAGGTAATACCATCACCTTTGTAGAGGCGTATAGCCGCACAGAATACAAGCTATACCGTCAAGATGTCGGCGCGATGGAGCTTATCAGCACACGCACGCATACCTTTGGAGCCGTCCCCATCGTCGTCTATAAGAACAACGAAGAAACCATCGGCGATTTTGAACTGGTGCTTTCTCTTGTGGACGCATACGACAAGATAGTAAGCGACAACGTAAATGATTTAGAATACTTTGTAGACGCTTATCTTGTGCTCTATGGAATGATGGGCACAGACAAAGAGGATATAGCCGCTATGAAAGAAAACCGAGTTATCCTGATGGATGACAACGCACGGGCTGAATGGCTCACGAAGCAGATTAACGACGGCTATATTGAGAACCTGAAAACACGCATCAATGAAGACATTCATAAGTTCTCTTTCTGTCCCTCAATGACAGATATGGAGTTTGCTTCTAACGCGTCCGGCGTGGCGATGAAGTATAAGCTGATGGGGCTTGAAAACTCAACCGCAAAAAAGGAAGCCTCGTTCAAGAAAGGTATCCAGCGACGCATAGAGCTGATGTGTAATATCCTGCGCGTAATGGGCACAGATTATGATTATCGTGAGATTGAAATTGTCTTTACTCGCAATACGCCCGCAAATATCGTTGAAATCGCCGAAGTGCTGAACAATGTAGGACACCTTTTAAGTGAAGAAACGCAAATAAGTCTCCTGCCTTTTGATATTGACTATGAGAGCGAGAAACAGAAGATTGAGCAGGAGCAGGAGCGCGGCTATGAGCTACTGGGAAGAGAGAGCGCGGAAGAGTGAAGAGAAGGCGCTTAAACAGGCCGCTATTCAATCGGCGCGCCAGAAAGCGTTATACGCCCGCGCCCGCAGAGAAATAGAGAATGAATTGAACGACTTACTGATTGACATACTGACAGGTAAAACGCCTACACGCTCTCAACTATGGCGGGCTGGCAAGTATCTTAAACTGCGCGCCGCCATAGAACGTATGGCGAATGAAATTGCGGACGGGCAACTTGACTTGATGGACGTTCTTCTACCTGAAATCTATGATAAAGTGCTGAAAACTAATCTTGAAGCGATGGGTATGGACTATGTTCTACCCTCCGGCGCGCAGGTGGGACGCACGCTTGACACGGCCTGGGCGGGCGCTGATTACAGCTCTCGCATATGGGCAAACCGCGACGCGCTGGCCGCACGGCTTGAAAAGGATATAAGCGATTTAATTGTGCTGGGGAAAAATCCCACTCAAATCAAGAAGAAACTGAAAGAGGATATGGACGTTTCTTACCGTGCGGCAGACAGACTGATACGCACAGAAAGTGCGCATATCTACACGCAGGCGAGCATAGACAGCTATAAAAAGGCTGGCGTGAAGCAGGTAAAGTATCTTCACAGAGGCGTATGCAGCGGCAAATGCGACTGTCATAGTCTGGACGGGCAAATCTTTGACATAGGAACTGAACCTACCCTACCGCGCCACCCTAATTGTATCTGTTGTTATGTCCCAGTCATTGACTTGACAGTGGCCGCGAAAAGTGATATAGTTAAATATAGTGAAGAACAATTAGACTTCTTTACAGCCACTTTCAGTAAATGCGGGAAAGCAATCAATCCAAAGAAAACAACGTTGACGCACACAGGCAAGCACGCTGATAAGCGATTAGCTCAAAGAGGCATAACGCTTGAAGACGCACAACACTATATGGATAGCGCGCTTATCTGCTTTCAGCAAAGCGGAGACAAGACAATGTATCTGTCTGCTGATGGTGTTACCGTAGTGCTTGATAATGGAGGTATGGCAACGGCTTATCCTTCTTCTCTGTATGATGACAACATAAAAAGATTGTATGAAGAGGTGAATAAAGTATGGAAGAAGAAGTAATGTGGGAATGTCCATACTATCATAAGATGATAGTCAACTTTGATTGTTATGATATGTATTATATCGCAAATAGATTTTTTAAAGATGAGAGTTTAGTGAAAGAAGAAGACAGAGATAAACTCGCTGAAATGTGTGAGAAATGTAAAAAATACACACAATAGCCCGACACATAACTACATAGTATATAAGGGGGTTGAGTATACCGCTCAACAACCTTTTTTTATTTCATAAGGGGCGGGCTTGCGCCCGCAACTTCACGGAGGAAATGAATAATGGAAAACGAGAACAACAACACACCTGAACTTGAAAATGAAGGGCAGGAACAGAAAACCTATACCGAAGATGAAGTGCGCGACTTACTACAACGCGAATGCGACAGGCGCACAACCAGCGCGCTAAAAAAGCAGGCTAAAGAATACGAAAAGAAGCTTTCTCTCTCAAAGCTTGATGAAGCCGAACGCGCGACGGCTGAAAAGGATATGAAAATTGAAGAGCTTCAAGCGAAACTGGCGCAGTATGAGGTAGAGAAGAATAAGAGCGAACTGAAATCCGTTCTTTCTTCTCGCGGTTTAAGCGCCGAGTTTGCTGATTTAATTCAAATCACGGATGACTTGGAAGAAAGTCAAGCCCGCATTGATATGCTGGACAGACTGTTTAAGCAGGCCGTTGCAAATGAAGTGAAAGCGCGCCTGGCGACTGGCAAGCCGCAGGTGGGTACAGGCGACGGCGCAAATGAAATGACACACGAACGTTTCAAGAAGATGTCTCTCACTGAACGCAATCAACTGTATAGAGACAATCGCGAACTATACGATAAACTGAAAGGCTAATTTTATGAGGTGAAATAAACAATGGCAAATACTGTTTTCTCTAATGCTGTTATCGCCGATAAGGCGACTGAACTACTGACTACTAAAGTAAACGCCCGTTCTCTAATGACGATTGATACTTCTCTCGCTGAAACCGCAGGAATGAAGAAAACCATTAACACTTATACTTATTCTGGCGAGGCTGAAGCGCTGGGCGTGGGCGTAGGCTCCACCACCGGCAAGCGTGGCTCCATCTCTTATGTAGGCCGCGACTATACCGTTCTGGCACTTCAACAGGCGTTTGACTACTATGATGAAGACGCGATGAAGGATGACAAGATTGTGGGCTATATGAGTGATGGCGCTACTCAAGTAATGGCGAACAAGATGACTGCTGACTTCTATACCGCTCTGGCCACTACTGACGGCGCGGCCTCTAATCCTAAAGAGCTTGTGGGTAAGACGGAGTTCGCTCACAACGGCACTATTTCTTACGGCGCTATTGCGGACGCTATCGGCGATATGAACGTAGAGGATGAGAGCGAACTATTTCTCATTATCTCCCCTGAATGGAAAGCCGCTATCCGTAAGGACGCAGACTATAAGAACGCTCAAATGGGCGAAGTCGTGTATAACGGCCAGGTGGGCACTATTTGCGGCATCCCGGTTATCGTCTCTAAAGCGCTAAAGACAAAGAACTGCGCTTATCTACTGACTAAAGAAGCTGTCACCTGTTTTCTAAAGCAGGACGTTGAGGTTGAGCAGGATAGAGACGCAGACACCCGCAAGAACAGCGTCTATCTGCGCACTTATTACGTCGTTGCGCTCACTGACGCAACGAAAGCGCGCAAGATTGTAGAAGCCGCCTCCTAATCGCGCAAGAGGTGAAGCGCAATGGAGAAACTAAAACTGCTGATAGGCATTAAAATTGACGATACTTCAAAGGATGCGCTTCTATCTATTTTACTGGAACAGGCGACAAGCGAACTCAAACAATACTGTTATAGAGATGAACTACCCGAAGAGGCAAACAATGTGATAATTGATATGGCGGTTGTGAAGTATAATCTGCTGGGGACAGAAGGCTTATCTTCTCAATCTTACAGCGGTATGAGCGAAGCATACGCAAACTACTCGCCGCAGCTCATTAAGTCTATGAACCGCTATCGCAAGGTGAAGACGCTATGATAAGACGGCTTGAAAAGGGCACGCTATACAGGCGTTCAACTAAACGCAACTCATACGGCGAGCAGGTAGAAGAATGGGTAGCGCTGGACGCGCCCATTGAACTTATTATCTCTATCAATAGCGGGACAACGGACAGTACAAACGACATTCTGTCTGTATCCGCTACTCACACAGGACTAACGCATGACAGCCGCGCATTAACGGGCGACAAAATAATGTGCGGCGGCCACACTTACAGGATTGATTATATAGCGGCAGGTACGCGATGGATACAGTTAATGCTAAATGAGGAAAAGAGCCTATGATAATTGAATGGGATGATGAAGAATTACAGAAAGCATTAGCTCACATAGAAGAAGTATTACCTGAAAGGCTGGAAGAATGCGTAGAAAAAGCCTGTCTCGCCATAGAGGCAGAGGCAAAGGAACGCTGTCCCGTAAGAGACGGCACACTGCGACGCTCCATTATGACAGAAGTAGGAAAAAAGGACGATAAAGTAGTGGGGCAAGTGGGCACAAACCTTGAATACGCACCTTATATTCACGAAGGCACAGGCATATACGCTCGTGCGGGCAATGGCCGCAAAGAAGTCCCGTGGGTTTATTATGATGAGAAAACAGATAAGTTTTATTCTACAAAGGGCATCAAGCCATGTCCGTTCTTACAGGAAGCGTGCGATAAGGTAAGCCCGCAACTTACAGACTACTTTAAGGGGGTGCTGGAAGGAAATGCTTGAAGCAATAACACTTATGTTAGAAGATACTGAATTAAAGAAGATGATAGGAAGCAATATCTATCCAGCGCCCACCGACTGTCTGGATGATTGTGTGCTTTATAATTTCTACACGGAAGCACAGAGCGACGGCGCACAGAAAGTGCGGCTACAAATCACGATTGTTTGTTCTACGATGGAGAAAACGCTACAAATAGAAGAACGCATTAAAACTATTCTGCTAACGCTGGGGGATAAACCCCTGACAACAAATATACTACAGGTTGTGTTGAACGGCGGCGGGACGCTATACGACTACGCCCGCGAAAAGCATCACCGCATACTTTATTTTGATATACTAAAAAGAGGTGTTCTATAAATGGCAGTTTCTAAAAATATTATTCTCGGCTCTGGTAAGCTATATCTCGCTAAATATACTGGCGAAACCTTTGACGCGTCCACCGTCGCGGTTGAAAGTAATCAAATCGGCCTGGTAAAGGGTGGCGCGTCCATTGAGTATAAGCCTACCACTACTGAAATCTACGATGACTTAAAGGTAGTTCACAAGCGTTTTATCACTGGTGAAGAAGTGATTTTCAAGACTGGCCTAATCACCTTTGACTTGAACGCACTCGCCACTATCGCGGGCGACGCTTCTTATACTACCGCGACTGGTACAAAGACACTAAAACTTGGCGGTAAAGAAGGCCGCGAAATCCAGAAGCTTGCGCTTGTGTTCGTCCATACAAAGAGCGACAATAAGAGCATTACCGTCTCTATGGTGGCGACTAACGAGGCTGGACTAAACCTAGCCTTTAAGCCGGATGAGGCTACACAGATTGACGCAGAGTTTAAGGCTGTGTCTATGGACAATAACGGCGTGCTCGTCCAGATTGAAGAAGAAGTAGAAAGCGTCTAATTGAACGTATTGGGGGAGTATTTCATTGCTCCCCTATTTTTTTATATTAAGGAGGATAATTATAATGAGCAATATTCTTGACTTATCAGTATTTAATGAAGAGACACTTGATATTACTATGCCTGACGGTAAGGTAATTCACATTACAAAGCCCACACAGCAGATGGTAATCCGTATGCTTCACCTGCGGGACATTGACGAGTCCAGTGCGCCTGAAAAGATTGTGGCCGCTATCAATACGATGGTGCTACAAATCCTGAACTCTAACGACGGCGGCGTAGTGTATGAACTGGCTTATGTAGAAGATATGAGCATTAAGATGAAGAGCGCCGTCATTACCGCATACAGCGAGTTTATCACAGGACTACAGTCAAACCCAAACTAACTATCCCTTCTCTCCCGCCCGAAGCCCGCAAAGGTATGGCCGCGCCCGGCGAAGAATTAATGCCCTCTATTCATCGTGCGATTGAATACAGCGGCCTAACTTACAATGAAGTACTTCAGCTACCGTGCGACGTATTTCTGTTGATGGTGAGAAATCACTATATCGATGAACTCAACAGTACGCAGGAAGGAAGGGATTATATTGAAAAGTGTAAGAGATTAAATACCACTGAAATAGACATTCAAGGCATAAGAGAGTTTCAATCTATGAGAGGTGGTGAAAATGGCTAATCTTGATTTAGCGACGCTATCCGTCCTGATAACGGCAGACGCAAGTCCCGCAGAAAAAATATTTAAGGATGTAGGAGAAACTTCATCCCAACAGGCACAAAAAGTAAAAAACGACTGGAAAGAAACAGGAGAAGCGTTAACTTCACTGGGTAAAACGCTCTCGCTTTCTATTTCAGCGCCCTTGACGGCGGCGGGCGTGGCCTCCGTGAAGCTGGCAAGCGACTTGACAGAGACGCTAGGCAAGACAGAGGTTGTCTTTGGCAATTTAAGCGATACGGTTATTGCGTGGAGTGAAACCAGCGTTGAAAGTATGGGTTTAGCGCAAGAAACCGCGCTTAATATGGCTTCTACTTACGGCGATTTAGGAACCTCAATGGGGCTTTCAGCAAATGAGGCCGCAAATATGTCAATGAGCCTGGTTAAACTGGGCGCGGATATGGCCTCGTTCAAAAACATCTCCATTGAGCGTGCTAATGTGGCGCTTCAAGCTATCTATACCGGCGAGACTGAAAGCCTGAAAGCAATGGGCATCGTGATGACAGAAGCAAACCTTGAACAGTTCGCTATGGCGCAAGGCTGTGAGAAGACGTATAAGAGTATGTCTCAAACAGAGAAGGTTATGCTCCGCTATAAGTATGTAATGTCAATGACGACAAACGCGCAGGGCGACTTTGTGCGCACGGGCGACAGCCTAGCAAACCAGTCGCGCAAGCTGGGCGAGAATATCAAGCAGTTAGGAGCATCGTTCGGCAAGACACTTGAACCCTCTATAACCAGCGCCATTAGCACGATTAACGGGCTTGTAAGCTGGATAAGCGGGCTGGACGATGAAGTAAAGCGCGTCATTATTACTGGCGCTGAAATTGTAGCCGCAGTACCCGTGATTATCACTGCGATAGGCGGCATTATCACAGTCGTAGATAAATTGAAAGTCGCGTTCGTGGGGCTTATGGCAAACCCAGTCGCGGCGTGGATAACTGGCATCACAGTCGCAATTACGGCGCTGGTTGCTATCAGCTCTGCTATGAGCGGCGTTTCACAGGAAATTGATAAGACAACTGACACATATAAACGTTTCAGTGAGGCATTTGATGAAGAAGTAAAAGCTCGCGTAGATACAAGCGAGCTTGATAAGTTAGACAATAGAGAAGTAAACGTCAAAGTAGACGCGGATACAAGCCGTGCGGAAGAGAAAGCTCAATTTATGGCAACTGCTTTTGATGATATGGAAGGGACTATCACTGTAAATGGAGATACTTCAAAGGCAGAGGAAGCCATAGGCCGATTTAAAAGCTCCGTTGATAAGAACGTAGAAATTGATGCTGTCGCTTATGTTGATGTAGATGACAGTGAATGGAACCAGACAAAGAGTGAGATAGAAGACACCACTCACTATACATACGCAAACATAAAGGAAGCTCCTGATTATGAGACTACGCGTCAAAGCATAATCTCAAGGGCAAAGGAACTCGCGGGCGAGTATACCGCCATAGGTAAGTTTGTCGTAGATGATACCTCACAAGAAGGGCTTGAAGAGTATCAACAACTGCTGGCCGAAGCTACAACCGCTACGGAAAACTTTGACGATATAGTAGGGAATATGGATGCGTGGGCAGACAGGCAAGCCGCAATACAGAAAACGACTATCTACACGCAACTACTACAGCAAAGTGAAGCTGAACTCGCACTCTTTGAAGCGGGTATGATTGATGAAAACACATATAAAGAGCGAACGGCCGCACTCGCGGAAGAAGCACAAAAAGCGGCAGAAGCAATTGACGCGAATACAGAAAATCTTAAAGAACTACACGCTACGTTTAATGACGGGATACCTGATATAGAGCGATGGGGCGAGATATATAAGAATAATAATGAAATAACTGGAGAAGCTACTATTACAAATGAGCAATATAATGCTTCTCTTGCGGCTTTGATGGGAGGAACCGCTTCTATAACCGACGCACAAATCGTCTATTATGGCCTGCTACAAGAACAGGAAGCACAAACAAAGGCGATGACGGAAGCACAGGAAGGCTACAACCAGCAATTAAGCGATGCAAAGCAGAAGTATGAAGAGACTGTTGCTTTACAAGAAGAAAGTGCTAATTATGCAGAAGATTTGAGCGAAGCTTATTATATGATGAATAATAGTTTTTACGCCACTAAAGACGCTTCTTTGGCACTGAATAATACACTTAAAGAATATCCTGCGCTCGCGGGAGAACTCATAAAACAAACCGGAGCTTCAGTTGATAAGCTTGAACCTTATAGTGAAGTTGCTAAAAAGGCTGGCGAGAACAACGAGACAATGAAAGCGGCAATTGATGAAGTTAGTACAGGTATGGAGAACGGTTTGTCTCCTACAGAAGCACTTATGGCCGCGATGGAGAAGTATCCAGAAGTGGCGAGCGAGCTACCTTCTATTCTTCAAGCTACCTGGACTACGACAGTAGAAGATTTTCAAGCTACTACTAACGAACTATTCAACGCCAGTGAAGAAAAGCAAAAAGAAGCTCATGAGGCTTTAAAGCAAGCAGAAACCGACTATCAGGCCGAACAAGAGCAAGCTAAAACCGACTATCTCAATAGGTTGAGTCAAATCCAAAGCGACAATAATACAAAAGATAAAACCGCTATAATATCTCACCTAAATGAGATGGGCGTTATACAGAATGAAGCAGACGCAGACAAAATCCTGAACACACAAAGCACAGTTGATAAGGTAGTGAAAATAGTCAATGAGGGCGGGAGCGACGCAGTAGACAAAGTAGACGATGCTCTCAGCGAAATGAATACACATATATCCAGCAATGCGCCAGAAGCAGAAGCCGCAGGTAAGAGTGTTGGTGGCGGGATGGGTAGTGGTATTCACAGCGGCCTTGACAGCTGGCTTTCACGCATTAAATCAAAAGCACGTCAAATTGTGAAAGAAGCTATGAATGCGGCACGGCAAGAAGCTGACATTCACTCCCCTTCACGCAAGACAAGAGACTTAATCGGTAAGCCTTTCGCGCAGGGCATTGAAGAAGGTATTGAAGACTATACGCCTAACCTGCTCCGTTCAACCCGCAACAGTATGAACGCCATTATCACGGCGGGCACAGGCACAGTAAACAGCAATTATAAGCTTCAACCCGCAAGCACTACAAATGTCGCGCATACAACCACCATCAACCAGACGAATAACTTCACTTCGCGCACACTGTCGCCCTATGAGCAACAAACGCAGATTAAGCGACTGAATAAAGATTTAGCGGGGGTGTTTGCTTAATGGAGAGCTTTATATACACAAACCCCAGAGGTAAGAAAATAGAACTAAACTATGATGGAGACTATCTCATTGACAGTTATGACGGCCTGACAAATGCGGCGATAGAACCCATTACGATAAAAGGATACCGCCAGAACGGCTATACGCTTAACGGCCTGACATACGGCTCCCGCCTGATAAACATCACTTTCTATCTGTGTGGCCGCAACGCAGAAGACTTATATAAAAAGCGTGCTGAACTATCCAGCGTATTCAATCCGCTTTTGGGTGAAGGGCTATTAACCTACACAAACGACTATACTTCAAAATCCATACGCTGTATCCCGTCCGTTACGCCCACAATCAACGACAGAACCGGCCTGCTGTTAAGCGTGGCGGTTGAGCTTACGGCTCATAATCCTTTCTGGTTTGATACGGCTGAAAGTGCGCTACTGCTTGAAGGCTTTACGGGCGGCTTAAAGTTCCCTATCAAGTTCTCGCCCTCACAGAAGTTCGCAAACAAAGATACCGTGGCGATTGTCCGCATTGAGGGCGATATACCTTCTCCCATTCGCGCAGAGTTTAGAGGCGCATCATTGAAGCCGCGACTGACATTAACCAATACGGGCGAGTTTATTGAAGTAGATAAAGAAATGAGCGCAGGTGAGAAGATGATTATCACAACTGAATACGGTAATAAAAACGTAGTGTATGAAAACGCAAACGGAGAGCGTTCAAGCGCCTATCACCTAATCAATCTGGACAGCACTTTCTTCTCACTACCTTATGGAGAAAACACTATCTCTTTCACTTCACAACTGGGTGAACCGCAGGTATATATATATTGGCGTAACTACTATGCGGGGGTGTAAGCAATGAAGGACATACAATGCTTTGCTTATAACGACGGCGCAATACAGCTTGTCGGCATAGTAGACGATTATAGTTCATTCACCTTTGAACGCTCTTATTCTGGCATAGGCGAATGGCAGGTAGTAATAAGCGGATACAGTCATAACGCAGACTACTTTACCCGCGCAGACTTCATTAAGGCGGGAGATGGCGTAGCAGGCTTAATCACAAAGCGCACGATAACGCACAATGAAACAGAATATACAATCACTATCAATGGCGTTGAATTAAAGGGACTGGCGCAAAAGCGCATTATCACTCCTACGGAAGGACAGGCATATCTACACTATCGCGCCTGTCCAGAAGCCGTAATCGAGGGCATTATCACCACACAACTTCTCGCGCCCTCAAACGCAAAACGCAAAATCGCGGGCGCTATCGTGCGCGACGGCATAGAGAGCGCTAAAATTACGTATGATGGGCGTTTTCAAAATGCGGCAGAAGAAATCACAAGACTATGTGAGGCATATCAAATTGGGTGGTATGCTGACATAGAAAACGGCACAATAAAGTGGTATGTCTATCACGGCGTGGATAGAAGCGCCAGTCAATCAACTAATAACCGCTTCATTATCTCTTTTGACTATGACACGCTTGTGGGCGGCAACTATGCTTGCTCACTCTATGCTGTCAATACCGCGCTTGTGGCGGGGCAAGGTATCGGCGTAGGGCGCACCATAGTGATGTTGGGTGATGAGAATAGCGCTCTGGGACGCGCGGAAGTCTATGTAGACGCACGAGACTTGGAGGACGCTTCACTTCTCCCACAGAGAGGTAAAGAGAAACTTGCAGAGTATGGTAGTGAAAACGTATTTGAAATCACGCCCGCGCAGAACACGCCTTATAGGGTGGAATATGATTTAGGCGACATAGGCACTTTCAAAGAACAGAACGTAGATTTTAGACTATGCTCCATTACAGAAGTATATGAGAATGATAATTTCACGCTTGACTTTGTTTTTGGCTACGACGCAAATACGCTTGCGGGCGCGATGAAAAGAATAACAAGCAACACTGACGCACTATTAAGAGGTGAATGAGATGAGCGAATATCTTGATTATTATGGTATGTTTGACTTCTCTACCGGCGACAATGATACTTATGAGTATACCAGCGATGAGTTCAGCACACTCATTAAAGGGCTGACAGGCAACGGAGTAAGTAAGAACGACAAAAACGAGTTTGAAGCAACCGCAAACGGCCTTTCTATCACGATTGACACGGGCAGTTGTTTCATCAATGGCCGCTTCGGCAATAACAATAGCGTGAAAACACTGACACTGGACGCATCCGGCGCGTCAGAAACACGCTATGACAAAATCGCTATTAAACTGGATATGACGGCGCGCAAAATCAGCCTTGAAGTAATTAAGGGCACGACAACCGCGCCCACTTTAGTGAATACACAGGCCGTTTCTTATCTACCGCTCTATACGGCAAAGGTTAGCAATGGCTCTACCGTCGTGCTACAAGACGAGCGAGTATATACGTATAGCGCCTGCTCTCTACAAAGCGACTTACAGTCTATCGCACAAATCCTGGGGAACTGTCTATCAGTAGACAGGGGTGGTACAGGTGCTACCACTGCGGCTCAAGCACTTACTAATCTGGGTGCAGCGTCCGCAACGCATACGCACGGAAACATTACTACTGATGGTAAGATGAAGAACACGACAAACAAAGTGCTTATCGCGGACGCAAACGGCACTATCGCAGGAGCCGCCGCAGATACGGCGAGAAGCCTTATCGGCGCAGAAGCCGCCATTTCTACACTACCTCTTTCAAAGGGCGGCACAGGCGCTTCAAACGCCTCTGGCGCAGTCGCTAATCTGGGATATGCGGCGAATATGGTGATTTATAGCACTGAAACGCCCGCTGTCGTGAATGGTAAGCTGTGGCTAAAACCATCCACTTAATGGGAGGCGTAAGTATATGGCAAAACAAAAAACAAGCACAGCTCTATTGAAAGGCAATCTTTTTATGACGGGCTATTTTCATACCTATTTTTTAGGTATACCAAACGCTTTCAGCGGGCTTAAAGGTGAAGTATTGAAAGCAGAACTTAAAATCCCTTTCTGTCACAAAGAAAATGATAGAGATGCTATTTACTATGACTATACCGCAAAGCCTATAATAGCAGATGGATATAATGAAACAAGCGGTTATTTTGAATACCGCACTACCAACGGAAACCCCTATTTATATAGAAAACTAGATGTTTCATCCCTTGAACGAAACCTCACACTTCTCACTCAACCGTTTTCTAAACTCCCTGAAACAAAATGTGCGGCGCAGGGAGCGACGGATTATAACGCTGATGGCTATCTTAATACGTTTACTATTACAGCAGAGCAACTATCTACAAATGCGAAAAAGGCAGAATACTGGTGTGATAAAACGCTATATATAGGGGTTTATACAAAGAAAAACTTTATCTGGGGAGATGACAGAACCCACACAGGTATCACTCTCACCTACCAGTTAAACAACACTATCTATTATGCTACGGCGGGCGAGTGGGTAGAATGTGTCCCTTACTATGGTGTCAATGGAGAATGGAAAGAGGTTGAAGTATCTCTCGGCCTAAACAATGAATGGGTGAGGTGATAGTATATGGAGCAGGTAATACAAATTATTCAAACATTGGGCTTTCCCATCGCGATTGTGATTTTTCTGGGCTTCTTCTGCTGGAAGTTCATCGTCCGCATTATGGATGAGAACAAAGAGCGAGAAACTTGCTATCGCGATATGCTGATGAATTATGGCGAAAAAATGGCGGAGATAAGTGAAGCGCTAGCAGAAGTCAAGAATGATATGAGCGACGTAAAACGAACAGTCGCAGAACACAATGTTAAGTAAAATTGGGGTTATGAAGGACAGAATAGACAGTAGACAATGTAATTATTAGTGCTATTTACACTACGATTTAACACTTCAGGCCGTCAAATAATACCACGTCATACTTTAACCCATTCATAGCGCTACACTTTCCTTAATATATTATGCGATTGTCAGGTTTTCACAAGCCTGACAATCGCTATTATTTAGTTTCCTACAGCTTTCAACATCTCATTAAACTCGTCGCCGAAGAGATGAATGTAAGTATTGTAGGTGATAGATGTGTTTGAATGCCCTAGCAATTTTGACAAAATCTTGATGTTTGTCCCTTTGTAGAATTGATTAGTAGCGAAAGTGTGCCTGAAAGCGTGCGGAGAACGATACGGGACGCTTGCCCGCTTACAAACTTCTATAACCCACTTCCGTATCGTGCTATACTTCAACCACGTATTCTTATTACAGCAGAACAGATAGTCCGTCTCACTTTTTGCGGCCAGCTCCTTCAACACTTCAACAGCTCGCGGCGACAACGGTACAACACGCTTACTACTATCCGTTTTAGCCCCTTCACGAATGTAGGCTTTACCTGAAGCTTCATTCACAACCGTCTTATGAATATAGAGCCTGTGTTTCTCAATATCCACATCATTCCAGTCAAGTGCCAGACACTCGCCCACTCTTATACCCGTTTCAAGCATCAACTCCATAGCATAGAAACTATCGTGCTCGTGCGTCCGCAGAACAAACCGCAAACGTTTTTGCTCTTCGGGCGTGAATGCGTCTATATCACGAGCAGGCTTCTTCACTCGTTCTTTGGAGGGTAGTCTTGAACCAAGACAGGGGTTAAAGGTTATAATACGCTGATTACAAGCCCAGAGTATTGCCGACTTAACCAGAGCCATTAAACACTTGATGGTAGTGCGTGCGTATCCGTGTTCGGTTAGCTGTTTGACGTAGGCCGCAAAGTCATCAGGACTTATATCGGCTACACGGATATTTGCGAGGGGATATTCACTCAACGCCTTTTTCTGTTTCTGCAACAGATTATAAGTGCTGGTTTTCACTTCCACCTCTTTTACGTTTTTGAGCCAGTCTTCAATGAAGTCAATAAGACGCATAGATGATTTTTCCATAATCTTCCTTTCGCGTCTACTGCCTATTCTATACTTGTCAAGGTTCGTGATAATAGCACCAGTATTATTATACATAGGCTGTCCATTTTTGTCAAGCATACCCGTAGAAGACTGGCTCGTCGTCATTTCTTACTTATCTCCTTTCAATCTTCTCAATAGCGGCGTTGAACATAGCTTCAAGTTCCGCAAGTCGTTTTTCTTCATTCGCGGTTTTGCGTTTCGGTTTAGTGTAGCCGCAGAACTTTGTGAGATACTCATTCTTGTAAGCGGTGAGAGGCTGGCGTGCTTCGTATTCAGTCCCGTCTTCACGCTTGCGAATACTTTTCTTCATAGTTTCAGCTTTCAGCCATTCAACTGCCGCCTTGTCTCCACGCTCTACAGCGTCGTTAATCAAATCGTCCAGAGTAAGTTTCTTCACATCAACCGTCTTCACATCAATCATAGTTCGTTTTCCTCTCTTTCTTTTCCCTCTTGGAATGACTTTATTATAGCACAATTTACCCATTTTGTCAATTTAAGTAGATGTAAAGAACCGCACTCGCGGCCTAAAATTAACCGTATCACATCTATTTTCTCAATATGTACGCAATACAAAGCAGCACTTTCGCCAAATATCAGCGTGCGATATGAGCGATTTTCGCTACACAATAGTATATAATTGTATAACATTACTGCTTTTGACAAATACACCCAAACATTTGACAATTTTTCACATTTGTGTTAAAATTAGAAGTAATCGGGGGATACGTCGCTACACTATATATGAAAGGGAAATCGGCCATAATTGAGGGGCGTGAAGACGTCCCTCCCTCCTATTTTTAGGAGGAAATGTAATATGCGGCTATACTAATAAATTAATGGAGGAATGAATTATGTTAGACGAACTACTGAACGAACTGCGGGCTTATATGAAGAGAAACAAAATCACACAAGAAGAAATGGCGCGGCAACTAGGCATCACTCGCCCGCAATTTAATCGCATACTGAACGGAAAAAGCGGCACTACCGTCCGCGTAATGGAAAGCATTTATCACATACTGGGCAAAAAAAAGCCTAATCGTATCGGCCCGCGACTGGTAATAACCGCGTTGGGCGAGTGGGTGTATGAATGGGAAGACGGAACGCTCACAAAAACGCCAGAGAGAAAAATGTAATATTTTTTAGAGGGTGAAAATCCTTCTCAGAAGTAGAGGTTTAAAGAGGTATCTACTTCTCAGAAGTAGAGGTTTGGCAATCTTCTACTCCTGAGAAGTAGAGGTATCTACTTCTGAGAAGTAGAGGTATCTACTTCTGAGAAGTAGAGTAATAATATATA
>OBLI01001736.1_pt1 | contig 20406 bp, 28 predicted proteins | sample 1519701 | NCBI WGS metagenome assembly OBLI01 (sample SAMEA3663005, study PRJEB22513) | pig gut metagenome | biome: pig gut; feature: pig-associated habitat; material: faeces | place: France | collected 2012
CTTCTTTTTTAGCTTCTTTCTTCACTTCTTTTTTCTTTGGTTTTTCTTGTTTCATGTTAAATTGTAATCCTACAACTCTAGCCATATTTTTCACCTCATTTTCAAATAAAGGGCAATAACTTGCCCCTTATAATATAACTATTTTGTTGCTGTGTGTAAGTATATACCACAAACTTTATTTTCGTAAACATCAGCTAAACCGTAGTTTCTGTAACCATATTTATAAGCATCAGCATCTTGGTTAGCCTCTGGACTTATTATTTTTGGTACTGCGTGTTTAGTGTATTGTAATAAAGCTGATTTTTCGATTATCATAAAGTTTATGTTTTTAGCATTTGCATTTTTAACATAACCACCAGCTGTTTCTCCGTTAGTAGTACCGTCATATAAATCTATAGCAGTATAGAAACGTGATTGTGGTACTCTAATTATTTGAGAGAACCCAGCCAATACTTCCCTAGATTTATTAGTGTCAAGTGCTTCCACCAATCTCGCTAATGTTGGTGTGATGAATAATATTCTACCTTCTTGTGGTACTTCATCTTCATCCATTTTTGACATACCAGCTGTGATTGCTGATAATACTGCTGAACCGTCAGCCAAATCAGCTCCAGCTGTAGTAGATATTCCAGCTGTTCCAGCATATTGAGCAAATCTAAATGCGTCTATTTCGGGAACAACTTTGTTTCTCATAAATTCACCAGCTAATCTACCGAAAGCTACGTTTTGAGTTTCTTCATCATCCATAACATCAACTGTGAACATTCTACCACGTTCGTAGTTGAATTTTACAGTTTCCCAAGATAATGCTACATCTCCACTAACATAACCACTATTTCTTGAGTAGTCAGCTAGTCCATCCATAGATATTTTAGGTATTACTATTTCGTTTGTGTTTGCCCCAGCTCTTGATAATGACATATCACTATCTAAGATAGATGTTAAGGCATTTACTCTATATACTTCGTCTAATAAATCGACGTATTTCTTCGCTAATGCTATATTGTTAGCCATTTAATTCACTCCTTTATTTCTTGACACTTAACCCGAAAGCTCTTCGTAAAGCATCATCTGTTTGTGGGTCTTGTCCTTCATTACCTTTCCCACCCATGTAATGAATACCTTTACTGTTAGTGCCTTTTAAAGCTGGTAAATCTTTTAAGACTTGTTCAAGTCCCTTCTTTAATTTATCCTCTTCTATCTCACCTTTATCATTTAGATAGTCCTCTTTAACTAATAACTTATCTAAATATTTGTCAGCATCACTAGAAAACTCTAGTTTTGAAGCTAATTCATTTACCTTCGCCTTAAATTGCATATCCAGTATTTGCTCTTTAAGTTGAGTGTTCTCGTCTTTTAATTTATTGTTATTTTCTTGTTGTTTTTGTGTTTGTGTGACTTTATTAGTCTTGTATGCTTGAAGTAATGAAGTTAATTCGTCACCTTCCAAGCCGTTTTCTTTTAATATAGACTTAGCCAACCCACTTGTACGTTTCTCGATTATTTCATCAATCTTCGTAAATAGTGCGTTTTCATCTATACCTTTTGGCTCTGTACCCTTTGGCTCTGTACCTTTTGGGTCAGCTCCACCTTTTGGTTGAGGGTCTGTTCCTCCAGCTCCTCCACCGTCTGCCATTAAGCATCTTAAAAATTTAAATTTCATGTTCCTTTTCTCCTCTCCGTTTTGAGTTCGTCAACTATGTCCGTTTATCGTTCGTCAACCATGTCCGTTTTGAGTTCGTCAACTTGCTCCGTTTTAAGTCCGTCGACTTGTCAATACTATATACTATATACAAATTGTAACATACTTGTGTCATTTACACAATTTATGTGTTTATTTTTTAAGAGTATCAGAATAATTGGTCATTATCAGACATTTCTATCTTATTTTTTGTTTTTAGTGAATTTTTAATTAAGTGTACAAGTTCAGTATCACTTTTATCTTGAACTAAGAAAAAAGGAAAATTTTCATTGAAAGTATTCTGATACTCCTCTATTAGTATTTCCAATTCGTCATATGTTTTTCGTTTTTTACTCATAACTAGCTCCTTTTCATTGATTTTTACAAACTTTTTGCTATATAATCTAGTATTTCTAAGAACAAATCGTAACTTTTAGGGAAAAATCGTTTAATTTGCTCCAAACTCTCTGTGTTACAGCACGTTGCACTAAACATCTCGGCAAAGGCTTCTACGCATACATCATGTGACTTCCAGTAGTTTACCCCGTGACCAAATCCTAAGAAATACCCGTCAACATTATCAGTCATTCGTGAGCCTTCAAATATATCTGATATATCTGACCTTTGAATACCCGTTAACTCTCTTTTAAGTTCATCTGCCATTGAGCGAAGAACCCACCTTTTAACAAAATCACTTCCCTTGTCATCATCATACAATAGTGTACGCATACTTTCGATTGGGTTCTTCTTGTCAAATTCAGCTTCTATAATATCTCTAAAATCACAAGCTCTCGCATACGGTACATTATTCATAACATAATCAGTTATCTTTTCAATATTATCTACAGCATAATTGATAACACTTTCTTGAGCTTCTTGCTTAATCATCTTACTATATGCACCATTCTTGTAATCTGTTGACACATGACCAAATTCTATTTTTTCTCTCGGTACTTTTATCATATCTTTGTATGCTAAGTTATCTATATTGTGAGCAAATTCGTGGAAAGCTGTTTCGTATGGTTTACTGAAATGATTTCCCTTTGCTACTGAATTAATTTTCATGTAAACGGCTTTGTAGTATGGAGAATAGTGAGCACCATCTCTGCCTTTGTAAGTGTCTAAATCATCTCCGTACTTATTCCAAACATCTCTCGCTATTTGTGGTACTTCATCTCTGACTATAATCTCAGTCATTTTTTCTTTGTGCTTCTTACCACCTCTGTAGTTTAGCATGACATCCATGTTAACTGACGGCTTCGTCATTGTTACCGTAGTAGGATTGATTGTTGGTACTGGTGTCTTAGGTACAACTGGTTTTTTCTTAGGTGTTATCGGCTTAATAGGTATTACTGGTGGTGTTAACTTAGTAATACCATAAATACTTTCTCTGTTAGGTTTTCTACGCAACCAGTTCGGATAAGCCTTCACCAAGTCATTTATCTTCTTGCTGTATGCTTTTACTCGTTTATCATACATCTCTTTGTCAGCTTCCAGCATAGCATTATCACGCAACCTCTTATTCTTACGCAACTGTCTTTCCAAATATCTCTGCTGTTGCTCTAAATCATATTTCTTTTGTTGCTCTGCTTTTTCTTGTGGTGTCAACGGCTTAGGAATAGATGTTATACCTTCCATGTATGTTACATGAGTATCTCTACAGTTCGGATGATATAATCCTTGTGCTATGGCTTCGGATAACATAGGGTATGGTGTACCTTGTATGGCATCCATTAAGCTCCCACCACTCCAAACATCATCTATAAATACTCGACCTAAGAATGGTGTACATTTAGGACACGCATTACCACTCTTAACTACTAATACGGTGTTAACACCTATATCTTGTCGCTGTTTACCTTCACCTTGCAATTTCGCCCTTTTGTTGGCTGTTCTTAGTGCCATTTCACTATATGAAGCTATATTAACCCTTGCCCCATTTTTGTACTGGATGCTGTTTATCCCGTGCTGTAAAAACTCATTTGTAGCTTGTTTTACAGCTTGGTCTAGTGTGAGTGTCCCACTATTTAATGCGACTTGAGTGTTATATATGATTTTTCTATACTGGTCGTCAGCATTTCTAAGTGTCGCCACAGTAACTTTATCCATGTCCTCTGTAGTCGCCTTAATTAAAGCTCTTAACTTACTGTCATTTACTCCAAAGAATTGTGCATTTGCGTTTGAGTTAAGTTTAATTTCTGTTCCTTTGCTCTTATCATCTTTGACTTTGTTATCTTTGATGTCCTTGAGTATCTGAACCTCTGCTCCTTGATAGCCTTTTTTGTAAGCCATTTGTAAAACTTTCTCAATGTCTTTGTTGATTGTTTTACGATACTTCTTTCCAAACAGTTCTGCGTTAGTTTTACGATATAGTGCCAACTGCTTGAGCTGTTCGGCTTGCCACATAGTATAATCGTTGTTTTCGTCTATATGTTTGTAGAGGTTACGACACATTGATGCTATTAAATACTCTTCCATTTCTTGATAGGCTTTGATTATATCGTATTCAGTCGCTTTCTTCGTCATTCGTATACACCCCCTCTGTCGTAAAGACTGTAAAATCTTGCTCTAAATAAAAACTAAGTATGTGGAGAAAATCAGTAAGAGTTATCGCTGTAACTTGTACTGCGTATATTTCCTCGTCTGTCGCCAATGCATATATGGTTAATGGAGGCTGTTTGCTCTCCAACATATTTAAAAACTCAACTAATACTTCTAACTCGTCAGTTTCAAGTAAAATAGTTTCCTTATTGCAATTCTTCTCCTTCATAGTTCACCTCGTCAGCCAAGCTCGGAATATCCATTGATACAATTCCCATTTCTTCTTTAAGTCTTATGACTTCCTCTGCTTTCCAGTCGTCGTCTTTTGTATCGCCCCAAAGTTCCTCAACTTTTGCTTCGATACTTAAAGGTGCGTTAGGGTTTGATAGAGTTTCTAATACTGTATCAAATGAAGGTGTCGCATACTCTCCAAATGTGATGTTTACATCTAGTTGTGGAGCTGTGTGACCGTCTGATAGATAATATAAATCTAAAGTCTTGATTATAAATTCCTCTAAAGCTGGTCGTAAGGCTTCTATTATCTTGTTTCTAGTGTATAAAGTTGTCTTTTCTTTTTCTCTTTGAGCTTCTGCGTTGTCTTTTCTCTTCAAGTCAATACCTAATGTACTTGGTGAGATTATACCTTGTAAACACAAATCTATAGCTGTGTTGTATGATGTTTCGTAAGTATCAACCTTGATGTCAGTTTGTTCAGTTACCACTCTATTTTGTGCGTTCTCTCTAAGGTCGCTGTCAATAGTTATGAATTGATTGTCAAATGGGTTAACTCTCAATAATTGACCATTCTCTGCATTTCGTGGTATTAAATTGTCGGGGATATATGTTTTCGGTCTGTTTTTTCTTATAGCTTCTAGCCATTGTGACCATATCTCGTCCAATCCGTCAAAGTTATCATCTTTACCGTCAAAGATAGATTGACCTCTGCCTAAATACTCTTCACTATCGTAAACTTTTAAGTAAGTAGCAAAGATTGTGTTTTCTGCCCCTTTTATTACTACATCTTGTAAGTCGGCTGTTTCTTCTAACATAGATAAACTGACTTCTTTTTCATCTCTAAATAATTTATAAGTAATTTGACCCTTTTGATAATACTCTTCTAAAGTGTAAGTAAGCCCCTTGTGTTCATAAGGTGTATAAAACTTAATACCATTTAGACGACCTCGGCTATATACTACTTCAATTCTGTCGCCACCGTAGAACTCGATTATCGGTTTATCTGACAGCTCACTATCCAATGATAATTTGAAAGCTCCGTCACCAACTACCAACACATCTTTTACAGCTTTAGTTATGATATTTTTGAATTTGTTTTCTTCTTCAATATCTTCCCATAGTAAATTGACCTCTTCGTTGTTGTCTATCTCCATATTAGTTAAGTCACCTACTATGATGTTGACCAAAGTATCAACCATTTTCGCTGGTAAACCTGTGTGTGCTCTTCTGACCTCTAAACCTTTTGTAGATGTTGACCCCCAAAACTTTAAAGTTCTGTTAGGCAACTGCTCATATAATTGTTGAAGCTCTACAGCCTTACCTCTATACCAAACTCTGTTCTTAAATGCGTTGACATTAAAGTTCATATCTTCCTTGATGTAGAATGATTTTTCATCTGCTTTTTGGAATGTTAATATCTTTTTGATTTTCATAAATATATCTCCTATTCTCATTATTTTGCTCCTTTTTTCTTTTTGATTGGTTTTTTATTGTTAATACCTATTTTGTCACGGTACGGTATCCAAGCATACTGACACGCATTGATTGTATGGTCGTTAGCATCTTCGGGAGTGTTATCCTTCTTTTCATCCCAACTGTACACATTACGTTCCTTGATGCTTTCTTGACAATTATCCAAGATGTACATTTTGTTTTCGTGAAGCCAACCTCTTTCAAGGAGTATTCTGTCATAAACTGTGACCTTCTTGTAACTGTCTATGAAGTTATACAATACATTATGACTGCGTTTGTATTTCTTTAGCTCTGTTATAGTCCCTTGGTCTGCACAGTCCACAAATACATCTCTTAGTACCATGTCCCAGTTACGACAACACCTATCTAAAAAGTCACAATACAATTTCGCTACATCTGACGGTGACAGCTCTGAACCTTCTCTGTTAAGGTGCGAACATTCATCCAGTAAGACTATAGTCCCTTTGTTAGTTATCCCAATCAGCACCATAGTAATTGTATCGTCGGATTTACTTGAATAAGAAGTATCTAGTCCACTACTGAATTTGATAAATTTCTCGTCATTGTCCTCAAGCATTTTTAACAACTGCTCTTTTGATATAACGTGTTTGTGTTCATCAAAATTATTGAACACCAATCCGTGGTTACGACCTCTAAGCCCCAGTATTTTATTTTTGTGTATCTTTGTGTCCTTTGGCAACGAATTGATTATTTGCTCCTTCTTTTCCTTTGTAAGGGCTTTGTTATGGTCGAATGAAAAATACCACCACACCCAGTCTGCTTTAGGCTCTCCGTCAAGCATACGGCGTAATTCGGTCGGTGCATCATTATCATATTTCTTCAATGGTCTAGCATGATTAATAAATTCATGGTATACGGGTAAATCGGGATTATCGGGATTAAGTGTAGCCATTAGGTAGTCGCATCTGATTATGATTTCTCGAATAAAATCAATATCGGCGACATTAATTTCGTCAATGTACACGCATCCATACTGACCACCTAGTATCTTCTTCCACCTAGCTTGGTTATCGTACCCCAGTACATAAATTATTTTGACCCCGTTATTTGTCTTGTATATGATGTGTGGGAGATTGATATTACCTTTCCCTTTGGAATTGTACTCTATTAAATCTCCGAACACATCTGTTAAACCATTCTCTTTGTCAATGATATTCTTTTCTATTGTCCCTAAATCCAGTCCAGCCATAACATGGAGCTTCTTAGGTGACTGTGCTATTTCGAGCATCCATTTAACTACCCCTACAGTAGTTTTACCAGCGAAAGTAGTCCCCTCTAAGAACTCTACTTTTGCCTTGTTTTTCATAAAGTCGATATATTTATCACTTAAAGGAAAACTACTCATTATTTCCACCGTTTAATTGGTCTAATATGTCACCTAATATATTTACTTTTTGGTCTAAATCTCCAGTAACGTGTAACCTATCGTCAAACATACCAATGTGCTTACCTAGAAGCTCTAAGGCTTTCATTTTGTCATAAGTGCTTACCTCTATACCCTTTTTGGTTTGCTTGTACCCACTTATTGCACCTTTTTCAAAGCTAGTAAGCAAATCAGTTACAGTCAACTTAACTTTTAACTCTTTTACTGGATTACCTTCTTCGTCTGTGACCACGTTTCCGTTTTTATCCACTTTATCTGTTTCTACCAGCTTAGATATTTCTGTTCTATCAGCAAAGGCGACTTTGATTAATTCGTTAATTATACGGTCTTGTGTCAGCTCGTATTTTTTACTTATTTGTGCTTTTCTTTTAGCCAATTCTTCTTGTACGGCTGGTTCATTAAGAACTCTACAGCCGTTTTTAGCATTTTCCTTCTTTCCACCAGCTCGGATATATGCTTTCGTTGGACTAAAATCAATCATGTACTCGTTTACAAATGCTTCTTGTAATGGAGTTAATTTATGTGGTGTTCTAGCCATTGTCCTCTTCCTTTCTCATTATTATATCTGCTAAAGGTGTGTACAAAAGATTGTCCCATTCAGATAGTTTAGATGTTCTATAATTACTGGTATTAGCTTCTAAATCGTAATGGGTTTCCAGCCAATTATAGAATGTTTCAAAGTAATTATCATTCAATAATCTTCTTAATATATCGTCTACCACTCGTCTTAAACACTTATCATGCTTTTTATTCTTCCCATGAACCAAATCAAATTCAACTTTTATTACATTTGCGTTGTTTTCTTCTTGTGTTCTAAATAACATCTCTTCATCTTCAATTCTTACAAACACTTTTGTAAAATAACCCATACTTTTAGGGTAACTAACTTTAACTCTGACTGGGATAATAATGTCATAGTTATATCTATCTATTATATTGTACGTTATAGTAAGTTGATTATATAATTGTACTGCATAACCTTTTAAATCCTTTTCCATTCCTTTCAATCCTTCCTTTTTTTATTAATCCTTACTCAATATTATACCATTAAACTTTAATTTTCAGCTACTAAAAAAGTAGCATAAATCAATCAAAAAGTATCATAAATAAATCAATTTGTAAAACCGACTTTACTAAATGTAACAAAGTGTCAAAGATGTCAAAATACATCTTTGACACCCCTCAAGCCGTTCTCTCCCAATGGATTGACCCGATACTTTGATTATCAAAGTGTCAAAGATGTATCGGACATCTTGGACACATCTTTGACACCCCTCAACCTGTTCTCCTGCAACGGTTTCAGCGATTGAAAAATGCTGGGTGTCAAAGATGTCAAAGATGTTTTTATATATTAGAAATATTTTAACGAAAAAAATTTCACTTTTTTACGTTATAACGTATTTTATTATAATATATTATACATATAAAATATTAAAAAATATTAAAGAGGTAGAAAACATCTTGTACATCTTTGACATCTTGTACATCCGTTCTGCCCCAACGGTTTCAGCCGTCAAAGATTGTCAAAGATGTCAAAGATGTCACCAAAAACTCTCTGCGAATGAAAGGAGTTTCCTTCGCAAAAACATATTTTTACCTAAAATTTACCTATTTTTCGCATATATGCGTATTTTCGCTCCAGTTTCGCTCCAGCTTCGCTTCGTTTTCGCTCCAATTTCGCCGCACTCATAAAATCGTAAATAACGCACAAAAAAATAGCCCACATTTCTGTGAGCCATTTAATTATTTGTTAATTTGTTCATCTGTTTAAGGATAACATTCACTTCCATTTTAATCCTTTATGTGCTTTAGTCTTAATTATACATAAGATTTTTAATTATACATATGTCGTTTTAGTTGTTAATTCTATTAATTTTTTCGGCTAATTTTATTAATCACTAATTTCGTTAGGTTTATGAAGCAATTTCTTATTTTTTAATTTTTGTATGCAATTCAAATGAAAAATGTGTATGCAAAACTTTTAAAATACTCCAAAATATGCAATTATACTTGATTTAATATAAATGATAATAATATTAATGATACATTTTTATTACAATTTTTTATATGACAATAAAATTGAAAAAATTTTTTAGTATTGATAATACATTTTTACCCTAGTTATATTATACCCTCATGTCATATCCTATAATCTGCATCCATTGATTTCTTCACTCGATTTTTCTCCATTTTTCAATCGCTCTCTTTTATTCCATTTCTAGCAAACAACCTAGTCCTTTTGCCGTCCACTCGTCTTGTAACCGTGGTTACTCCAAATTCCTTGCATATTCTTCGACTAACTTCAATGTTACTCATCTGCATCAACCCGTTGGCTATGCAATATTGATTATAATTGTTATATACATCTTTGGTCGACTGATTATATACCAGTTTACCATTGTCCTCTTTAAGTTCATCAATCCACCCTTTGATTGGGTCTAATGAGTACGCATATTCTTGTAATTCCTTTTCAACTTCTTCACAAGATGTAAACTCATTATTCTCTAGTATTCTCCCCAGTCCTTCTAAAGCTATCTTTATGAAGTATTGTATACTGCCCTCTTCCCTTAATTTATACTTGATGTAAGGGTCATAATCAGCATCATTTTTACTAAACTCTGCATTGAATGGGACTATAATCAACCTACGCATTATCGCTCCCGTTTTATCCTTCATCTTTGGTATAGTATTAGCACTAAATATTAATTTTGCGTAACTGTTAAAGTCGAATGGGTCTTGCCCTTTACGTTCCACGTTAACCCTATCACCAGTTACCAGCTTCTTAAATACACTTGTGTTTACTATAAACTCGCCCTCAATATCATCACCTATATTGGCTAACTTATTAAGAAGCTCTGCCGTCTTAAATCTCTCACCAAGTTCCTTTAAATCCAAAGCTGAAATATTATCATCTGACAACATAGTTTTTATCATGTCTAAAAATGTTGATTTCCCGTTACTCTTATTCCCTATCAGTATAAAAGCCTTTCCTAATTCGTTTCTACGATAGAAACAATACCCAGCCATTTCTTCCATTAAGGCTCGTATTTTAGGATTGTTACAAGCCATTTTATTAAGTGTATTGTCAGTAGTTTCGTCATAGGCTTCGGGGTCAAAATCATGGTAAATTTTATTTGTGACCACTATGTCGCTACTATATGGTATTAATTTTTTCTCAAATATATCGTATATCCCGTTGTTGAAAGCAATATATCTGCTGTTTTTGTCTATATCGTGATATTCTTCGTCAACCAGTAGCTCCAAATAATCCATAACCTCTTTACGTTTTGCTCGGTTAAGAGTTGGTATTATCTCAATCATTTTACGTTCAATCAGTTTCGGGTCTGCCTTATATATCCCTTCGTCGTATATGTGAAGCACCCTATTAATCTTGAGCATCTTGTACCTTTGAGCTAAGAACACACTAAATTTTGCAAATAAGAAGCTCTTTTCATTAAAGAATTGTGATGTATTGAGCTTCTTAAATGCTTCCTCTCTCATTACAACCTCTAATTCTGAATTACTCAATGGAGTTTTGAACATATATTTATTAATTAGAGGTAACATAGCTTTTATATCGTCATTCATAAAATAACTTTGTAATAGTAATATATAAGCATATAGTTTTGAGTTTCTGCCATCACCAGCATCCAGTCCCACTATATCGTAATAATCCTCTATGGGTTGAAGGTAGACTGGCAAGTCGTCAAACTCACCTTGTTTATTTTTCTGAATGTACAGAACCTCTCTATCTTCACCCTCATGTCTTAGTACAGAATAGCAATTAGTAGTCCCAACCTTACAGTCGGCTATAACTCCTATTCCTAGCTGTTTATTTGTGAAGCACTTTGTAACCACCTTGTTATTGTGAAAATAAAAGTGTTTACCTCTCGTTGTTTTGATAACACAACAGTTAATATGTTTATCTACAATTAAGTTGAATAATCTGTTACTATCGTCTATGTCGTCAACATCTATCAGTATAGTGTTGGGAGATAATACTCCCCCGTAACTATCAAACTTTTTAGCTTCATCCAAAGATAATAAATTCCCGTCTTTAAACTTTGTTACAGCCTTTTTTCCTTTCAATTTAATGTAACCCTTGAACATCTTTACACCTCTAATCCAAACTCTGATATACGTTTTTTAGCCAAGTCAACGTAATATTGTGTATCAAAGTTCTCTATATTTTCAACCGTCATATTACTTATATCGTCATTAACAATGACACAATTATTAGGTGTGTTTGCGAATTTATGTTTAGCCACTAAATTGTTTATAGTTTTACATTTTTGGATTGCTCCAACTTCATTTGTGACTGCAAATACCCTATATGATTTATTATGATATATTTTTCCACCGTGTTCAACGTACTCGTATTTATTACTTAATTTTACTATTTTCTGATAATCCACTAAATCTCTATGTGTCCTTACTGTGTCCTCTACAGTTATTCCTTTGGTCATGTAGTCCACTAAAGCTATATTCACTATAGGTAAATCATAGTCGAATTTACTCAACCCCTTCACATATCCACCTTTACGTTCTAGTTTGCCGTCTGCAAATCTAAAGATATAATTATTAACATCCTTTTGCCATATTTCAGTTATATCATCATAACCTAACCCCATTCTAGTGCGTTGTTCCCATTCCTTACATACAGCAATTAGCTTCTCCTTGATTTCTTGGCTCTCTACTTCATATATAAGTCCGTCGGTATTACTTTGTATCAGTCTGCATCCGTCAATGCTCTCTGCCTTTTCTATGAGGTCTAAGAGTAATAGCTGACCATTAATGCACACGTTATTTGATTGTCTAGGGTCATAAGCTATTGAAAATTTATCTTTACTTATCCCATAGGTTGAGTTAAGTACGATTTTATAAGGTGCTTGCCTTGGGTCTTTAGCTTTTTTATATTCCAGTCTAGTGTCCCTAATAGTTCTGTATTTCGTTTTATCTCGGACAGCCCTAGTTAAGAAGTCATATTCTATCATCAAACTAGGGTAATAACTGTTAACATCAACGTGTACTAATATTCCTTTACTGTGATATTTTTTTCTCGCCCCATGAATACCACCCCATGCGAAAATGTGTGGCACACCAGCGATTTCAGTTTCCAGCTTAGATGTATAATCTCCTAAGTTATTTATGAACCAGTCTTTTACGTATGAATATTTATCTAATTTCAAAGTGTCGACAATGGTTATATCCCATTCATCATCAAATTTTTTTCTGCTACAACCCAGTATCAAGGCTGATAATTGAGCTTTGGTTTTACATAAGTTATCAATACTCAATCCAAATGTAGTGATTAAGCTCATATGGGCATCAAATTCACTTTTGGTATTCATAAACACCTCTATGGTTTCTTCAACGTCGTTTTGACAATACTCAAAAGTTTGCTCCAATTCTATGTCAGTTAATTTTCTATCTATATCAAATGGTACACTCGTTTCGTGGATATTTTTACCTTGAAAGGCTTCGCAAGTTTTAAGCCCAGTATTAGGTAATATACAGTCATATTGTATAGTCTTAATTTTATTGAACTCTCCACATATTTCCCAGCCTTTTTTATTCTCTAGTATTATCGCATCATTGACCTCTTTAGGGTTAAGTCCTAACATGATTGCTTTTAGGATATACACATCATAGTGAGTGTTATTATATCCAACCCATATGCTACGTTTATGATTTTCAAAATATCTAGTTAATTCGCTGCTATTATTATGGATTTTAGTTATTTTATTTGACGGCATTTCAATTAATACTACCAGCCAGTCATGTTTAAATACCTCAAAATCATAGAATACAAACATTAGTCCACCTCTATTCCCATAAATGATAATACTTGTCTAGTTACCTCTTCTAAAGGGTAAATCATAATTGAGCCACAGTTCCTATATAAATCTATATCAGTCATTTCTGATTGACATATCTCATAATCTTCATTCATATAACCATTTAGTAGCCAAACCTCTTTAGGTGTTAGCCTTCTTATTATGTTGGTAGTATCATAGTTATCAAAGTTCCCATGCAAAACCTGTTCTAACACTACATCACGGCGACCTCTGATTTCACCATTAAGTTTTACCACCTTTGGTACAGCCTTGACTGAATGTTTCCACTCTACACTACCAATTAATCCTTGAACTGAATAAACTCTACCAGTTACACTACTAGCAACTCGTCTATTTTTTCTGTTATTATTCCCTACCACTAATCGCTCTAAATTTAACTGTGGGTAGCAACAAGTGAATTTCTCAACATCATTCATTTGACCAATTATTCTCTCTTGCTCCTCTTCCCTAAGATAATATTTTTTGTCTACCTCGTTATCCAGTACGTCATTTAGCTTCATTACTGAATTGAATGTTTTAGGAAAGTGGAATTTTCTAAACTCGTGAACATCCCTTCTAAATGCTATCATATAACTACGTTCTCTCCATTGTGGGGAAGCTAATCGGAAAGCATTTATTTGTCTATGGTAACATTTATAGTCTGCAACCTTCAATTCATGTACTATAGCTTCAAATTCCTTTTTATGTTTACTGCTTAAAAATGTCTTGTTTAAGTCGAATATAATACATTTAGGATTAAGATTGATTGCAATTTCTATCTTTTTTCTTATTTCGTCGTTACTCAAATAATCTTTATATACATTAAATGTGATGCCCACAATATCTAAGTCTTGTAAATTTGTATCTCGGATTGTACTCTCCCAGTTCTTAGTACGGGGATATATCTCAAATTTTGGAGCTGGATTTAATCGCTCATAACACTCGTTAACGGATGTGGTTTCACTTGTTAACCTCAACATTGTCACAAAAGGTAAATCCAAGTTTTTGAATACCCTCTCAAAAGCACCTATACCTTGAGTTAAATCTGCATATTTTAACATCTGTTGTCACCTCATTACTGAAATTTGATATAAAAAATAGGCTCTAAATTTGAGCCTATCTTTTAGTAGATTATGTCTATCTTAGAATATGTCAAATATAGTGAAATTTTTATAACCTTTCTTATTTGTTTTGACTTGTAATTCATATGTGAATTTTTCCATGTTTATCATATTTAACACATTTGTAAGTTGTTCTGCATATTGAGTGTAACTTTCAAAGTGTATAGTTTCAATAAACTCTTCATCAGTCAATAGACTTTCTAAGAATGAATTTAATAATTTAAATTGAAATGCTTGTGTTACCACTTGATTGTAGAATATTTTTCTACCTTTACAGTCACCTTCTTCTACATTGAATTGCATAGCGACCATTGGGTTACCATTTGAACTCTCTTTAAGTTCCATATTTTCTACTTTAACAATATATTTCCCGTCGGGCACTTCTTCAAAGTCGGGTAACTCCTCTATTTCTTTAGCCATTTCTTTAGTATTGAATAACTCGTCGAATTTTGAAAAATCAGTCATGTTTTCTACCTCTCTTTATTTAATTATTTGTTTATTTGTTTATTTGTTTATTTGTTTATTTGTTTATTTGTTTAAATTATAATACTCTCTAATTGTTTTATCAACTTTGTCTAAATCGTTGTCTATTAATACAGCTTCAAACATACCAACTGGTGTTTTGACTGTATCAGCTCCACTGTTTTGTGTCGTAAAGTGATAACCTTGTTTATCTACCTTAGTTTTTAGAACTATTGTCACAAGTCCCTCTAAAGTAATTTTTTCGTCTAATAATTTACCTATAGTTTTGACCTTCTCGTTACCAAATTGGTCTATTTCAGTATGCATTAAGAAATACACTATCTTGTTAGCTGGTAAGTTATTTGAGATATTAAGGATTTCCCAAAAGTGTAAAGCTATTTCTGTGAATTTGTCATAACCTCTCTCCATAGCTCTATTCATAAACTCATTACTCATTAAGTATTGAGCATCATCAATCACTATAATATCTGTATCAGCTTGTCTTAATGCTTTTTTAATTTCTGAATAATTATCTGTTGTTATTTGATGTTTATATTCACCATTTAATTTGAATGGAAGAGGTTTATTTACCACCTTTACCATTGTTACGTTTGCTGGGTCTAAATGTCTTAGTGATGTACTTTTACCAGTCCCACTTTCACCTAAAATCATTACTGTTATCGCCATTTGTATATTCTCCTATCTTAAAAATAATAATCTGTATATTGATGTGGTTATATCCTTATGTTGTGTCATAGTGTCGGATATGTTAATCATAGTTTGATTTAATTTATCTAATGTGTTATCAATAGAATTTAACCTCTTTTCTATTTCAGTAACTCGTTGCTCCAAGTCCCTTGATGTTTCGTAAGTTTCATTTACCTTGTTTAACACATTTGATGTACCCTTAGAAGGGTCAACTGACCCCTCTTTGGTATTTGTATCAATTCCTTCTTTAATAGCTTGTACCCCGTCGCTATCAAGTATTTTGATACTTACTGGACTATTATCATCTACTCCCATAGCGAATGAACCGTTTAACAATCCAAACACAATTAAAATGCTAATAACCAAAGCTAATATCCAGCCTATATGTTTTCTCATGTCCCTTCACCTCTTATGTCTTATAATATCTATGTCAACGACTTTGATTATTTGTATAAAGCCACATCAAAGTCGGTAATGTAAAAGTAAACTTGAGTGTATTTTTCAAATTTTTCATCACTAGGATTACACATTTTGATTGAAAAGAATAATCTAGCTTTCTTGTATAATCCCTCTGTATCTTCTAGTATACCGTCCCAGTTAGATGCTAACGGCACTTCAAAAGTTAATGTTGATGTTTTATCATCATTAAGTGGATTAAAACCGTCTACCTTATTGAATGGTATTTCGCTGGCTGTGAACCCTTCTTTATCTCTATAGATAAATCCATTTTCAAATAAGTCAATTTTACCTAATGTATATTTCACATTATCAGCACTAATCATATAACCCTCGTCATTGTGATTAAATCTTATGTGTTTATCGTTTATCAAGGCGATTATGTTTTCTCTTAAATCTCTCCAAGTGTAAAGTTGACTTTCTTTTCTAGTTTCACTAATTCCTATACACCAACTTTTTATTACTTCAACAAATTCATTTACATTGTCAAATAAAATTGATTGATATATTTTATCTGTACCTCTTTTTTCAATTATCATTGTCTTTTCTCCTTTTCTTTACTCATTTTGAGTTAATATAAAGTGATAGTACCATTCCTATTACAGCTCCTAATATTAAACTTAATAAGAACTCTACAGAACTAAAATCTAACATCATTTTTTCACCTCTTATTTTCTAGTCATTGTGTTATCACTTAACATGACACCAAGTATAACCCATGCAATTATTGGTGGTATTAAAACTGTTAGTATTGCACCCATTTTTCCATTCACCTCTCTTTTCATTTTAAATCTTTATAACTTAATAGGAATAGTATTATCATAGTATAGCCAAGTAAAATATTTGTAGTCATTGATACTCTCCTTTTTACTAAAATATGTAACTCTTATGTTACATTATGTTACACTAATTTTACATTTTTGTAAAGGGTTTTACCTTTACCAATTTCTTGTAATTCTATATCCTAAAGTTAAGTTATCATTAGGTATCATCAATTCGATTGTGTACCCGTTTAATAATGACTGTGGTGAACTATACCAGTTTGATGTAACTTCACCACTCAAATTCATAAATGCATATTCTCCATTTTGGGTAATCATTAATCTATACCCGACTGAAGTTTCAACTAAAGAACCTACTCCAACTGGACTACTGGTTAAATCTGTGATTGAAGGTTTTACTATCATTTTTATCACCTCTAATTTTCTGAATATTTATTTCTTAACCTTTATGTGAATAGTATAACCTGTGTTACAAAATGTTATACACGTTTTACATTATTTTTTATAAAAAAATAGATTTTAATTTCGACAATTAAAACCTATCTTTTATATCTTATTATTCTACTTCTTGGTGTGTGTCATTATTAATTATTCTAACCCTTGTATGACCTTGATTGTGTAACATTCTTTTGTAATATCTAGCTTCGTACAATTCGTCAGTTATACAATAACACCAGTTATCTATCATTATACTATATTTCATATTATCACCTCTTAATAATTTTTAAAAACCAATTCGTTGTTATGATATAATTCCACCCTAGAGTGTTTGTAGCTTTGTGTTTCGTATACCCAAAATGCTGTGTCCTCGTCATAGTAAATCCCGTAACAACAAAATCCTACCATAACTCGATATATATTAGGTATTTTAATCATTTAATTCACCTTCCACTTATCGGCTAATTTATTATCAGCTCTATTATCAATCCATTGTTGTAACAATAACACTAATCCCTTAAATAATTTATTCATATTATCACCTATACATAATACCAGTCTAGTGTAGCATGTCTACCCAAGTCAGCTTGTTTTCTAACTTCGTATAATGCTCTTTCTTGACTTGTACCTTCATATAGTATTTCGTTATTTAATCTAACAACATATATTAATAAATCACTCATAGCTTGTAACCCCTTTCAGTTAACTTGTAAGTTTATTCTATGTCACGACCTAAGTGACACCATACTTCTTTGGATAAAATTTCTTTGGTGCATTTCACTCTATCATTACCATATTTGTTTTTTAAATCAAAATATAAATCCATAGCTTCAAAGTAATTGTGGCAAATGAGCTGTACTTGTCCGTCTAACAGTACAGTCCATTCTGTATAAACTTTAGTTCTAGTATTCATATACTATTTTTCCGTATCGCTTCACCTCTATGTTTACAAAGGAAAGTGTGTTGGAAAAATAGTCTACCCACCTTCTTATATCTTCTTTATTATATACTGCAACTCTTAATTCGTTGTTTACATATATTTCGTACATAATCGTCACCTCATATAGTTTTTATTATGTACCCCTCATAATATACTTGAGCTTGTATTATATCTTCCAAGTACCGTCTTTCGCTTTAATTTCAACGGCTTCATCTAGTTTTAAGTCATTCTCTACTTGGTCAGCTTCTCGTTCATCCTCATTCATATCTTCATACATTCTTTTGTCATATAGTATATTACTCAACCATAGAACACAATAGTTTGCCATGTCTAATATAGTATCTTGTAACTTTTCGTCAGTAACTTGTGAATTTTCTTCACCTATTTTCATTAAGTTTCTCACTCTATTATATTTGTCAGATATTCTTACCATATAACTGTCCTTGAAGTCTTTATATACATCACGGGTACTGCTCCCATAATCGTGATTTTTAGCTCTAAATGTGTCAGTCATGTAAGCCACTATATCGTGGTAACATTCCTCGAATATTTGATTTAATACATCTTCATAATTATTTCTTAAAACGTGTCTTAACATCTTTTCATTATCCATGTTCAACTCTCCTTAATATGTTAATTCTTCAAATCTATATTGTGGCATAGTACCATATTTTACTAAACATTCTTCTCTCATTGATTGTGGCAAAGTTTCAGCGAAAATTTCATACGGTAAATGGTATATCTTATATGGTGGAAAACCCTCTCTGAATACCACTATCTTTTCTTTGTCGATAAATCCTTCGGATATATTTTCAACGTAGTACAATCTACCCATATAATCTCGATACACCCTTTGTGGTTTTATTTCTCCTCTAGTTTCTCTCATTGTTCCACTCATAATTAACACCTCTTATTTTATCCTTAAATGTGTACCTCTAGGTTTTAATACTGCAAAATCTAGTATCTCACCGTCAGATAAACTTTGTCTAATTTTCTCAACATCAGCTTCTACCACAGTTTTTGTCTTTTTATATTCGGCTGGTATATCCTCTATATCGTCTACAGTATACTCAAATGGCTGTTTGCCACCATTTTTACAAACTGAAAATGTGAATAAATCACCTTTGATTTTAGTGTTCCCAGTAAACTCCATAGTTTCTTTTAAATACTCCTTTAAAGCTAAAGCTCTATTACTATAAGTTACAGCCTTTTCATATAATTTATTGGCTTCATTTTTTATTTTCTCAGCATCAGCTTCAAGTTCTCTAACTATTTTACCTATATCTTCGGCAACATCTGTTATTTCAACGTTCATTCCAGCGAATATCTCTGCGATAACATCTTTATCAGTATGAACTAACGTATTCGTATCTTTTGGTATTACATCATTGTATAGGAAGTCCATTATTTGAGTATAATCCTCTTTAATTTCATATAGTCTGCCGTATAAATTATTCATTATCACAGTTCTCCTTTTCATCCTTATTTCCTTGTGTTTTGCTCATAGCATCCAGTAATCCTACCAGCTCATTTATTTGGGAAGGTCTTAACACCATAGAAATTATTTTAGCTTTATTTAACTGTTCCATAGTTCTCTCTTGTAAAGGTGAAACTGTACCATTTTCTGCTTTCAATTCAATTTCTATGGTAACTCCTAAATAAGTAACGTGTAAGTCGGGTAATCCAGCTTTTGTGAAGTAGCCCCCACCCCAACGTTTTTCGTATACCCCTTGAATATCGTTTTTATATCGACCACCTAAAGGGTAAATCTTGTAACTTTCAAGTAATCTTTTTACTCGATTTTCAAATAGTTTTTCTTTGCCCATTCTTTTACTCCTTAATATACCTTTGTATAAATAAACTATCGGTATAATCTTTTTTCTCTTTCAATCTTTCCAGTATCTCTAATTCAATGCTGTTTTCAACTAATAGGTTATAATAGAAACACGTTTGACTTTGTCCTATCCTATGAGTACGTTTTTTACTTTGTTCGTATAGTTCTGTAGACAAGGGTAATGTATAATATATAATTTTATTACACATTTGTAAATTCAAACCTCTCGAACCAGCTTGATACTGTATAAGTGCTATTCCATTACGACAATGCTCAAATTGAGTTGTGTCTTTACTCTCACCATTAACTATTGATATAGGTCTATCTAGTGGTTTTATAACATTTAGTATATGATTTAACTCGCTCGTAAAATTGTAGAATATAATAACTCTGTCCTCTGTACTATTTAATAAGTCCAGTAAAGCCTTAGTTTTGGCTTCGTTATATATCCCACATAGCTGTCTTAAACGGAGCATCTTGGTAATTGGAGTATT
>OBLI01001737.1_pt1 | contig 20397 bp, 18 predicted proteins | sample 1519701 | NCBI WGS metagenome assembly OBLI01 (sample SAMEA3663005, study PRJEB22513) | pig gut metagenome | biome: pig gut; feature: pig-associated habitat; material: faeces | place: France | collected 2012
ACGGTATATTTTAAAGTTCGGGAAGTGGGTTGCGACAAATAAATCAAAATGAATCATGGAAGAGAAAACAAAACATATTATAGCTCGTACTGTATATACCATATGTAAGGTATTGGCAAGAGAATTAAGGTTGGCTTTAAAGCCTTTAGGAATAGGGATTATTATATTAACAATCTTTCTTACTATTGCAGAGTGGAGTGATGTAATATTTGGTCATAACTGTAAAGAACCGTTTGGAATACTTGGTATTATAGGCTTCTTTCTTCCCGTTATGATTAAATATTATAAGAGAATTCGTGCCCGGGTTTTGAAATGGAAGTAATGTAATCTATGCATAAAATTTATCATTTAGTACATGAGAAAATTTTGGGAAATATTTAAAATATTAGTGTGGATAATTTATTTTTCTCCACTTGTGATAGGGTTATTAATGATTATAACAGGCAATGGTTCAGCAAATAAAGATTCTACTATTCCCACCACAAAGACTAACACCATATATACTCCACCATCCAACTCCACTCCTACCTATTCTGCTCCTATACAACAAACAGAGCCAGTAAGATATAGTAACGGTGCTAAGACCCCTGAAGATGCCTACAATGAAGGATATGATGACGGTTATGAGCAAGGTAAAGAAGATGGTAGGAATGGTTATAGTCATGGTGCTAACTATGATGATTCAAGTGATTATTATGATTACTATGAAACAAAGTACCAAGAAGGCTATGAAAGCGGTTACGATGAAGGGTTTTCAGAAGGTAATTCCCAATATGAAGATGAAGAAAACGATGACGAATAATAAATAAACTTACAGATGTACTTATGTAAAGACATTGCCAATGTTGGATTAATATTGCCACAACATTAAAAGTCCTTTTTTTCTGAAAGAATTTGTTGTGAGATTAATTATGATATTATAAGCGTCACGGCTTCTTTTTATAGTGAATTAAAAAATATTGAATAATGATGAACAATTTACAAGTACAATTCCGTAGCCTTCAAAAGGCTTATCACTATACAACGTTTCAAACAGCGATTAAAATCTTGGAATCAAAATCACTAAGATTTGGAAAACTTAATAATATGAATGACTTTCATGAGAATGATAAATTATGCTTTGTTGACAGCAATAAAAATCCTATAGGACCTGATTCATTTGATGTGTTAGAAGCGTTACAAGATGAAATCTATAAGTACCGACAAATTAGTTTTTCCGTTGATTCCGACAATAGGAAAGGCTTTGACCTTCACCAAATGTGGGGACTGTATGCTGAAAAGGGAGATGGCGTGTGTTTTGTATTTGACTATGATGAATTAGGAAAGATGCACGATACTAATATTATTTACGATAAAATCTCATATGAAGAGCAAATAGATTCGTTTGTCGTTTCAATGTCGAAAGAACCTAATAATGTCCCTAATGAAATACAAACGAATGTTAGGTCTATTTTCTTTCATAAGCGTAAGGAGTGGGAACACGAGCAAGAATTAAGATTTTTGAAACGATGTCCTATATCACAAAAAGAAGAGTATCTAACATATGGCAGTTCTCTAAAATACATTATTTTATCTTCAAAATTGCAAGATTTAGATAAAATTCTTTTTTATCAAAGGATAGAAAAAATAAAAAGTTGTACTAGTGTTCCGATTCTTGTGTTTGGAAATGGATTGTTAGAATATTCTTTATACTATTTTGAGGATGGGAAGTTTATTTGGAATTCATCGAACGGATATGATATACTTACCCCTGGTGTAAATTGTGAATTAGATGTTTGAAACATAGATAAAATTATCATGTAATACAGGAAACGATTATGCTCGAACTCGAATTACAAAAATACCTTCGTCGTGAGTATCCACAAGAAAACGCTCGCTGCGAATGGAAGGAATATAAGAATTTGAAGAACTCGTTCTGTGGGGATGAGAAAAATGATGTGATCTCCTACGTGTCGGCAATCGCCAATATGAAAGGTGGACATCTAGTGATTGGCGTAAAGGATAAGACGCTTGAAATTGTCGGGACTGATATTTCAAGACTAACCTTTAATGGACAACCTGCAAACACGCAGTCTGCGACGTTTAAACTCACAGAGCAATGCACTTATCTATCATCAGAAGGTCTAAGCATCGAAGAATTTGTAACTGATGATACAAACAAGCGAGTATGGATAATACATATCCCGAAGCATCAGCCTCGCCGCCCTGTCCTTGCCCACAAGAAGGCATGGCAGCGGATAGAAGATTCGTTGGTTGAAATGACCAGCGAAAGGATGAGCGTCATCCTCGAAGAGCCTATCTACACAGCAAAGGATTGGTCTGCAGAAATTGTTCCTGATGCTACAACAGACGATTTGGATGAGGTTGCTATTGCCAAGGCTCGCATGATGTTCAAGAAAGTACATAGTCGCATACCTGCGGAAGAAGTGAACGCTTGGAGCGTTCAGACATTCCTTGGCAAGTGTGGTCTGATACGGAATGGGGGTATTACTCGTGCTGCCATTATATTGCTTGGCAAATACGAGTCAGCCTTCAAGTTGCGTCCTGCTGTTGTACAGGTTACTTGGACACGGAGAGACAAGAACCAGGAAGTGGTTGACTACGAACACTTCACGGTTCCGTTCATATTGACGGTGGATGAAATTCTCTCAAAGATTGAAAATCTGACACTTCGAGAAATGCCTGGCGGTACGCTGTTCCCAGACACGATGAAGCAGTATGATGACTATACCATTCGTGAAGCTCTTCATAACTGCATTGCTCATCAGGACTATACGCTTCAGCAGCGTATCAACTTTGTAGAAAATCCAGGTTATCTGTATTACTCTAACGCTGGCACATTCATTCCTGGCACTTTGGAGAATGCTTTGAGAAACGAAGAACCTCAGACGCATTTCCGCAATGAATGTTTATGTAGGGCGATGGTAGATTTCAACATGATTGATACCGTAAGCCGTGGTATCAAGAAAATGTTCAATGAGCAATGGCGCAGACATTTTCCTATGCCTGACTATGAGATTGACCAGATCAAGAAGAAAGTAGTTGTCCGCATCTATGGCAATGAAATCAATAAACGATACACTGATTTGTTGAAGACAAACGACACTCTATCTCTCTGGGATTGCATCTCGCTTGACGCAGTACAAAAAGGCAGAACAATTCATGATGATATAGCCCAAGACTTGCTTAAACGTGGACTTATAGAAGGTGAGGCTCCACATTACAGCATTTCTCTTAGCATTGCCAAGAACACTCACCAACTGCCTTCTTACACAAAGACCAAAGGATTGGATAAGGAGAGATTGCGTCAAATGGTTCTACAGTATCTCAGCAATGCAGGAGACGAAGGCGCCAAGCGAGATAGTATATACGAATATCTCAAAGATGTACTTCCTGTCAATAAGACGGAAGAGCAAAAACTTCGCTATGTAGGCAGACTATTAGTAGAATTAAATGAAGAAAAACAGATAGACAGAGTAGGGTTGAGGTGGATATTGAAAGACTATAATCGGTCGGTTTAATCATAATCCGACCGAAAAATCCACAATCCGACCGAAAATCCGACCGTTTGATGATGTTCCGACCGAAAACAGCCCAATAGAACGGTATGTCTGACACACAGATATTCAATACAAACCCAAAGAAAAGGAAATATGTTATTAGGAAACAAGATAAGGTCTCTAAGAGACGAACAAGGAATATTGCAGCGCCAAGTAGCTGCATACTTAGAAATAGACACACCCATGTTCAGTAAGATTGAGCGTGGCGATAGACGAGCCAAAAGAAGTCAAGTAATTCAAATGGCAACATACTTCAAAGTGGATGAAAAGGAAATGCTCACCCTTTGGCTTGCTGATAAAATTCTAAGCGATTTAGAGGGTGAAGATGAATTGAAACTTACAGCCATTGAAACAGCAAAAGACGAGTTAATGGATGTTAATCGCTAATTTGCAGCAAACAGTTCATCTTCTGATATAAACAACACGAGATTGATTTCTTGCATACAATGGGAACTTTATGGTATCATTTACGCTTGATGCTGTAAGGTTTCTTTTGATTTATAGATACTTACAAAATATATACTGGTTCAAGCGTGAGTCGTCTTGTTGTCCGTCCCACACATCGAGGCTCTAGCACTGCCTATCTAAGTTGAACAGACAACGTTAGAGCCCACTCCGATATGATATACGCAACCGTTAAGAGACCTCCATAAACAGATACGATATCCCCCATAAGGGTACAATAAGTGCTTACAAGGTCTCCACGGGATTGATGTAATCACACCCCTGGACATCTACCGTTGCTACGTTCAAGACTTAGATTGATGAATTTGCTAGATTCGATGTGTCTCAAACTTCGCGTTGAGTAAACGCCTTTAATATGTCTTGGATTATCGTCCCACCCAAGCCCGCTTCGCACAGATATGTCTTTCGATTTCACCATGCTCCACACGGCGTGAGCTGTCTCTTTATATTTTTTACAAGAACTCGTCTTGACCCAATATAGGATAGAGACATGATAATCTGGTGACAAATTTATATATTTTTTCTCATACAAAGAAATAAATATCAAAAAATCTTTAATTGCCATCGTTTTTTCTGTCTGATGGAAATGTCCTGGGAAATATATTGTATTAAACGCCCAGGAAAATATGGCGAAAATACTATTACGTGATACTTTTTCCCCATTTTTCTGAGGTTTGTTTCTTCAATTCAAATGAAAAACTTATCTTTGTAATCAATAATCTAAACTACAAGACAAATGGAAACAATAATTGATAAAATCAAGGGGACAATATATGGGCAAGCTATTGGCGATGCGCTGGGGCTTGGCACAGAGGGTATGGATGATGAGGCTATGGCAAGGAAATATCCTAATGGGTTGACTCACTATAGTGATATTTTTCAAGACCGACACAGAAGAAGATGGAAAAAGGGCGATTGGACGGATGATACCGACATGATGCTTTGTATTGCTAATGCTGTGGTTAAAGACAAGGGGGTGAACTTTACTTCAATAGCGAAGAATTTCAAAGATTGGGCTATGGGAATGCCTATGGGTATTGGTGAAACTACATATAAGGTGCTTGATATTGCTGAATATGTGGAGAAACCTTTTGAAGCATCAAAGCTGATATGGGAGATGGGACATAGGAGGGTTGCTGCTAATGGCGGACTGATGAGGACTTCGGTGGTGGGGACTTTCCCTAAGGCTGTTGAGGAGTGTGCGGCTAATATTTGTAGGCTCACTCACTATGATCCTCGCTGTGTGGGCTCGTGTGTTATTGTTTCGCTTCTTATTCACAACTTGATATATAAGAATGTGGGGTTGTCGTATAATGAGATGGTTGATATTGCAATGAAATATGATGAAAGGATAGTTGACTATATTGACTTGTCTCTATCGCCGGATATTAAAGCTTTGGAATTGCAGGAGGAGTGTGCTGCAGGCTACACCTTGAAGTGCTTGTCGGCAGGATTGTGGGCTTATAGGCATGCTAAATCGTTTGAGGATGGTTTGCTTGCTATGGTAAGGGCTGGTGGCGATGCTGATACTAATGCTGCGGTGGCGTGTGGTATTCTTGGTGCTAAATTCGGGTACGAGTCTATTCCTGCAGAGTATAAAGATGGATTGATTTATAGGCAGCAGCTTGATGATGTGATAGGGGGATTAATACAAATAAGCAGCATTAATCGACCTACCTAAGTCTGTTGGTTAATGCTACTGTTTTTTTAAGAAAACACCCCTAAAAAAGTAATACGTGATACTTGCCCAAGTATTACGTATTACTTTGCAAAGTATCACGTGATACTTTGCAAAGTATCATAGGATACTTTTTTTCTATATTTCTGACGGACGAAAGGGCTTCTTGTTTGCTTCACATGGAACCAAGAAGATAGAGTTTACCGCTAAGGATGGTATGACCATAAGCCGCCAGATAGAGGTGCAGCCAGTGCGTGTGGAATCGGCAGTAGGAAAATTCGGAATTATGAACACTCCGAATTTCTGTTTTGATTTTGCCCAGTTGGGCACGCTGCAGGCTTTAACATCTGATGGTTATTACAAATGGAATGACTATAAATATGAGAAGCAGCCTGTGTTTGACTTCTCTGATGATGTCTGTTACACTTTTGTTTATGATGCCAATATGGATGGTCTGCCTGATCCTGCCCATGCCGATGGTTATCAGAATTATACATTGAAGGTTGCTGTCAATCAGGGCGATGGCGACTTCTTGAAGAGTAGCGTTTCGTGTGAATTGCCTGGCTCAGGATATATGTATGATGACCGTGTAGATATCAACAATGATGGTCTTATGGAGTGCAGCTTTAGGGACAATAATGGTCTCTATAGAATCGATATGAATGAATGTCTGGTCAAGACGGACTATATGGATTTGGGAGATCAATCAAAGATTATCGATCTTTACCTTAAAGCATGTGCAGATTTTGACCGCGACGGACGTTTGGATATTCCTAGTAGGGTGAAGGTCGGAAATGATTATTATGAAGGTATCCTATATAATGAGGGTAATGGCCGCTGGACATTTAAGCCTGTATCATCATGTCGTTCGGATATGTATACTTATGATGTAGATGGTGATGGATATGTTGATTTGGTGTTGAATAATAATGGTCTAAGCTATTATAGTAAGGTTTTACGCAATTTAGGCAACTGCGAGTTTGCTGAGCTGGAGAATCTTGATGGATATTTGCTGAAGATGGATATAGACCAGGATGGACTGGCCGACCTTCAACAGTTCAAAGATGGGTCAATCATTGTGAGCAATCATGGTTCGCCTGTTCTTGTCCCATTCACGAGGTACGATTTGTACGGCTCAGACTTTGTTGATATCAATAATGATGGCGTGCCTGATTACTTTGATATCGGTGGAAGTGTCATCATGAGAATTGCCAACAACAATACAGCTCCCACAGCGCCTACCACATTGATAGCCGCTCAGACTGCCGATGAAGTGATAATCAGCTGGGATGGTGCTACAGATAAGGAGAGCACCACAAGCCAGTTGCGCTACAACATCAGCATCAAGGAGAAGGGTGCTACAGGAGATGGCGCATACATCTGGTCGCCACTAAATGCTACTAACGACAAGGCACGCATGAGCCTCGTACGTGGCATTCCTACCTATTATCGTCAGGCTACCAAGTTGCCAATGCCTATCAACCGTTTCCAGGCTGGCAAGACCTATGAGATATGTGTGCAGGCTATAGACCCATGGTATGCAAGCTCGCCATTCTCAAAGGTGATTGAGTTTACACCGCAAGCCGAGTGTCACATCACGCTTCCTGCCAAGGCTGGAGTGGATGAGTATGTCGCTTATCGCACGGTGAGCAACGTGCAGGGAACGCTCAGCATCAGGCAGGCTGAGGGTATGGATTTGTCAAAGAATGGCTATATAAAGTGGAACACACCAGGCGTGAAGACTGTGGTGACCACCAACACCAACTCAATGATAAAGAGCACCACGCAGATTCTGATTGTGGATAAGCCAAACCTTGATGTGCAGATTCCTGCACGAGCTTTGGCTGGTCAGACTTTGGTGCTGGATATGCCTGAGTGTATGCGCAATGAAGGTGCTAAGGTTTCGGTGACATCAGATGAGGCGAAGGTTGCATACGATGCTAACACCAATAAGGCTGTTGTAACCCTACCTGAGCAGGATGGCAACTGTCAGCTTACTATCACCTATGCAGACGAGGTATGGCAGAAGGCTATTACTCGCAACTATAATATTAATGTGGTGGGTAAAAACTGGACTCCACAGATAGCACAGGTGAAGGTGGCTGATGGTCATAGCGTAATTCAATGGGATGAGCAGAATTTGCCTGCTCCAGAACTCTTTACTGGCATGGTGAACATTTATCGTGAGAGCGATATTGCCGACTCGTACGACCTTATTGCACAGGTGCCAATGAGCCAAGGTAAGTATGTGGATGAGCAGAGCCATTCGGAGGTATGTAGTTATCGTTATCAGATGACTCTTTCTACTACCTATGGAGTAGAAACATTACCAAGCACGGTACATGCTACCATGCATGTGTTGGCAAATCACGGCTTGGGCAATGATATCAATATTAGATGGACTCCTTATGAGGGAACAACCGTTGCTCAGTATGTGGTGTATGCTGGTGCAAGTCCTGACAATATGCAAATCGTAGATCGCTTGTCTGGCTATGCTCGTAGCTATGTACACCATCGCAATAGCGATGCTACTACATATTATGCTGTGGGCTTTGTAGCTAAAGTTTACTCAGGAGCGCTTGACGCTACATTTGCTTGCTTATGTAACTCCTTCACAGGCTTCTATCGGCAAGGTGGAGTGGTCGTTGCTCGCAGGTGAGTCGTTGGTTAATCTGTCTGACGACGGTGTGATGCAGTTGATTCCTGGCACAACGGGTGGCGAAGTTATAGTACAGGCAAAAGCCATCGATGGTTCGGGCATTACTGCTACACGCACATTTGCTGTACCACAAGTGTCGGGTGTGGAAAGTGTGGAAACTAATGCCGATGGTGTTAAGATAAGTGCGATGCTGGGTGGTGTGATGCTGACAGGCATTACTAATCCAACAGATGTGCTTGTGACAACTGCTAATGGTACTGTTGTTTATCGTTCTATTCTTGCTGCCGACCACCATATAGCTCTTGGCAATGGACTTTACATTGTAAGAGCTGGCAATAGAGTTTGCAAGGTGATGGTGAGATGATGATATATTGAAACGCAAAGTATCCTATATTCTTCGATTGTTCAACTTGGGATGAACAAATCGAGAATATAGGATACTTTTTTTGTTTATTACTTTTTATTAGAATGTAGCGAACTTGCAGTTGGTGAGTTTCACACCGTCGCCAGCATCGATGTCTTTGTCCTTTTGGGTGTAGAAGAAGGTGGAGTTGTCGATGGTGATGTTTTTGAGGCAGCTGTAGCCAGGGAGACCGTGAGCGCTGATAGCAGTTTTTGCTCCACGACATACGATATTGTTGATATGGATGTCGTTCCACTCTGGCACGTATTCTGCATTCTGTGGGATTACGGTTTTGCCATTATCCGATTTCACACTGTAGCTCTTGTCGGCATAGGTGCACTCAAAGATGATGGCTTCGTTTTTGATGTCGGTCATGGTGATGTCGCTAACGTAGATGCCTTCTGTTTTGCCACCTCTGCCAATACCGCTCTTGAATCGAAGACCGGTGTCGGTGCCTGAGAAGAGGTTGTGACGAACCACGATATTCTTCATGCCGTTAGAGAATTCTGAACCAATGACGAAGCCACCATGTGCATGGTATACGGTGTTGTTCTGGATAAGGATGTCTTCGCATGGTCCATCTGCAGCATTCTTTTTGCCTACTCCGCCTTTCATGCAAATGCCGTCGTCGCCTGCGTCAATGGTGTTGTTTACGATGAGCACTTTCTTGCAGCAGCTGATGTCAAGGGCGTCGCCATTTTGTGCGTTCCAAGGACAGCGGATGGTTGTGCCGTCGACGATGACGTTGGTGCAGCAAGTAGGGATGAGGTGGAAGCGAGGTGAGTTTTGGATGGTAATGCCACTAATGAGCACTCGGTCGCAGTCGGTGAGGCGGATGAGGTGGGCTCTGAGACGCTCTTGGGCTTCTGGGGTGTCGGCGAGGTTGTCGAAATGTTTTAGATTGAATGGGAACCACAGTTGTCCGCCATCGGTTTCGGTGCCGCCCATAGATTTATATTCTTTCCATTCTACGTCGCTAACCTTATAGCGCTTTACTGGTCGCCACATGGCTCCGTTGCCGTCGATGGTGCCTTCGCCTGTGATGCTGATGTTGGTGCGCTTGCTTGCAGAGATGAGTGGTGAGGTTTTTTCTGCTTTCACTCCGTTAGAGACTTTGAAATGCTGTGAGCGGTCGGGAGTGGCCATGATAACAGCATTTTTCTCGATATGGAGGTCGATGTTGCTTTTGAGCGAGATGAGGCCTGTGAGCCATACGCCAGCAGGGACGATGAGGTGGCCTCCACCTTTTTTGTCGAGAGCCTTGATGGCTTTGTCGAAGGCTTGAGTGTTGAGGGTGATTCCATCGCCTACGGCTCCGAAGTCTTTAAGGTTTACACTATAGTCTGGGATTACTGCTACTTCAGGTTGCTGCATTTTTACGGGCATGTTCTGATAGTAGGTGCCGTAGTCGGCAGCATAAGCCGCTATGCTAAGGAGCATAGTTACGGCAAGGGTCATGATTTTCTTCATGTTGTGAGAAATTGTTTGTTTTGTAGAATTTGTTATAGTAGGGTTTGATTACTTGGTACAAAAGTAGTTTAATAATATAAGGATAGCAAATGATTTATGTTTTTTTAGAGAGAAGTGGGTTTTGTTAAGGGAAGAGTGAAGAACGAAGAGTGAAGAATTTAAGTGAAGAGTGAAGAACGAAGAGTGAAGAATCCGATGGAAGTAAAGAACGAGAGCTAAAAAAAGAGTGAAGAATCTTTTAGCTTGTTAAGCATTTTGATTCTTCACTCTTCACTCTTCGTTCTTCACTCTTCGTTCTTCACTCTTCGTTTTTCACTTACTTCACGATTCCCTTTTCGAGATATTCGGCAAGGTTGGTGCGAACTTTCTCGGCGGCACCATCGGAAGCTACTTTAGCCATGTCGCTGTCTACCATGATGTTGACAAGCTCTTGGAATGGGGTCTTTGATGGGTTCCAGCCCAACTTAGCCTTGGCTTTGGTAGGATCGCCCCAGAGGTTTACAACATCGGTAGGACGATAGAAGTCAGGGCTAACCTTGATGAGCACATTGCCTGTGGCTTTGTCGATACCCTTCTCATTCATGCCTTCGCCCTGGAATTCGAGTTCGATGCCTACGCGCTTGAAAGCATAGTAGCAGAACTCGCGTACGCTGTGCTGTTCGCCTGTAGCAATGACGAAATCTTCAGGTTTGTCTTGCTGAAGGATGAGCCACATACACTCTACATAGTCTTTAGCATAACCCCAGTCGCGGAGTGACGAAAGGTTGCCAAGATAGAGCTTGTCTTGCTTGCCCTGCTTGATGCGTGCGGCAGCAAGAGTGATTTTGCGGGTAACGAAGGTTTCGCCACGGCGCTCGCTCTCGTGGTTGAAGAGGATGCCCGAACAGCAATACATATCGTAAGCCTCGCGATATTCTTTTACTATCCAGAAGCCATACTGCTTGGCAACAGCGTATGGGCTGTATGGGTGGAAAGGTGTGTTCTCGTTTTGTGGCACTTCCTCTACCTTGCCATAGAGCTCGGAGGTGGAAGCCTGATAGATGCGGCAAGAGTCTTTGAGACCAAGCTGGCGCACAGCCTCGAGGATGCGCAATACGCCTACTGCATCGACGTCGGCTGTGAACTCAGGAGAGTCGAAGCTGACCTGCACGTGGCTCTGAGCAGCGAGGTTGTAGATTTCTGTTGGACGGACTTTGCCGATAACGCCCAGGATGCTCATAGAGTCACCCAAGTCGGCATAGTGGAGGTGGAAGTGTGGTGTACCTTCAAGGTGTGCGATACGCTCGCGATAGTCGACTGAAGAACGACGGATTGTGCCGTGGACTTCGTATCCTTTTTCCAAAAGGAATTCTGCAAGGTAAGAACCATCCTGACCCGTGATACCTGTAATAAGAGCTACTTTATTTTCCATGTTTTTTAGGGTTTTCTTGGTTATTGCTTATGAATAGTTTGAATTATTATTTTACTTCTGCTTCGATTTTGTTTTTTATTCCCTTCATGTCTACGAGGAATGCTTTGGCAGAGCCAAACTTCAGGAACATGTCGAGACGCACAGGCACGTGGTTGTCGTCGTCGGTGACATAGAAGTCGACGATGCGCTTGTATTTACCGTCTTCGAGTTCCATATACGATAGTTGCAGACATCTGTATTTGTGAAGGTTGTCAGCCTTGATAGTGGTTTTGCCTTGGTAGCGGAGCTTAGCAGGGCTGAGACCATTGCCATCGGCGATGGTGATGTTGACATCGTGACCTTTCTTCCAACCTGTAGGGTTGAAGGAGCGAGCACGCAAGAAGATGCTCAGCATATCGTAGACGCAATCGTTGAGAGTGCGATTTTGCCATTTGTTTTCGCCCTTGTGGGTGAGGCGATGCTGCTTGAGGTGGACTTTGCCATTTGGATAGTTGTAGAATACCTCATCGACAGTGTATCGGTCGCCCTCGCGAGCACCCTTGCGGAAGTAGAGGGGAGCAAGGTTGAGTGTGTTGTAGCAAAGGAGGGTGTCGCGCAATACAAACCAATTGTCAACCTTGTTGTTGCCACGAGTGATAAGGCTCGCACGATAAGCTTCCTTGCCGTTGCGTTTGCTCTGTACGGTGTACATAGAAGCTGTTCCAGCCTTTACCCACACGAATTTCCAGTTGTAGTAGAGGTTGTATGTGAGAAACTCGCCCGACTTGAAGGCTGTGTTTCTGAATGTGCACTGTGCCATAGCCTTTTGGCTAAACAGCATGGCAGCAATAACGAGAAATAGAATTCTAACGTGCTTCATACATTATTATATATTAATACATTATAATACTTTAGGAACATATTGAATGCCGAGGCTCTTGGCTCTGTCGAGGTTGCGAGACTTCACGGTCTTCTTCTTGTCGGCCTTTTGCTTTGTGATTTGCGAAGGCTTCTGAGAGGAGAGCGAGCGAGCTGTTGGTGTCCATGTTTCAGAGAAATCCCAGTTGGCTTTGCATTGGATTGCCTCGTGGTAATAGTAAACCGGCTCTGGCTGGCGACCTTCGGCAAAGACACCTGTGTCCCACATGCCATTGTTGTTTTCGTCGACATAGAGGCGGAGATAGTAGGTGCCTGGTGCAACATAATAGAACTGTACGTTGCCATCGGTGGTCTTTACCTCTTTCACTGGGTTGTCGGAGGTGTTGAGGAGTTGGCAAACCACATTCTTGCCTTCCATGCCATTGATAGTGAACATGATGGTGGCGTATTGGTTGAGGTCTTTAACCTTCAGACCCTGTTTGCTTGGACCAGCGCAGGTGCCATAGATATCTTCGAAGACCAGAGAGTCGAGCTCTAAGCTATATTCGTAGCCCGGTTTCCATTCGGCTCGGAAGGTGTAGAGGAGAGGAGTGTTTTGGTCGAACTTAAACTTCTCTTCATACCATAGCGAATCCTTTGGCGGTTTGGAATAGAGATGCATCTTGTCGAGATGGAAATGCTTGAGCGGAGTGTTGAAAGCAAACTCCACATTCTTGTCTGGGTCGAGGTCGGTGCCTTTGACGGAGTATTTCAGCAGTTCTATTGGCGGAATACTGTCGTAGGGTTCTCCCTTTCGCTTCTTCTTGTCTTGCGCCTTCTGCCATTTTTCCAAATCCTTGAGCTTAGCTTTGAGTCGCTTTTCGTAAGGAATCTTGGCGAATAGCTGTATGGTGTCGACGCCCTCGACGAGATGGCCCAGGGTGTCGGTGACGAGATGGCGAAGCTCAAGCTCCAGTGAATCGCAATTGACCAAGGCTGTGTCGTTGAGCCAATAAGTTATGGTGTCGCGCTTAGCAGAAGCATCGATGGTGAAGGTGGAGTCGGTGATGTTGAAGTTGAGCCCCTTGAGCTTTGGCAGCGAGTCGGAGCCATAGCTATAGAAGAGCGAGAAGCGGTTGGCGTCGGGGCGCTCGCTCTTGAGGAATATGCGGTCGGTGTTGATCTCGTTGAAAGCCAAAAGGCAGACATCGTCGGGCAAAAAGTGAGTATAGTCGACGCGCTTTACCACGTCGATATGCAGAGTGTCGCGCCAAAGAGTGTCTTGGCGAACATCGGCTTTGAACGAAGGAATGATGGTGTCGGTAGAGAAAGCGAGCATCTCAGCCTTTTGGTTGAAGAGATAGTTGCCATCCATATCCTGCAGAGCGTAGATACGATAGCTGCCAGGAGCAACACCCTTGATGACGAAATGACCTTGGCTATCTGTGCGCGACACACGAAGCATAGGCTTGGTGGAGAAAGCGCTGTCGGCAAGGTCGGCATAAAGACCCACGAGGATGCCCTTGACAGGTTCGAGATTGTCGGCAGCAAGCACGGAGCCTGCTACTTCCAAGGTGTCGATGACATTGCCCGTAGAGAAGCAATAAGTGTAGTTGCCCATTGGGTTGCCCTCGTTGTTGTCGGAAATGGCATCAGAGAAGTCGATGGTGTAGGTGGTGTTTGCCTTCAGCGAGTCGAGGAGCGAGATGGCGATGCGTTTGCCCTGCGCCTTGATTTCAGGAGCCTCTATCTGAGGTGGCGACACCACGACCTTTTCGGTAGGGTTGTCGACCTTAATAAATTCGTCGAAATTGATGTACACCTTTTTGGCGTTGACATTAGTAGCCTTCTCGCTTGGCGAAGCACCAACAACCCTTGGAGGAGTTTCATCATACCATCCTCCGTCAGGGTTGCCCATTCTTGCACACGAGGCTACAACAAAGGCAACGACAATGATTGCGAATATCTTAAGTAATGTTCCTTTAGGACTTATTTTCATGAGTTCATCATTTCGAGAATTTCATCTATGTTGCGACGAGAATTGCTGAGGCGTGGCACCTTGTGCTGTCCGCCGAGCTTTCCTTTCGACTTTAGCCACTCGTTGAAGATTCCTGTTGGAGCCTTTACGACCTCAAGATGCTGGAGAGTGATGTCGTGGAAACGCTTAGCCTCGTAGTCGCTATTTAGCTCCTGAAGCTTGCGGTCGAGGAGAGTGGCAAACTCGTCGAGGTTGGTTGGCTCGTGAGAGAATTCGATGAGCCATTGGTGGCGACACTTGGCATTGTCGTCCATATAAACAGGTGCGGCAGTATATTCCAACACCTCGGCGCCAGTCTGTTGGCAGGCGTAAGCCAAGCCCTTTTCGGCATTGTCTTGCACGAGCTCTTCGCCAAAGGCATTGATGAAATATTTGGTACGACCGGTGATTACAAACTTGTATGGGTCGCGACTGGTGAAGCTAACGGTGTCGCCAATGATGTAGCGCCACAGACCACACGAGGTAGAAATGACCATGGCGTAGTTTTTGCCGAGCTCGATGCCTGAGAGAGGGACGATGGTTGGATTGTCGGTGCCAAACTCGTCCATAGGAATAAACTCGTAGAAAACATCGTAGTCGACCATTAGCAACATCGACTTGTCGGTAGGATCGTCCTGAATGCCGAAGAAGCCTTCGCTGGCATTGTAGGTCTCCATATAGTGCATGTCGCTCTTGGTGATGAGTTTTTCGTATTGGCTACGATAAGGAGTGAAGGCAATGCCACCATGGAAGAAGACCTCAAGGTTTGGCCACACCTCTTGGAGATGCTTTTTGCCTGTAATCTCCATAATGCGAACCAATACGCTGAGCATCCATGAAGGAACGCCAGAGATATTGGTGACATTCTTGTTGAGAGTTTCGTGGGCTATGCGGTCGCGCTTAACCTCGAAGTCGCTCAACAGAGCAGTCTGCTTGCAAGGAACTCTGACAAGGTTGGCAAAAGGATTGATATTCTCGATGAGAATAGCACTAAGGTCGCCAACCAAAGAGCCTGGCAGATTGTAGTTAGGCGAATGGCTGCCACCAAGGATTAAAGATCTGCCATCGAAGAGACGGCTGTTGGGATTGTTTCTGAGATACAGAGCCACAACATCCTTTCCGCCCTGATAGTGAATGCGCTGCAAACCATCGTGAGAAACTGGAATAAACTTGCTCTTGTCGTTGGTTGTGCCCGACGACTTAGCGTACCATTTCACCGAACCAGGCCAAAGTATGTCGCTTTCGCCATGGCGCATTCTGTCGATGTCGCCCTTGAGCTCTTCGTAGGTGTTGAGAGGCACATTCTTGGCGAAGTCGTCATAGCTGTGTATGGTTTTGAAAAGATGGTTGCGTCCGTATTCCGTTGATGCAGCGGTGTTTACGAGATATTTCAATACCTCGTCTTGCATTTTCTCGGCTCCGTTTTGATAATGCTGGAGCTCCTTTTGCCTTGGCACAAACAGTTTGCCGGCTATGCTTGTTATACTCATTGTCTATTGTTGCTTATTTTGGCAATGTGCCTAATAACACATATTAAGGTGCAAAATTAAACCAAAAAACTGATAATGAAGAATTATTTAGCATTATTAACGAAGAGGGGGAGGAAGTGAAGAGTGAAGAGTGAAGAGGGAAGAGTGAAGAATCCGATGGAAGTGAAGAGTGAAGCGAGGGGAGCGAGGGTAAGTGCGACAACCGAGTTGTCGCAAACTCGACCCGCAGGGCACGGTTCCCTATTTCCTCTTCCCTTAAATTCTTCGTTCTTCCCTCTTCGTTCTTCACTCTTCGTTCTTCCCTCTTCCCTCTTCACTTAAATTCTGCCCTCTTCACTAAAAAAGCCTCCAGCTATCCGAGGATGGAGCTGGAGGCTTAATAATAATCTATATAAAAATATCTTTGCAGAAATATTAGTATATTACTTTACATAAACGATAGCCAAGCGGTTTGAGGTAGTGCCCTGTACGCCCTCGCCAGTAGCCTCGTCAACAATGACGCCACGGCTCTTGAGATAGTCGGCAACAGAGTTGGCACGGCTCTGAGAAATCTTGTCGTTGATTTCCTTAGAACCCTCTGGAGAAGCTGTACCAACAACCTGTACGTGCTTGCCCTTAGCAATAGCGTTGAGAGCAACCTTTGCCTCCTTGGTAAGAGTGGTCTTTCCCTGAGCGAAGGTTACGAATACGAGGTTCTCAACCTTTACTTCGCGAGTGATGTTGTTGTCCTTAACAACCTCCTTGACTACTTCCTTAACAACCTCCTTAGGTTTCTTAGCCAACTCGCTGCGCAAATCGTTGATCTGAGCATTCAAAGCGTCAATCTCTGACTGGTCGCGAAGCTTAGCGATAGTGAAGTTGTGGGTGCCGTTAGAGTTGCCAAACTTATAGTTGAGACCGATGGTTCCCTTGAGGGTAGAATAGTTGCTGCTGTATTCAACCTCTGTACGACCCTTTTCGTGGATGTTCCAGTTGATAGAAGGCTCTACATAGAGCTGCCATTCTTTCTGGCTACCGAAGTTGTATGCGAGGTCAATACCAAACTTCGAAGTTACTACATTTGCTTTCCATGCATCAGAAGGATGGCCAAAGGTATGACCCCATCCCAAACCGAATACAGGGATAACTTCGAAGCAACGAGGTTCGCCATTATAGCCACCAATCCAGTTGAGCACGTTGAGAGTTCCTAACAAAGATACGTTTGTTGAGTTAACGAAAGTCTTTGCTTCGTTGCTATGATGTAAATTCTTGAAGTTGAAATTGCCTTCTAAAGCCAAACCTACTACTGGAGTGAACCAACGACCTACGCGGAAACCAATGCTTGGAGTGATGTCCTTAAAGCGAGAGTGGTCGCCTGCGCCTAATGATGAAAGGCGAGTAACGGTAGACAAGCCACCATTGACACCAACGTAGATGTTGTCTGTAGTTTTACTTTCTGTAACTGTTTGAGCATTTGCCGATACTGCCATTACTGCAGCAGCAAACATTAAAATAAACTTTTTCATTTTTTCTAGTAATAAAAACGTGTTTATAAAAAAACTTGTGTATTATGTTTACGGGTGCAAAGATAGGTAAAAGAAATATAACCACAAAGAGAATAGAGAAAAACTATTTACTTTGTGCGAAAAACAGTATAAAAAAATGGTAGACCACTTAGGTCTACCATTTACTTACGAGCATGAAAGGAGTTGTCTTTCCTGCTAATAGGTTTGTATTGAAATCGTTGTCGAGATAAACTCCGCCAAGTACGAGCTGCATCTGCATAACCTTTTGAGTAGCCGAATGCAGACCAAAGGAATAGCCATTAGAACTGAAGTAGGCTGAAACCTTGTGGGCACTTCCACCATAGATGACATTATAAACCACAGGCATAGGAAAAAGAATGTAGCCTATTACAGGAGTGATTTGGTAGAATCCGATCTTAGCCTTAAGAGTTGCTCCTGAAGCCTGAGAGAGAGCTGTTTTGACGTCGCCTTCTGGTAAATCTTTGGCAATGAGCTTAGCAGGGAAGCTGTAGACAACGAGAGTGGTGTCGGCAGCATTTACTTGCCAATCAATATCCAAGGTGTCAGTCTTGTCGGTAGCGATGATTGGATTCTGTGATTCGTAAATCAAATCGCCAGAGTAACTGCCGCGAATAGAATTAAGACATTGGCGAGCCTCTTCGTTTGTTAATCCTGTTTTTCCGCCATCATCATCTAAGCATGATGCGAATAAGAATGCAGAAAAGCAGCATAGTAAAAAAGCAAGGAACTTTGTTTTCTTCATTGTAGTTAATATTGTGTTTTTTATTTTGTCGCCTATATTATATATAAATAGGTGTAATTTTTAATCTTTAGATTATCCTTGTGAGCACACTCTCTATATGGTCGGCTACGGTTTCTGGTTCGATGGAGTTTAGACAAGCGTAGTCGCCACGAAGGCAAGGCTTGTTGCCATAGATGCTGCAAGGACGGCATGGTAAATCCACCTGTACGGTGTCTGCCTCCTTTTGTCCCCAACCCATGAAACCGGCGAAAGGATGGGTGGCGCCCCAGACGCTAACCACAGGACACCCCACGAGCGATGCCATGTGCATATTGGAGCTGTCCATAGATACCATCACGTCGAGATGGCTCATCAATGTAAGCTCATTGCGCAATCCGCCAAGATTGGCAGAAGCATTGATGCTATTTGGATATTTCTCGACCAAAGAGTTGATGATGTCCATCTCTGACTGACCGCCTCCGAAGAAGAATATTCTGCATGATGGATGACGGCGACTGATGATGTCGACCACCTGCTCCATCTTTCCGATAGGATAAATCTTTCCTTGGTGAGCAGCAAACGGTGCTATTCCTATCCATTGCTGGAAAGCCTTTTTTTCGCCTATTGCCTCAGAGAGCAAGCGGAGGTTGCCGCCCTCTTTAGGGAATATAGACGTGAAGTTCATCTTGATAGGATAGCCCAATTTAGCAAACACGTCGGCATAGTTCTGGAACGACGTAGGCTGCTGGCGGAACACCTTGTTGTTTTCTGCTATCAGCTGACGTTTGCCATCGCGATGTTTGTCGATGTGTGCCACTTTGTATCGGTCGATGTTGAATCTCATTCGGAGATAGTCAGACCTGATGACATTGTGAAGGTCGGCCACAGCAGTGAAATTCTTTGCTGTGAGCCTACGGTATAGGGAATTCAATCCCTTGATACCCTTGTATTCGCCCTTGATGTCGGCTCCCATGAAACTTACGTTGGGAGCTAAGTCTTGGAAGAATGGCTGTGCAGAGGGACGGCTAAGCATGGTGATGCGGACATGAGGATACTGCTGAGCCAATGAATAAACCACAGGCACAGTCATTGCCACATCACCTATTGCAGAGAACCTTATTATGAGAATGTGTTCTGTTTTCACTTTTTGTTGTTGTAGAGAACAGGATTAGTAGAAGGGTCGTTGTACATCTTCATCTGTCGGTACACCTTCATATATTTTCTGCCGGCAGCAATGTCTTCGAGCAGTTGGTCGATAGCTGTGCCAAGGTCTACCTGCTGTTCGAGCAGCACGTTGAGCTTAGTTTGGCATTTCTGTCTGTGCTCGTCGCTGGCGTCGGTACGCTCTGCCTGCTCCTTCATGTGGTAAATCTTTAGAGCAAGAATCGACAATCGGTCGATAGCCCAAGCAGGGCTCTCGGTATTGATGCGTGCATCAGGCAACACATTAACGTCGGAATACTTCTGGCGGAAGTAAGAGTCGATTTGTTCTACCAAGTCAGTACGATCCTGGTTGCTGCGGTCGATACGTCTCTTTAGAGCAAGCGCTTCGATAGGGTCGATGTGTGGGTCGCGGATGATGTCCTCGAAATGCCACTGCACGGTGTCTATCCAGCACTTGAGATACAATCTATTCTCAATAGAATCTCTTTCGTAAGGGTTGTTGATAGGGGTATCGATATTATCAGTAACGTGATAATCTCGGATGGCCTGGTTGAAGACCTGATTGCATAGTTCTACAAATGACATGATTATTTAGTGTAAAATTAGATTTGTATTTAAAGGTTTCTACAGTTTCTTAGCTTCACGGCAAGATTATTTTTTTAAGTATTGCCGTATAGCGCTCTATATTTTGCAAAGATAGTGCAAACGAGTGCAATGAAAGTTTGCTTTCAGATTGCCGAGTGCAGCCTATCTTCTGCAAAGATAAGGAGAAAATATGAAATGACCAACTAAAAGTATACAAAAAATCATCTAAAACATGCACAAAGGTATGGTGTGTGTGCAAATAAGTGGTCTTTTTTATAGAAATTATTTGCAAATATCAAATAAAATTCGTTCCTTTGCAACCGTTTTTTAATTAGAATTTTCATTTAACCACTTAAAAATTACAATTATGTCAGAAATTGAAAGCAAAGTAAAGGCAATTATCGTTGATAA
>OBLI01001738.1_pt1 | contig 20387 bp, 12 predicted proteins | sample 1519701 | NCBI WGS metagenome assembly OBLI01 (sample SAMEA3663005, study PRJEB22513) | pig gut metagenome | biome: pig gut; feature: pig-associated habitat; material: faeces | place: France | collected 2012
ACAGAAAGCGCCCCAATTACATATTCAGACGGAATTACGGAAGCGCGATCGTCAATGTTCCTGTCCAAAAAAACCTATATTGAAGTCACTAAGGATGAATACGGAATAAGAACAACACAAGAATATCCATTTTACGAGGAAGGTGGAGAATTTTATTTCCCATATATTAAAAGGGAAATAAGTGTAGGGGAAGGAGCTGCCAAACTTGACAAAATTAAATTTAATGATATTGAAATAAAAACAACGGGAGACACGTATTCATTTAATCAAATATATAAGCAAATAAACAAAGTCAATACCGTAACATTTGTCTATTACTTGTATGATACATGCGAAAACAAAGAAAACATTACTTGGGACAATGCAGTGAAGTATGAGGAAACACATAAGGTTGAAACAGGAACTGCACCAAACGGTAAACCTTATTTCTATATATCCACAGGCGATACGCAAGGGGATACAAACATGAATGAAGACCTGGTGAAAGAAAATAGGAAACCTAAATTTGCCACAGTCAGTTATATCGCAAAGAAAGAAAAATATTCGGATGAGGATTTAGCGAAGATTAATTCATTCATAAAGATTTCCCCGATAGGCACACAAAACATAAAGACGAATATTGATGCAAATATAGACAGAGGCTCATCCGCCTTATTTGAAAGGTTGAATATCCTCGGCGAAGTGAAAAGCATGAGAGATTTGGAAAATTATAAGAATAACTTTTTTGACATTTAGAGATATGAACAACGTATATGGGGTAAAACGCCCTGCAAATATTACATCAGATGATGTTGACATCTTTTATAGCTATCGGGCTTCAAGGGCTGAGGATGCAACCGATTTCAAGAAATTGGACAGCAAATGCCTAAACAATGTAAACGGAGAAGGCAGTGACGGGACCAATATGGAAGTATTGCCGGGCATGTTTGACTTGCGGTTGCCGTTGGACATCTTCGGCAGCGTCGGCATATATACAATTTATATTAAGCCTAAGGAGATAAGGACAACCATTATGCATGTAAGCACACTTGCGGCATATCCTGACGTTAGGGGCATTGTAATTAAAAATGACCGATGGACAAACGGCTCACTTGTAGGTTATAGGGTTGAATATTTTGACGACAATGGAGAAAGGTTGGATGATTTCAGAATCATAACATCAAACAACAGATGCGAGCCTGTAGCACAGGTTTTTAACGATACCACACAGAATGGAGTACGATACAGATTTAATGATGCAGCAAATTTAATGTTCTGCACCGTAACGCCAAGCACATCACTGTCATTCAACAACAATACATTGCCGAACATTGGTACGGTGGGGCAGACAATATCCCTAATTAACACAAAGTTCAATCCAATCTGTATAGAGGTTGAAATGGTTGAAAACGATGCGGAAACTCTTGCTACCATGCTTAATGGCGACCAGATACGAGATTTGGAACATGCTACGATAACGACATTCAACAAAGAACATGAGCCGTTCAGCCAATTCTCTTACTATACAACAAAGAACACACTCGGAAAGGCACTGTATGAGATTAAGGTCAAGGAAGATGTCACAGAGAATAATATCGATTATGATTCAGTCGTTAATCCTGAATAAAAATGGAAAAATTAAAAAAGACAAAAAGCTATTTTACGATAAAAGAGAAACGCCATCAGAGGACTGATGACGGTACAATTTTCGAGAGGGATTATATGACGCTCAATTCTCTTGGAGATTGGGCAGGAAAGACGTTCCCATATGGTGACGGGAACTTCAAGATGCTTACTGGTAATAAATATAATGTTACCCGTAAGCATAATTTCGGTAAATGGGCTAAGACAGAAGATGGTGATATCATTTGGAACTATGACGACTTGGATAAGGTATCACAAAACACCAATATTCAAGAATCGACAGAAATCAAGACAAATCCAAACAAAACGTCATTGCTTTCGTTTGCTTATTACGGAAGTTGCACAGAAGCAATAAAAAATACAATAAAATCCATCATTACAAAGTTTCCTGGTGAACTGTATGTAGGACAGGAGTTCATGGGCGAAACCATTGAAGAAATCAACGGGAAATGCATTGTGGAAAACCCGTTTGGAATAGACATCATATCAGACTCAGGCAGTAGTGAAATCCTAAAGAATTTTGCCGACAGTTCGAAGAAATATGAGGTTATTGATAATTTAGGACAAAGTATAGGCACTGTGGCATGGAGTGTCGAACATAATGACAGAATTAATGTTCGCTGCCTGAAAGAAGGAGACCTAATAAATACTATAACAATTCTTGACAATTTTATTATCAAGGAAATGTATTATGGCGGAAACAGGATATTGATTACTGAAAAAGAATACCAAGATTACCATGTGCGTCTGAATAATGAAACTATCAATGAACTGTTTGGGGCTTATACGGATTTGGAAAGAATACTTCTTAACCTTGAAAGCAAACCGCTGTACACTGCAACACTGGACTATCCACATGAAGACGAGGAAACAGGAAAAATAGTGACCTATCAGAAGAAGTTTACATGGCCTACGGATGGAGGGTGGAATCTTGATATCGAATCAGGAAGATATGAACAGTACCTAACGGATTTACTTGATTTGGCAGGATTCTACGATGAGTATTATACTGACAATATATGGAGGTCAATGACACATGATGCCATCAAGAACATGGACAGGACTTTTATTGATGAACGTGCAGATGAGGACGATTACAGTGACGGAATATCAAGAATGGAGGCACTCCTTCATTCATACGGCCATTTTTTCGACCAATTTAAATTTACGATAGATTCCCTTAAAAATCGGAAAAAAGTTTCCTATGAAGGAAACAATAATACTCCTGATTATTTTCTTATAGGGGAAAATGAACTATCAGGGTGGGATACCACAAATCCAATATCAACATTGAACAGTGTTAAAGTCCCGAGCATTAATTTTAGTGGATTAAGCAAAATATTTGAAAATTCTGATGCATACAAGCAATTTCTTGTTAATTTGAAATTAAATTCAAAATCAATTCTGTCAAAGAAAGGAACAAGACAGGGAATTGAAGAATTGCTGTCATTATTTGGAATGGAATCAGAAGATCATGCTAAGGATAAGAAAAATGCGGATTATACTATCACAGAATATGTAACGGTGATGAAGTATAAGGATAATAGTGCTTTTGAAGTTGGAATAAACGAGAGTTTCCCAATTGAGGAGTTGAACAAGTTGAAAAAGTCATATCCTGATGAAATGGACGGATATTATGAGGATACTCTAGAAGGATTGCCTGTAAGGATAGTCTATGGAAAAGAGAAAAAATATATAGTACCATGGTTTTTCACAGGCTCAACATTGGACGGGGAACCATATTTCCAAATGTATGGAGGATGGGGGAAACGTTATCGTATAGATGTTGAAACGGAAGACGGTATTATTTCATTAGGTAAAGGCGTTTTTGAAGAGACGGAAAAATACCTGAAATATGTTTCAAATATTGATGCATTGGAAGAAATGCTTATCAGTAAGGTAAATAATGGGGATATTTTTTACGTTTCCGACGTTACTGACTATAAGGAGGCATCATCAGCGCCGAATTCAGTATCAAATTATTTCATATGTATAAATGTGGACGAGATAGGAAATATTGAAAAAGGATGGCGAAATATACCGTTAGAAGATATTTCCAAAGGTTCAGGAAAAGGCACAACGGTCTTGTACCTTGAAAGCATTATCGACGAGATTAAAGGGAACAATCCGCACGTAGGTTTCGGAAAATACGACGACGGTTCGGAATATTATGAAATATTCAAACAACTGTTCAAATATAGTATTGAAAATGATAATTTCAACGATGCCGCATACTCCTGCAATGATGGAAGCATAGACAGTGCCATACTGCAGGCAGGTTTTGCTGAGGCTAATGTATTGGTTCGAGATAACAGCAAATGTTGGTATTTTAGACCTGATGAAAATAACGAGGGAAATAAAAAACTCGTATGCGTTAATCAAAAGGAAACAACATTCAATAATGGCAATGAGAAGTATGTTAACGGCGAAGCGTTTTTCATCTCAGATGTTAATCCGTTTGATTACGAAACTAAAAAAACTTCATCAAGAGAGATGGCATCATATTCAGTTATGAATACCAAAAGGATGGAAATTCATTTCCTTACGGATAAATTTAAGGGTAATGAGCAGTTTATTGCAGATTACAAATTATTTATTAATGAGGACGTTCTTCCGTATCTGAAACAGATGATACCTTCAACAACAATATGGTGGGTGAGAATTGGAGATGAGAAATTCAGTGCAAACGCCCAAGCCTTAGATGTTGTATCTACTGCTAAAAAATATAAGGTAGACGGCGTAATCATAAAGGACACAGTTAATGAGGACAACCTTAAAACATTTAAATACAGGAAGAAAATAAATAGTTTAACAGATAGATAAAAAATGGCAAGAGTATTTAGTTGGATTATCGAAACAGATACAACGGCGTATGTTTATATTACCAATGGCGTTGAAGGTTCAGGTGAAGCTCCTATTATAAGGAACAGTAAATTAGGCGAATCGGAACAACAGTTCAAACAGATTTGCACCCGCGTAAACAAGTTGACATTTGAGCAGTATTCCACACTCTTCGAACAAATGAAGACATTGGTATATAATCATTTTCAAGAGTATATTATAGAGGGAAATGCAGAAGATTATTACGGAACAGCAGAGGATTATATTCTTTTGGCAGGAGTAGACGGTAAAAACGGAGCAAATGGCAAAGATGCTGTTTATTATGAATATAGGTATCATTTGTTTGCTGATGACAATGCTTTTCAGAATGCTGTAAATGCCTACAACAGTTGTACAACCGATGCAGAAAAAGATGCCTTTATAGAAAAAGATTGGACACCACTTCCACGGGGCATTAGCAACAAGATGACAATTGAAGCTATGTCGCAGAAGAAGGCAGGAGACAAGACGGCTCATTGGGAAAAGCCTATCGTATGGTCAAAATGGGGCAGGGATGGAAAAGACGGTACTCAGTTGGAATACATTTACATACAGACTGCAGATGAAAGCGTACGGCCTGAAGGCTTCTATAAGGATGAATTATTGTCAGGAAATGCAACAGAGGACCCAATATATCAGAATGATGATTATTTTCCATATTCATCTATTAATGGAGTTGTAACAAGATGGTATGATAATCCAAAGGGTACTACTACAGCAAAAAATAGGGCTGAATGGTGCTCAATAAGAAAGAAGAATGAAAATGGTTTGTGGGGAGAATTTTCAGCCCCTGTCCTATGGACGAGACAACCTAATGACGGCTTGAATGTATATCTCACCAATCAAAGTGTTGATATATTTCCTAATGAGAATACAGGAGAATTGGACTATTCAAACGCTAATACTGAAATCGTCGTGATGAACGGCATTAATGATTTAAGCAATGTTGCCTATTTTAGATTTGAGGGTTTTGAGGATGTTGATGGCAAGCAGGGTTTCTATACCAATGGAAACATTGAGTTTGAATTAAAAGAAGGGACTGGTGGGAAAAAGGCACTTCAAATTACCAAAATCGCAAAGAGGGGGCATTCATATATTAATATTATTGCGGAATACCAGTCATTGGCGGATTCAACAACAATGGACGTTGAACTTGATTTTGACGGTAGAATCGAAGTAACGTTTAACAAGAATGCATATCATTATGAGGGAAGAGGCAAAGAAGCCCCCGTAGACAGTGGTACTACGATCGAGTTGACCGCTCATTATTATAGAGGGTTTACTACGAACAATACCCGTTGGCAGATGATAGATGAAAGCGGCTATTGGCAGGATATTGCAGGAATTGCAAATACAGATACATTGGAGGTTCCATATTCTGCCGACCTGACTGTTTCCGCCGTGGATTTTTGGAACGGTAGAGATGAAATCTATATCCGCAGATACGGCGAATTATACGGTGCTGACGGAACTATACAGGAAACGGACTACGATTCAGTATCATTGTTCAAGTTGTATGACGGACAGGCGGGCGCTAACGGAGAAGGTATCGTTGTTGTGCTCTCCAATTCAACCGTGGATGTGTATCCGACAACAGACGTAGGAGGACAGGAGGTTGTTTCGATAGAAGATGCGGTGACAACCGTACAGGTTTATGCGGGCTCCAAAGAAATCACCAAAGATGGTTTTACTTTATTGATAAGAGATGGAGAATGGAAAGATTATGTAACCCTTAATCTTGAAGCAGGAAGAGAATACACTAATACCAACAGCATTAATATTGAAACCGTAAAAGCCGCATGGAAGGGATTTTTGAGTATTCCTGTAGAAGCAACGTATAATGGTGTGAAGGGCGTAGCAGCATGGAACATTGATTTCGATTCCGACGGAAACCGAATTAAGATAACATCCAATACGAATGTATTTTTCGAGAAAGATGGAGCATACAACTTAGATGAAATACAATTTACAGCAAGCTACGTAGGCGCATTTAATACAGACAATACGACATGGTTGGTTGAAGACAGTGTATATAATGATACATATGAAGGTTATTGGAAAAGTGTAGATGGTCCTGACATTGATAGTCATAATATATTCACCCTTTCAAGGGAAAAATATATGAATAATAGAAATTCTCTTAGGGTAAGAAACTGGGGAAGACTTACTACCAATACTGCAGTAACTGATTATGATGAAATTACAGTCTTTAAATTGAGAGATGGTAAGGACGGCGAAAATAGTGCATTTGCCGAATACATTTATAAATTATACACAAAGAAAGACATTTCAGATGAGCCTAATTTGCCTAATACGTGGGAAATTTCGCAGGAAGACGGGTTTAAGGGTGATGTAAGTTATGGATGGGAGAGTAAGCCACAAGGTATCAACCTAACGGAAAGATATGAGTTCATTTCCGTCAGAGAAAAGAAAAAAGGACAATGGGGTGCCTTCTCGGAACCTACTTTGTGGGCAGCATGGGGTGAGAAGGGTACCGACGGCATAAGCGTAGAATATGTTTATTTCTTGACAAAAGAAAACAAGGCTCCTACAGTTGATGCATATGATGTAACTTCTGATGTATATCAGCAGCCCGAGTTTTTGCCTTCAACAGAGAATGTGAAATGGACAGACGACCCTTTAAGTGTATCAACAGGAATACCATTCCAATGGGTTATGGTAAGAAAAACCAAGGAAGGTGTATGGCAGGCATTTTCAGCACCTGCATTGTGGAATAGAATGGCAAGAGATGGTGCGAAAGGAGAAAGAGGTGCTATCTATCGTTATAAAGGTGAATTTAATAATGAACAGGAATATGTACACAATGCGGAATATATTGATTATGTTTCATTTGGAAATACAATGGATTCCACGCCCGACAAGCCTATGTTGCAGTACTACTCATTAAATCAAGGATTAAGTGGCACCGGCGCGGAATTGGGAGGCATCCCTAAAGATAATCCAAATTGGGTACCATTCTTTACTGCAGAAGCTATTGCAACTAATTTCTTGCTGTCCGATCAAGTAAAAGCAAATATCATTAAAGCTTCACAGGCAACATTTGATACATTGTCAGGAAACACAGCCAATGTGGAAAAGGTGTTGGCTCAAAAGATTGAAGCCAACAAAGCCAATATTGAACAACTTTCAGCAGAAACTATAAATGCTAACAGTGTTTTATCACAAAAGATCGACGCAGTTGATGGTAAGTTCCAAAATTTGGAAGTAGACCACTTATATGCCGAAAAGGGCAATGAAAGCACAGGGAAGCAAGGGGCACAATTAGATGCAACAACATTTTTGCTATATTATAGCGGTACGGCCACGAACTCTAAGGTGTATCTGCAGATAATGCCTGAATATACAATACCTGACAATGCAGAAGATGTAGGTGCTTTCGCAGTGGGTACCAAACTGAAGAACGTACCAGTCCTTGTTATGGAATACACAAACGAGAATGGCTCCGTAAAAAGATTCCTCGACCCGTTCACTTCGTGGAAACCATATGAAAAATCAGCAACAGCATCATTCACATGGATAAGATTGAATGGCTACGAGGGACGAGAAGGCTTGAGCTTTTACAAACCAAGAAATAATATCTACGTTGTAAAAGACAAGAATGGTAACCTTATCAAAAATAGTCAAAATAAGGTGAACATATATACATATGATGGAAACCCATTGTCAACAACGGATCCAAGCGGTTCATCAAAATATAGTGGGACCGTGTATTTTGACCCATCAAGAGTACAACTTTCAGCAAGCGAATGGGTAGAGGTACTTGGACAAAACGCTGAATTATATTATGCAGACAATATAGCAAATAGCGATTTGTCTTATATTATACCACATGACGATACGTGTATTAGTTGCGCATATGGGGAAGATTCTCTAGATCCGAGTGCGGATTATGCAAGCTTGATAGACAGCAACAAAACACCGATTACAATAAATCATATGTCGTTTTCAAAATACACCATTAGTAACGGTGCTGTAAGTAGCATGGAAAACGAGAATGAGTATTATTTATCTTGCGAGTCATATAAAAGTGCAAGTTCGACATCAGGGACACAGGCATACTTCTTTAGAACAACTCTAACAGGAAGCACATCAACTCTTAATACACAAGTTATTAATTGCAATGCTGTTTGGACAAAGACGAACATTAGCAACATTAGTAATATTTCGGAAATGGTGCAACGTTTGCCACAAATTGAGAAACCATCAGTTTCAAGAACTGCAAATATTTACTTCGCTACAGACGATGACAGAGTTGGACGTTTAGGCAACCCTATTGGCAATAATGGTGTTATTGCATGGGATCAGAGTGGAAGCATAACATACAGTTTGCTTGTTGCACTCACATTCAATCAATAGAAAAAAAATAATAAAATTAATTTTTTCAGACCTATTTATAGAGAATTATAAATAGGTTTCTTTTTTTTAGCATACGAAAAACTATTTATGTTAGAAGTAAGTTTTTGCTTCTAAGGTTTCGACCATAAAAAAAAGAAAAAAGAGAAAAAAAATAAATAACGAAATCATGAGCGATTATAGAGATATATTACTGAAAGCCCTGAAGGAAGGAAAGACAATGGACTCCTGTGGGTTGGATGAGCTGTATTATGACTTCGGACTTTACACAGACCTTTGCGGAATGAGTGTTGAAGATGCTATCAAATCCGTAACGCAATGTTGCTGTGGGGGCGGAGGCTCTGATACCGGCGGCACCAAAACAAATAACCCTATCATCATCTCTGCGGAACAAAACACTGAAGGAAAATATGCAGTCAAAGTCAAGGCTGCCTATCCGGTCACAGCACCTGTTGTTGTTACGTTTACCATTGACGGGCAGAATGCCACAGCAACAATTCCTGCAGGTTCAAGCGAAGTGTTTGTTGAAGGTATAGTTCTTGACAGCCAATATGCTACGATAGGGAAAATCAATATTGCAACTTCCGATGAAGTTTACAAATACACAGCCACAAGTCAGATATCTGATGGCCTGTTTGTCCTTACTTATAAGATAGACGGAAAAACAGTTCACGAACTGAGAATTAAGGTTGGCTCCAAAATTGAGAAATTTGTGCCCGAAGAGAAGACAGGCTACCTGTTTAAGGGATGGGTCCCTGCAGAGCCTGAAACAATGCCCGATAAGGATACAACATTGGAAGGTACTTATGAGGCAATACCATACTATATTGTATTTAAGGATATAACAACGGGCGATGTCCGTATAGAGTGCTTCTATGGACAGGAAATCAACAAGCCTGCAGCTTCCGAGAAGAAGGGGCATGATTTCCAAGGATGGTTTATGGCTGACGGAAAAGAAGTTCCGAGCGTATTAGACTTTATTCCTGACGGAGATGTAGAGGCGACACCTAAGTATGAGCCCAAGACATACACATTGACATATCAGACATTTGATGGTGAAACATGGAAGACAGCTTCCGTAAAATACGATACTGTTATCGTTTACGAGGCAGACGGTCCTGTTAGAACAGGATATGACTTCACAGGATGGGACAACAAACCCGAAAATGACAGGATGCCAGACAGTGATGTAATACTTAAGGCATTGTACGAAATACACAAGTGGAACCTTATCTATACATTGGCTGATGATGAAAATCCTGACTTTTCAGGAATCACATTCGAGAATGTTGAATACAATTCAGACATTACAGAGAAGACAACCGCATTTGCAGAGGAGCACAAGACCGATGTCGGCAAATATGAATTCTCTTGGGATGGTACCGAGCATGAGATAACCAATATGCCTGACAGCAATTTGACAATCAAGGCAATAAGAAGGGTTGTTTCCCACACATTGAAGTTTGTTGATGCCGAAGGAAACGTTTACAGTTCAATTACACAGGATTACGGAACAGATATTAATTTGACGATTGAGCCTACGAAAGAGGGTTATACCTTTACAGGATGGGACAAAGGCGAGATACCTGCAACCATGCCTGCTGAGGATATGACATTTGTATCACAGTTTGAAATCAATAAACATCAAATTAATTTCGCAATCACAAACGAAAAGGACGATACTGATACAGGCTCTACAATAACCAATGTTGCTTTTGCAACAGAACTTGCAGCAATCGTTGAAGAGTTTAAACAGAAGTATCCTAACGTAGAGGGAGAATATCAGTTCTCATGGGCGGATGAAAGCAGCATCCCTGCAACAATGCCTGATGAGGATATTACCATCAATGCCAAGTACGAAGCAGTTGAGCACACATTGACATTCATGTCGGAAGGTGCTGAATACAAGAAACTGATAGGCAAATTCAACACACCTGTTGAAAAGGTTGATAACCCTGCTAAAACAGGATATAGGTTTATCGGATGGGATGCGGAAGTTCCTGCAACATTCCCTAACGTAGACAAGACATTTACGGCACAGTTTGAAATCAGACAGTTTAATGTTACGATTAACGACGAGGAGGGAGCACTTCTCAAGACTGTCAGCGTAGATTACAATACTGAGATTGCTACAATCGAAGCCCCTGTCAAGGAAGGTCATACTTTTGTAGAATACGTTTCAGACGAAGGCTATACAAATGTACCTGACAAGGACATTACCATCGTCGCAAAATATAGTATTAATGTTCACAAGATTACCTATTACGTTGATAATGAAAAGGTACATGAGCAGAATTACAATTACCATGCAGCAATTGATGAATATACATACACTAAGGAAGGCTATACAATTAGTGCGTGGGTAGGATTGCCTGAGGATATGCTTATGCCTGATGCGGATCTTGAAATACATGCAACAAGCACCGTTATTGAATATAACGTAACATTTAATGTCGACGGTGTTGAGTATGAAACCAAGAAAGTTGCCTATGGCGCAGTAATAGCATTGCCATCCACAGACCCAACCAAGACAGGATATACATTCAAACAGTGGGTCGGCGTTCCTGAGACAATGCCTGCCAATGATGTTACAATCGAGGCCGAATTTGTAATCAATTCTTACGAATTGAGGTTCATGAACGGTGATGTGGCTATAACAGCATTTACCGTGGAATACAATGCAGCACTTGCCGACTATGCAGCACAGGCTATCGGTATGGTGGAAAGCAAGGAAGGATATACATTCTCATGGGATTCAGCCGTTCCTACGACTATGCCTGCTGAGAACGTTGTTATTACAGGTAGTTATAAGGAACAGAAGGAACTTTTATATCATGGCATGATTAAAGAACAAGATTTTAGTAGTTTAACGGAAGATATAGTTAGTGCTTACGCAAGTAGCGACCCTTCAGAAAATATAGTCTTTACCATATTGCCAAATGAGGAATACCAAAAGCAGCTTGCAATTTCTGAAGCTGCTGACACTGATGAAGAAGCAGCAGAGGCAGAGGCATGGATGAGAGAATTTGAAAAAAATAATACTTATTCATTTGTAATTGCTATTCCATCTAAGTATACAAAGGTGAAATTCTTATATGTAGAAATGGATGAGGCAGAGATATCTGACTTCCAAAAGGAGACAAATACTATGAATTTGAATGGCGAGGAATATGCATTATGGGTTGCCCATCATGAAATGTTGGAAAAAGATAATGTTTATGCGCCACGAGCTAAAAAATATAAAGAAACATATAAACTTGTATTAAATTAAAAAAAAAGATATGGCAGATAATACGATTGTAAGTATTGGAAAACAATATTTAAATGAAAACGGAAAAAGTGTTGATGGTGCATTACAGCCAAGCCTAAAATATGAGGGATTGAATGAAAATGTATCTTCACGCTATATTGGAATGGAAAAAATAGTCTTAAATGAAGACGGTGGTACAAGTTATCCAATGAAGTTCTATTTAAAAGGTGGCACCGCTATGAGGCATTGGAAAATTAAAGAAATTTTCCCTGTAGAGACACACGAAGCGTTAAACAATTTAGTTACTTTTACAACAGGCTTAGGCCTTCCAATCGCTAAGTTTACTGTTGGACTTGAAGTGACGGTTAATGCAGATGAGGATAATGGTGGAAAGCCAACCAAGTATTGTATTAGTGCTGTAGACACTACCGCCAAGACCGTTACTTGGGAAAAAGTAAGCGGCTCTGCAGCATTGACAATATCAGGCGACGATGTTGAAATCTAAAAGAAATTTTTTGAGAAAACATGGCAAAGCGTTTAGAAAATAAAAAACAACAACGTTTTGCCATTATTTATTGTTCTTTTTGAAAAGTTGCATTTATTTATAATAAAGTGCGGAATTGATTTCGTAAAAAAAGAAAAATTTTCTACACAGAGGTAAAAAAAAATAAATATAATGGCAGAGATATTATTAAAAGGAATTAAACAGGTATTTGCTGAGACCTATAACAATACTGCAGTCGACGACAAGAAGGGGTACCTTTGGTTTGTCAGGGATGACAGTGGCAGTACAGGTGGCGATATCTATATTGGAACACGTCATTACTCGCATTTCAACGAAAGCGATAGTGAGGAAATTGCAAAGATTACACAGCTTGTAACTGAAGTTAATAAGCATGAGGAAAGTCTTACTGCAATAAGTCGGTCATTGGCTACTCTCATTGAGAAGAATACTGCAATGGAGGCTTCCATTGAGGGGCTCAGAACATCATTGGAAGAAGTAGCGGCAAAAGAGTTGTCCGCAGGAAAAGACATTGCAATCAATGAGCAGAAACAGATTGATATTGCAACCAACGAGGATATCGTTATTGCAGGTTTGAACGACAGTTATGGCTGTGGGCTTCTTAAAAACGGAGAAACTATTCCTGCAGGTTCATCACTGTCAGATATCCTGAAGAAGATGCTTTCAAAGGAAATCAACCCTGCTGCAGCTACAAAACCGTCAATCAGTATCACAAAAGTAAGCGCAGTTAGTGGGCTTAAGGAAGTGAATGAGCAGGTTAGTGTTGTAATGGCAGAAATCAATAAAAAGAACGGTACATTCAATAACAACGGATGGACGAATCCTGCACAACCGACCGCATCTTTCGAATGGTCTAATGAGAAGATGAGTGCTGTTAAGACAATGGGCGCAGCTGATTATGTGGCACAGGAAAATGTCATAAAGGTATTGAGCAGCACCGCAACCACATCACAAGGTGTAAACAGAGTAAAGATTACCGCTACAGCAGACTATACCGCACCTACCAACAAGCCGAAGACAAACTTGAGCAAGGATTATGTGGGAGCAGAAGCAACATGGACCGACGGACAGGCATCTGCTGAGACCACAATCGAATGGGTTGGAGTTTATCCATGCTATGCCAATGTTAAATCTTTGGGAACGGAGCCTAATGAGAAGTTGGCGTTGTTCTCAGGTGACACAATTGAGTTTACTGTAGGTTCCCACAATGATGAGGATTTCCGTTTTGCATATCCTGACGGATGGACGATTTCAAAACTTGAAGTTATGTCCCTTAGCGGACAATATGAACCCGTTGCAGCTGAATACAAGAAAAATGCGGGAGACCTTACAAAAACTGTACAAGGACAAACCGTAACATATCACTATCTCTCAATTAATAACGGTGATGCAAAATATAAAATAACATTGGATAAAAAGTTAGGTTACTAATAATAGGAGGGAAATAGAATGGCATTAATTAAAGGTGTAATTTCATTTGGCTCCAATTTTAATAAGGGCCCTATCGATTCTCGTATGAGGGTTGAATTTATAAGTGACCTGACAAGCGTATGGACAAAAGAGATTCCCGCATTCAGGGGTATGTTCGTATCTGTGCTTGAAGATGCTAATATGTATATCCTTATTGCTGATGATGCAACACAGGCGGAGAATTGGAAAAAGATCGGAGCGGATGGTGCCTTAACCGTTGACAAATATTCAGAGGCTGTAGCAAAGGCTGATAACAGCAACTTGGGACAGATAATATATGTCAAGCAGAACGAGGAAGTTCCTAATCCTGATGATTCAGGTACAACGATGACATATACCGCAGGCCCTTACATTGTAAACGGCAAGAACAGCATCGCTAAATTGGGTACGACAACCCCGACAGGCGATCTTGAGGGTGAGGTAAATAATCTCAGTGGCGAAGTTTCCACACTTAAAAGCGATATGTCAACCGTTAAAGGAAAGGTTTCAACACTTGAAGCTAAGGTTGGCACATTGGAAAATGATACTACCCACATTTTAGGCGGTGATGATATTGAATAAAGAACTATTTATAGATAATAAATAAAAACATTTAAAAATTAAAAAGAATATGGCAGTTGAAAATGCAAAATTATTTAAAGGTTTACAGTTTGTAAAGGCTTCTACCTTTACAGGTACTCCAGAAAACAATGTACTTTATTTTGTACGTCCAGATAATCCATCAGATAAAAAGACTGATGGTTATCTTCAGTTTAATGGAAAGAAATACGGCACTGGCGAAGATGCAATTGCAGCAGTTAAGGCTTTTTATGGAGAGCTTAAGATAGGAGAGAACCATGCAACTATTGCAGAGTATGTTAAATCCGTTCTCGACGCAGGCGCTGTAACTCTTCAAGTTCAAGATAGCGACAAATATCTCGGTGTAACTTCAGCAACAACCCAAGACAAGGGAACTGTTTACACATTAGCATCAAAGGCAGGTGCAATTGAAGGCGCTATTACAAGTGCTGTTACTGACGCTAAGACAGTTATCATTGGAACAGCAGATGATGCTGCTACTGCAGATACAATCAAGGGTGCACAGAAAGCCGCTGCTGAAGCAAAAGCTGCTGCAGAGGCTGCACAGACAACCGCCGATGGAAAGGTTGCTTCTGTAACAGCAAAAGCGGGCGAGACTGCTATCGTAGTAGATAACACTACAACTACAGCACCGACAGTTGCTCTCAAGCTTGATAATAGTGGCAATGTTCAGTTCGTAGAAACAGCAGATGGACTTAAAGGTTCTGTTGAAATTCCTGCAGCAACCGTAACAGGTGTTAAATCAGGTGACAAGGTGCTTGCTCTTGAAGGAACTGAGCTTACTTCTACTATTTCTCTTAGCGTAGATACAGCTGCAGGTGAAGATGGCAAGAAATATATCCGCTTGAAGGGTATTAACGGAGCAGACCTTGGTAAGATTGATACTGCTGACTTCGTAAAGGATGGCATGCTTCAAAATGCAGTATATTCAACCGATACTCATAAGATAACCCTTACATTTAACACTGATGCAGGCAAAGAGGATATTGAGTTGGATTTGAAGGACCTTGTAAACGTTTATAAGGCGGGCAATGGTTTGGCTCTTGCTCCAGATGGCACATTCAGTATTAATACAGACATTACAGCAACTAAGGAATCAGTTGATGCCGTTGCAGGTAGAGTTACAACTCTCGAAGGTAAGGTTGGTTCTGCAGCAGTAGCAGGTGGAGCTGCAGCTACCGGTTTATTCAAGGCTGTTGCTGATGAAGCACAAACTGCTCGTGCTGCAGAAAAAGCTAATGCTGATGCAATTGCTACATTAAATGGTGATGTTAACGTTAAAGACTCTGTTGAATATAAGATTAAGACCGCTCTCGATAAGGGCGCTGTAACTCTTGAGGTTAAAGATACTGATGCATATCTCGGTGTAACTTCAGCAAAAACCCAAGACAAGGGAACTGTTTACACATTAGCATCAAAGGAAGCCAAAATCAAGGAGGATATTAAGACTGCAGCTGATGCAGTAAAGGTTAGCGTTAATTCTGCAGAGGGTGCTTATGTTACTGGCTCAGTAGATACTACAGGACGAGTTGTCACACTTCGCGAGAAGGTTCAGGCAGTGGCATCTGCAGACGCGAGCAATGCAGAAACGAAGGGTCTTGCAGAGGCTTCCGATGTTAAGGCTTATGTTGACGGAAAGGTTTCAGGCAAGAATGTAAGTGCAGAAGGTGATGCATATGTTAGCGCAAGCGCACGTGACAATAAGGTTACAGTCGCAGCTACAGAGGCTCTTACTACAGCAGTTTCTAAGGCTAATTCAGCTGTACAGTCGGTAAATGGAGTATCAGGTACAGCAGTTACTCTTAAGGCTACCGATATCGAGGTTGGTGCAGTAGTAGGTCAGCAGGCAGAAACAGCTAAGGTTAACGCCGTTCTTGCTGACATTTATACACAGTTAGGCATGGCAGTAAAAGCTGATGGAAAAACCATTAAAGAACTTGCCGAACATAAATTGTCAGTAAACCTTGAGACTAAAACAGATCAAACCGTTGCCGCAGGACATATTGCTCTTGAGCATGGCGAGGATGGCGCTCTTTACGGTGTAATGTATTGCCTTGGCGACGACGCAGAGTAATTCCTTAAAAAAGAATAGTATATTTATAAAGAGTGGTTTTTTTAGCCACTCTTTTATATTTATAATAAAAGAGATTTTAACATGGCAGAACATACAATTAAATTTTGGCGAGGCACGAGGGAAGCATATAATGCAATCGTATCGGCAAATGCTGTTGATTTTTGGACTCGCTATACCGTTAAGGAAAAAGATGGCAGACGAGTAGAGTATTTCGGCACACACCCTATACAGGAAGCTACAGGCGAACTTTATCCCGTAAAGGATGTAGTAGAGACCTTGTCTCCTGATTTGAATTTGAAGCAGGGAGATAGATATTTGGTCGGAAATGACGCTGATGGTTATTACGTTGTGGAAATTGCAGCCAATCAAGCACAGTCAAAGATTGAACCATTGGGTGAACTTTCTGTAAGAGTAGCGTCAGACAACTATTATCGTTATCAGTATGTAAATGGGAAACTCATTACATATGATAATGGCATCGATTGCGGTACATATTAGGAAGAAAAATTAATTTTTCATATATTTGCCTCGGAATAACATGTTCCGAGGTTTTTTATTTTATATTATGTTTGAAAAGATTTATCAAATATTGACTGTTTTTCTTGGTGAGAGCAAGCAGGGAGAATACACGAAAGAATGTGAAAACTATCAATTCAACTGTCCATGCTGCAAGGAGTACAACGGTAATATTGAGGATAACAAATACAACCTTGAGGTATTGTTGTCTCCCACCAAGGGCTTGAAGTTTCATTGTTGGAAATGCAGCGAAACTGACGGCATGAAAGGAAATCTGTCATATCTTGTTAAGAGATATGGCGGAAGGAACCTGTATCTATCATATAAGGAAGAACTTTCTGCAATCAAGGCGGCAAACCTATATAACATTCCTAATTTTGATGAAATTTTCGGTGAGAATGAGGTAGCAATATTAAAGTTACCCAAAACATTCACAAAAATTAATTTGTCAGAATGCAAGGATAAAAGAGTTGTGGAATATCTAAAAAAGAGGGGGATTGATCAAGAAATAATAGACAGATATAATATCGGGTATACCACATGGGAAGAGAAGGAATATTCATTGCGGAACCGCATCATAATACCGAGTTTTAACGCCTATGGTGAGCTTAACTATTGGGTTGGCAGGGATTTTATGCCTGAGAAGAAAAACGCTGAAAACGGGCTTATTTCGGGCTCCAAGAAGACAAAGTACAAGAACTGCACAAATGACAAGAAAAAGATCATTTTTCAGGAATCGTTGATTGATTGGGACAGTACGATAATATTGGTGGAGGGCGCGATAGACTGCTTATATTTTACGGGAAATGCCATTTCCATGTTAGGAAAGAAGCTGACCAAGGATATGGTATTATATGAGAAATTGATGACGATGGCAAACGGACCGATATATATAGTCCTCGATTCCGATACGGACATCAATGAAACGAAAAAGATCTATATGCTGTTAGACAATGGCAGGCTGAAGGGTAAAATCCATTATGTAAGGATGGAGAAATACAAGGATTTTGGCGATGCCTATGAGAAGGGCGGCAGGAAGAATATTATTGAATTATTGAAAACAGGAAAACATTTTGAAGAAACTGATTTGGTTTTTTAGGGAAAAATAATTAATTTTGCAATATGGTTAAGAAGATTATAGCATGTGCGGATTTGCATATTAGGAATTTGCGCCGTATAGAAGAGTATCAGGAACAGTTTGGCAAGTTTATTACGGACTGTAAAAAGATTATAGAGAAGAATGAAGGAGAAACCGTAATCGCCATTGCGGGCGATGTATTCCACAACAAATTGGATATTTCCGCCGAGGGCTATGCGCTTGCAGCATGGTTTTTCAGGCAATTGGACGAAATCGCCCCGACGTTTGTGATAGCGGGAAATCACGACATGTCAAAAAACCTTGAAAGATTGGACCCGTTGTCCATGCTCTTTTCGGTGTCGCAGTTTAAGAATGTACATTATCTGGACAGTGAGCTTAATTATCAGTCAGGCTGTTTCGTATACGAAAATCTGACATTTGCACTATACTCGTCATTTGATAATTTTGCAAGACCGAATATTGAGGAATTCCGTATTGGCAATCCTGAGAATAAGGTAGTGGGATTGTATCATGGTGCCATTAAGGGAGGAAAAACAGCTGCAGGCTATGTATTTGACAACGGTTTGGCTACGTCAATGTTTGACGGTTGTGATTTTGCCATTGTAGGACATATACATAAGAGGCAGGAACTGACCTATAACGGCATTCCCATCGTATATTGTGGTTCATTGATACAGCAGGACCATGGCGAGAACATTTCGGGGCATGGTTACGTTGTATGGGATGTAGACACCGAAAAATTTGAAGCAAAAGATATAGCCAATGACGAGTTTGGCTATTATACCTTCAGCATCGAAAACGCTGACGATATTGATGATAACAAAGAACAGATAATTAATTTGTAGTTTTATTTTTTAAAAAAAATTTGAAACATGAAAAATTTAAATTTAATTTTTGCATCGTTTATGATGCTGATTGCAGCCACATCGTGTGGTACAATGAAATTTGCGACAATGGAAGTACAGAATCCTATCAAGCAGGAATATCAGAAGGACACAGATACAAAATATAGAGCCATAGGAATGGGAGAATCTCCTGATGTGCAGATAGCAATTGATATTTCACGCACGAAGGCATATGCAATTCTTGGGGAGAAGATTAATTTGGATATCAGTACAACGACAACACAGACGGATGCGCAAAATGACATTTATGAGGAAGAGGGAAAAACAACCGATGCAGCAAAAGTATACAAAAGAAAGACTATTGAGGTATCACGTGCAATCATAGAAAGGGAAGCCAAACAACTTCAGCAAGAGGCGCGTTACAACAAAAAACAGAATAGGTTTTATGTTTGGACAGCATTTGAAGTCTCAAGAAGAGACAGAAAGGAAATTCTAAAAGAGATGGAATAATATGTGGCGTTCATTTGCAATTATCCTGATGACACTTCCTGCATTCAATGCTTACGGGCAGGATTTTCTAAGGGAAGATGACTCATACATTTACGGTATTGGCGTAGCAGACACACAGAGTCAGGCTGATGAGGAGGCATTGTTGTCATTTTCCCGTAAACTGCAGACAAAGGTAACATCTGTAGTAACATATAATGTTTCCGAAGAGGATGGCAACGTAGAGGAAAGTTTTCAAAAGAGCATTAAAATTGATAATTCCGTTATTATTAATAACGTGGAACAAATTGTACGTTTTGAAAACGGTTACTATACTGTTTATAGATATGTTAATAGGCATCAGTATTGCAATGAAAGGATGAATATATATCGAAGCTATTTGGAGAAGATTCAGACGTATGAGCAGTCGGATTATGCACATAGGATTAATTTTATACTTGGAGCATATTATTTAGCCTATAAAGCTATAGATGATGTATTAATGGATATAATTAATCCGAATAATAATAGCCTTAAAGATTTTCTGTTTGAAAAGGCGAAAGATGCATATGGGTCTATATTACCCCGATTGGAGTTTATAGAAAATGATTGGGAGTTGATAGGAGCTAACATAGGCTTGCCTTTATATGGTTTTCAATATCTTACCA
>OBLI01001739.1_pt1 | contig 20361 bp, 14 predicted proteins | sample 1519701 | NCBI WGS metagenome assembly OBLI01 (sample SAMEA3663005, study PRJEB22513) | pig gut metagenome | biome: pig gut; feature: pig-associated habitat; material: faeces | place: France | collected 2012
TGCCGGTAATAGGTTTGTAGAATCATCATCCGCTCGTCGCCGGAGAAGGCCTTTTTGATGTGGGCAACGCCCTTGTGAAGCCTTGCTTCTGTATCCCGGGATTCCTCCTGCATGGCATCGGCCCGCCGGTACAGCGGAAGAACCAGAATGTTCATGACAAGGCTCAGGGCAATAATCGCAAGGCCGGGATGGCCCATTATGCGGTTGGCAATAGAGAAAATTGTCTCAAATACCAGCTTCAGAGGCCCGATGGTCAGAGCCTCCAGAATATCGAAAAATGACATATTATCTATCCTCTTCCCCGGCAGTTAATTCGTCGTATTTTTGCAGCAAATAATCCACGGTGCGCCGGGCGCCTTCTCCGGGGTGCTCCCAGGTTTCTGCCCGCGCCTGCCGACGGCCCTCGGCGTACCGGGGATCAGACAGGCATTCGTCGATCAGCGACTTCAAATCGGCCATGTTTTCCGATTTCAGCTGACAGCCCAGCCGGGGCAGGGTGGATACGGTCCACAGAGGTTCCTTCAGCCACCACGCGTCATACATACCCAAGTCAATTTGAGGATCGGTATAAATGACGGGCTTGTCGAAGATCAACGTAAAGTCGAAAATAACGCCGGAGAAATCAGAAATCAGAATGTCAGAGCGGCGAAGCACCTCAAAATTGTCGTTGTCCCGGTTCCATTCCAGCTGTTCGGACGCCGGATAATCAGCCATCAGTTTTTCAATCATTTCCGTCTCGGATTTGAAAGACTGGGGATGGGGGCGGACGATGACATGGTAGCCGGTTTTCAGAAGGGTTTCAATGATCTTTCCGCCGTAAACGCTGAACAGAGCGCTTTTGCCCCAGGAGGGAGCCAGCAACACAGTGCGGGGATGCTCCGGGGCGGGGCCGGCGGTCTGGAGTCGAGCAGCCATCTCATCCATGTAGGGAATGCCAATCTTCACCAGTTCCTTTTCAGGCAGTTCGCGAAGTTGTTCCAACGCGCGTATCTGTCTTGCCTGATACTCCCCGGACAAGAGCACGGCGTCGTAGTAGTCAATACCGAACATTCGGTACATGGTGATGTCGCTGGCAGCGTGGGGAATGTGGACGTAAAACTGCACATCCTTCGCCCGTTTCCACTGGTAGACATCCAGTCCCGGCGTGGTGGACAGGACGATGGAGGCGTTGAGGAAATTCAGCTTGGCAAAGGCCTTGTTACTCTCGCCGATGAACTGCGCCTTCACATGGGGGTACGGATTTTTCAGCGCCGGGTCATCTTCCGACGCGGTCATGTAGACAATATCCCTGCCCCGCCGGTCCATTTCCCGGCAGATCGGTTCGAATACGTTCCAATACCGCTTGTCGTCGGAGAAAATAACAAAGGGAATCCTTTCAACGGCGCTTTCTGCCTTTCCGCCGCTCAGACGAAACCGAAACTTGATCAGCAGCATTCTGGCGGAATAGACCGCCGCGCCGATGACACCGATGAGGATGGTGAACAGCATACTCCCGGTGCCGGGGTCAATGTACAGATTCATATTTGGCACTCCTTGTTGACAGATAGGTGTTTACATAAAACGGCCCCATAGCAACAGTACAGTGCGATACAGAGCCATAGCAGCGGCGCGGGATCAGCAGGCGCGGGGGCCGCTGTGATGTTCGACAGAAGGTGGGCGGCGAAGCCGGGCAACAGACTCCCGGAAAGAGCGGCGGCAGCCGCGAAGCAGACTCCGGCAGCAAAGGCGCAAAGCACCTGCGCCCATGTGTACAAAGCGGTGCCGGCTGTCAGATTGACGAGATGAAATAACGCGAATACAAGGCTGCTGAGCAGGACTGCGGGAATGGCCCCGTACCGCATCAGAAAGCGCAGCAGTAAGCCCCGGAAGAATAGCTCCTCCGCGGCGCAGACAGCCAGTATCAGCACAAATGTCGGAAACGAAAGGGAAATGGTCTCCGCGGTAAGGAGATTGCATACCGGCAGCATCAGCAATGGGAGGAAGCGGATACAGCGGATATTCCGGGGCGTGGAAAGCCCCAGACGGCGCGCCTGCCCTGTGCGGAAAACCCAGAGAATCAGGGCGCCGGAATATCCGAGCATTGCCAGAGGAACGGCCCAAGGATATTCCTCGCGCGGCAGATAACTTGCCAGCGCGTAGACCAAGCCGTACGACGCGATCCACAAGAAAGTCATGCTGTACTTCTTCCTGCTGCGGCCATCTGACCGGTCAGCATCAAATACTATCTATTCGTCCGTATACTAGCATTATCTATTTCAAAAGTCAATATTTGCCCTTATTCGGGAAAAGAATTCCTAATATCGGTATTTGCCGCAATATGGAAATCCCCATCCGTTTCAGCAGGACAGCACGCCCGCTATCGTACGGGGCCAAAACCCTGGCATACAGGCACAGTTACGGCGCGGCGTGGCGGTCGAGAACGCACTCCGAGTTGTAGCATGTCCAGTTGTCCAAATTCCACGGATTGCCCTTGACACTGAGCCACCGGCAGGCGGGGAAGGTATGACGGTTTCTGTTGGAAGCACTCATAAACCCAGCATGCAGAACGAACTGCTCATGGGCATTCTTCTCTTCACTGTTGATCGGCTTTCCGGTGAAGGGGTTGACAGGATTTTCAATCAGTTCTGCCATCGCAAGGGTGGGAACATCGGCATTGGTCATGAAGTCTTCCCGGGTACTGAAACCATGGGCGCCAAAGTCCTTCACCATCAGCAGGGGCAGGAAGGATTCCAGATCTGCGGACTCATCTCCAAGCGAGACAATCATATCTTCAATCTGATCGAGATCCCTGCCGTGATCGGATACCAGAAGGATTCTGGTGTTGTCATAGACGCCGGCTTCCCGAAGATAATCGAACCAGTCCGCCAACAGCAGCATTGCCGCCATGTTGGAGTGATAGTGATACATACGCACAGGATCATCCATGTCCAGCGTCCGGCCATTGGTGACAAACCGATCGGTGTTAGCGGCATCGTATGCGGTATTATCCACAACTTCGGACGGCACATATTCCGGCGCCTGCAGAAGCGCCGCATCGTGGGTCATATCGTTGGCCAGGAACAGGAACGTGTTTGTATCCGAATCGGTCACATCGGTCAGGTTTGACAAGTTCTGCATAACGCTATAGGATTGCAGAAAGCCGGTAGGGAGACCGACGGCGCGGGAAGGAGACTCAAGAACCTGACCGGAGCGGTGAAAGAAATCTACCTGGTTATAGTTGCCGCTGTCGTAAATTGTCTTCTGCATGAGCAGGGGCAGGGTCTTCATGACGGAGAAAACGAAGAAATTCCGGCGGTTGCTGATGGGCATCTGTTCCTTCTGTTCGTCATCAAGGTACATCCCAATGGTGTTATAGGTCTGAATCCCGGCGATATCACGGTAAATCGTCAAATCCGGGATCCATTGATATCCCGCGTAAGGCGGGTCACAAACAGTTACATCGTAACCGTTTTCCGCAAACAAGGTGGGCATCACCTTCAGCGCTTCGTCGTGCTTGTAGACAAGCGTCTGGTCAGTGCGGCGGTTGATTTCCACCGGTGTGTATTCATAGCCACCCACCAGCGCCGGCGCCCCGTAAAGGGTGGCCCCACCGAAGGAAATGGTATTGGGGTAGTAAGTAAAACCATCAAATTTTTCCACAAGCTCCAGCTTTTCACTGAAGATACAGGGGACGTACTCACCCAAGGCCCGATCCAGCATCAGTACAACCACGTTTTTGCCGTTTTTATTCAGGGGAATCTGTACTCTTTCGGTATAGTCTCCCGAAAACGCCTGGTCTACGGACTGACTGATCTGCACCATGTTCACAACGGACATACTGCTGATGGCGACCAAAGCCGTCAGCAAAACCGGCCCGACACTACGGCCGAATTTCCGGGAAAACAGGTACAGCGTCAGCGCCACCAAAGCTACGACCAGCAGATTTACCAGCTGCTCCCCGGAAGAGAACCAAGCCGCTCCCTGATACTGAAGGAACGGGGTAAGTGTGCCAAGATCGGTGCCGAAGAACAGATAGTTCACCAGCATCACACCGCACAGAACCCATACCAGCCGCTGAAAGATCCTCCTCCAGCGGGAGTCTGCCAGCCAGTAGAATACCCCCATCCAGACGAGAAAGGTACCTGCCGACAAACACAGTGCGTTAGCGATATACCACAGAGGATGATAGAAATAGGTGACATCCATAAATTCCTGCGGAGACGACGCAATCACAGCCGAAGGAATCAGCACGCCGACGAGGACCGTCAGGAACAGGGCGCCGAGCCAAAATGCTTTGGCGTCAGACGCGGACTGCGCCCCTGTTTTCCGCAAAGGAAAAGAGAGCCTGACTTTCACCATGGAAAGAATCAGCGGCAGCGCCAAAGCAGCACCCAGCATCAGGAAAAACACTCTGCGCTTGATGCTGCATTCCTGATAGGGCAGCAAGCCCAACACCACCGACCCAAGTCCGGCGCCGAAAAGCAGAATACAAAGCGCCTTTCCGGGATTTTTCAGCTTGTAGAAGATCGTCTTTCCCAGGGAGAACAGGTTGTTCAGCGTCCAGTAGAATACCAGGCCGGAGGGGGAATTGTACAGGAACACCAGAAAGAACAGGGCCATGCCATAGAGCTGAATTTTGGTTTTCAGCGGAAAACCCTTCAGATACAGGGCACTGGAAACACAGTTGACCGCGGTCATGATGATGGGAAGCAAATTGATTGCCAGGCCGCCGATTACCAGCAATCCGTCGGGCGTGCCCAAATCCCGAATAGGGCCCAGCGCCACGCCGTTCAGGATCTCCGCGTGGGCCAGAAACTGGTAGGCTGCCATGAAGAAAGGGATTTCCAGCAGCAGGGAAACGGAGCCGCCCAGGGCATCCGTGGGCCGATAGTGGTTTTGCCGGTAATAGGTTTGTAGAATCATCATCCGCTCGTCGCCGGAGAAGGCCTTTTTGATGTGGGCAACGCCCTTGTGAAGCCTTGCTTCTGTATCCCGGGATTCCTCCTGCATGGCATCGGCCCGCCGGTACAGCGGAAGAACCAGAATGTTCATGACAAGGCTCAGGGCAATAATCGCAAGGCCGGGATGGCCCATTATGCGGTTGGCAATAGAGAAAATTGTCTCAAATACCAGCTTCAGAGGCCCGATGGTCAGAGCCTCCAGAATATCGAAAAATGACATATTATCTATCCTCTTCCCCGGCAGTTAATTCGTCGTATTTTTGCAGCAAATAATCCACGGTGCGCCGGGCGCCTTCTCCGGGGTGCTCCCAGGTTTCTGCCCGCGCCTGCCGACGGCCCTCGGCGTACCGGGGATCAGACAGGCATTCGTCGATCAGCGACTTCAAATCGGCCATGTTTTCCGATTTCAGCTGACAGCCCAGCCGGGGCAGGGTGGATACGGTCCACAGAGGTTCCTTCAGCCACCACGCGTCATACATACCCAAGTCAATTTGAGGATCGGTATAAATGACGGGCTTGTCGAAGATCAACGTAAAGTCGAAAATAACGCCGGAGAAATCAGAAATCAGAATGTCAGAGCGGCGAAGCACCTCAAAATTGTCGTTGTCCCGGTTCCATTCCAGCTGTTCGGACGCCGGATAATCAGCCATCAGTTTTTCAATCATTTCCGTCTCGGATTTGAAAGACTGGGGATGGGGGCGGACGATGACATGGTAGCCGGTTTTCAGAAGGGTTTCAATGATCTTTCCGCCGTAAACGCTGAACAGAGCGCTTTTGCCCCAGGAGGGAGCCAGCAACACAGTGCGGGGATGCTCCGGGGCGGGGCCGGCGGTCTGGAGTCGAGCAGCCATCTCATCCATGTAGGGAATGCCAATCTTCACCAGTTCCTTTTCAGGCAGTTCGCGAAGTTGTTCCAACGCGCGTATCTGTCTTGCCTGATACTCCCCGGACAAGAGCACGGCGTCGTAGTAGTCAATACCGAACATTCGGTACATGGTGATGTCGCTGGCAGCGTGGGGAATGTGGACGTAAAACTGCACATCCTTCGCCCGTTTCCACTGGTAGACATCCAGTCCCGGCGTGGTGGACAGGACGATGGAGGCGTTGAGGAAATTCAGCTTGGCAAAGGCCTTGTTACTCTCGCCGATGAACTGCGCCTTCACATGGGGGTACGGATTTTTCAGCGCCGGGTCATCTTCCGACGCGGTCATGTAGACAATATCCCTGCCCCGCCGGTCCATTTCCCGGCAGATCGGTTCAAATACAGTCCAATAACGCTTGTCGTCGGAGAAAATAACAAAGGGAATCCTCTCAACGGCACCTTCTGCCTTTCCGCCGCTCAGGCGGAACCGCAGCTTGATCAGCAGCATTCGGGCGGAATAGACTGCCGCGCCGATGACACCGATCAGGATGGTGAACAGCATACTCCCGGTGCCGGGATCAATGTACAAATTCATGTTACGCGCTCCTTGTTGACAGATAATTGTTTACATAATACAGCCCCGTAGCAGCCATACAGCGCAATACAGAGCCATAGCAGCGGCGCGGGATCAGAAGGAACGGGAGCCGCTGTGATGTTCGACAAAAAATGGGCAGCGAAGCCGGGCAGCAGACTCCCGGTCAGGACGGTGGCAGCCGCGAAGCAGATTCCGGCAGCAAAGGCGCAAAGCACCTGCGCCAACGTATATATCACACTGCCTGCAGCCAAATTAACCAGGTGAAACAGTGCGAACACAACACTGCTGAGCAAAATCGCCGGAACGGCTCCAAACCGCATCAGAAAGCGCAACAAAAAGCCCCGGAAGAACAATTCCTCCGTGGCGCAGACAGCCAGCATCAGTAGAAATGTCGGAAGCGGTGGGGGAAAGGCCTCTGCAGAAAGGAGATTGCATACCGGCAGCGTCAGCAGCGGGAGTAATCAGGAACATCGGATATTCCGCGGAGCGCAAAGCCCCAGACGGCGAGCCTGCCCGGTGCGGAATACCCAGAGGATCAAGGTAGCAGAATACCCGATCATTGCCAGAGAAACGGCCCAGGGATATCTTCCGCGCGGCAGGCAATTTGCCAGTGCGTAGACCAGACCGTATGATGCGATCCATAAAAAAATCATGCTGTGCTTCTTCCTGCTGCCGACCATCTGAATAGGCAACGCCAAATTCCCTCTACTAATCCGTATACTAGCATTTTTTATTTCAAATGTCAATATTCCTGAGTTTTAGAATATCTAACCTTCAAAGTTATCCACAGGTGATAAAGCCACCAAACAAGAAAAACGAAACAAAAAAGAAGAAATTCGCTCGATTTTGTAGTATAATTGAATCGCTACAAAACAACACACCAAACAAAAAGGAGCGAACCCTTCCATGAGTTATTATATCACAGAGACTTACAAAATGAAACGAGAAATTATCAATTTATCGTAACTATTCAGTCGCCCCTATTTTAGCCGTTTGAAACAATCCTGAATTGGCACATACTGATGAAAATATATGAGGTTATGGTGAATATTTGTTCTGCCTGATATCCACGACTGAATAGTTCCTTACTCAAACTTCGCACCCCATTTTAGGCGCAGAAGTACCCATTAACCCCTCAAAATCGAGGAACCGCTTCATGTCAGCAGGCAAACCCGCAAGGAAATCTAAGACGAGCGCGCGAATTTCCTCTTTCCTGGTAATAAATCCCTCCAGCAGTTTTTGGAGAAAAAGTTGCAATTTCTCAAAAGCGGCAGCAAAGGAAATATCCGCTATCTCATCCGCTGCCAGGCAGAACAGCGGCCCGGATGAGCGCAGGTCTCTGTCCTCCCGGACGCCGACTGCCAGAAACAGATACCGCGTAAATACAATGGCAGTCTGTGCGCACATGGCATCGTAGGATAGGGAGCGGCATTCCTTCGTCAGTCTCAGGACGGACTTGCAGGTCTTAAAGAACACCTCAATGTCCCACCGTTTCCCATACAGCGCAATGACCTCGTCTTCGGTCAGAGAGGTATCGGTACTCAGCAGAACAAGATAGTCCTTGCGGTTGCTGCGGTTTCGCACGAAAACCAGTTTCGCGGCAATGGTTGCGGCATCGTCGTCCTCTCCACAAATCTCTACCGGAACACTCAGAAGATACCGGGAGCGGCCGCGTCTGTGCTTGCAGCTGCGGAAGATGTCCTTGCAAGAGCACATCTGCCCCTGAAAACGGTAGTGGATCTTGCTGCTCTTTTTCACCATGGCAACCACGTCCAGCCCCAGTTCCTTCATGGAACGGATCACCTTGGGGGAGGAAAACCAGCTGTCAAACAGCACATAATTCGCCTGGATTCCCGCTGTGATTGCCTCAGAAATCAGCTCTGGAATTACCTCGGTTGCCTTTTTTGTGGCAGATTTCCGCGCTTTTGCACTGTTGGAGTTGGAATCAACATTCCAGCCTTCGTTGATGCGGCTGCTTTCCTTTTCCGAGGAAAGCAGCCGAGAATTGACCGGCAGGAAAGTCACGCCGTCAGACCATCCCAGGGTCAGCATGCGGAAGCCGCGGGTAAAACGGTGACTGGCATGGTCGTAAACCTTTGCCAGCAGCTCCACCTTTTTGGAACCCCTGCGTTCGTAAATGGAATCATCCACAATGAATGCGTTTCTCCGATCCTCGGAGGTCAGCGGCCCGATGGTGTCGTTAATTATTCTGGCAGAAAGCAGAGTGGTAAAGCGTTTCCAGTCAATATGGGTGGAGTTTTTCAGACGGTAAACCGTGTCCTTCCGGAAATCCGGCGCCTTCTCCGACTGCATATCCAGGAACATACTGCGGTTGCGGAAGACCAAGCAAAACAGATATTATACCAGCATGATGACCGAGAAACCCTGCTCTTTGTAAGCGTTGCACTTCTTCAGAATGCTGCTGACCTGATACCGCCTGAAAAATTTCTGGATTCTGGTAGAAAAACGCTTTTCATTTTCAACTCAAACTTCGCACCCCTAGAAATCCGAACTTTTTAATCGAAAATCCGAAATAAAAAAGTAGTACAGACCCAATGTATGGTATGATGTAATCACCACAAAACACCAAACACATACAAGGGGTCTGCACTATGAACAGTATAGCATTTGATGTTGAAAACTTCGACTTCGCGCTACGCGCTATGCTCAGGATGACAGGACGTGTGGTTAACTCGCTAGATTCCAATTTATCGATCAGCCGAGTAAAACCGATATGCACAAATTGAAATATTGCAGTGGAATGACAAAACGTGGAGGACAGACCCCCCATTACGCCGTTGGGAACTTGCGAATACATCCGGGAGCGGTACAATGCCGTCATTATGGGCGCTGCAGGCAGCGGAAAGATGTATATCTCCTGCGCATTTGGAATGGAGGCCGTAAGCGTCAAATCATCCCCTCGTAAAGGAACTGCCGGACACCAACTAAGGTATCCTGCGTGAAAATCAATATGTCCGCTGCGGGTGCCTCGCCGAGAAATGTATCCACGGCATCCCCAATGACATCCTGGAATGCATCGTCCGTCATCCAGGAACAGGTGGAACAGGTGCGGTCAATCGTATCTGCAAACCTCCGTGACAGGCGTGGATGCTCCCGTTCAAATTCTGGAAAGTGCTCGATCACATAATCGAAATAGTCCATATCGAACGCTTCCCAGCTCATGCCACCTTTGGCTGCGGCCTGAGAGGTCAGCTTTAAATGCGGGATAGTGTTTTGATCAGATAGTTCATCCTCAATTCATCGCTGTCACGTTCAATCCTTCTGGCAATGTACTCGGCGATATCCGTGGAAATGCCGGTCTGGTATATAATCACGCCTACCATGCCTTCAAAGCTGAGCAGCCTTGAGATACAGTGATCCACAAGCGCAGACAGCGTCAGAGAAAACTCCTCCGCCATCTCCTTGGTAATACCCAGCCTTGCGTAATCCTCAATCTTTACGGAGTAGACTGGGTTGCACCGAATCACATGCTGTCTCCAAAGCTCATCTATCAGAGACTGAATTTGTACATGCATCTCATCTTCAGTGTTCCGGATAAACGCACAGGCAAAATAGGGACGCAGGCGTTTTTTAAGGAGGCGTGTCACCTTTCCCTGACTGGCTGGCTTCAACTCCGCTACAACATCATCGATAGTACAGCTTCCGCTCCGAATCTGTTCGCAGACATCATTCATGCAGCGCCAAAATTGGGATACCAGTTCCGCGGATTCCTCATCTTCCGTTCCCTCTAGTATTGAGTCCAGTCCATTTTCCCATTCCGGGTCACGTTGAGACAATTGCAAAAAAAACTGTCCTACTTCTTTGCTCATAATATAACCTCCATAGATGCCTCATCTTGCCAATCTGGCAATTCTTCCAGATTGAATGTTACGACTTTATAGGAACTGTCAAAAAACGGCTCATTGGCCGGGAAAGACAACATCCGGGATGACGAATGCTCATAATCTGCACCCTCTGGGTAGCCGACCTCGTCGTGCACCAAAACGTATCCGTCTACCATGCCACGCCGATCATTATCATGCTTTCGCTTAAACGGGTGCTTCTCACAGTATTTGGCACCCATTGGCGACAGGCAATAGAAGCGAATCTTCTGGGTTTTCCGCTCTTCAGCAAAACCAGCTTCCGTAATGAGGTTCATCTCCCGGCTCAGGTTACCTGAATCCATATCCAGCGCTCTTGCCAGGGCCGTATGGCGAATGGTTTCCACAGAACTGAGCACTTCCATAATTCTCGCAAAGTTCTTCCGATGAATAACCTTGTTCTGCAAGGCTTCCGATTCCGTCTGGTAGAATTGTTGCCGCATGATTTCAAGCTTTGCTTGATACATTCCGTAGTAATAAAAGCGCAGGCATTTGTTTCTGCGCGCCTCATTTCGCAGAGAATCTGCAATATAATCTGCCTCTTCCAGTGCTTTTTCCATAGTTTCGACCGTGATCCGCTCGAGATCAAGGAGCAATGTCAACAGCGTCTTATTGATTTCTCCATCGGTGGTCTGCGAATTTGTGCATATTTGAAGAATCTGTTCCGTACGATCTTCCGATATGACCTCCAGCGACTTTGTTTCTTCCGCATATTTCATAACATTATACCTCAAATTCAAATTGTTCCGACATGGCCGTTTGGCCTTTGTAGTCTGTTGCCAGAACTGTCTGGAAACAGCATCCGTGACAGTTTTCTCCTCTGCACGTCAATTTCTGCGGAATTTCAGGTTCCATTTTGTGCCCGTTCGGATAATAAACATTCACGAAATCACGATTAAATTGCGTATTCACCTTTCGATGTGAGGGATGGATCAGTGTATCATCCCATGCCGAGCACGTGTTGCACAGGATAATATCACAAGACAGAACCTTTGTGATTTCTACCATACGCATCATAAGATCTTTTCCAAACGTGAACACAGGATACACCACTAATGTCAACTGAAATTGCCTGACCAGAGAATACAGATAACCTTCCTCAAAAATATCGGAGCAGATGAGCATACCGATCCTTCCAATGCCAGGAACATGAATGATACACACCTTGTTGTCGGGACTGATTGGCTCAAAATAGGATACCTTCTTCTTCAGTGTATCAGCTGCTGTCTCCTGTTTTTTGTCATATTGAAACGGCTGTCGCTTGTGGTATTCAAAAACGCAGAGCCCATCCTGATCTAATATCCGAAGGGTATTTTTCCATTGGCCGCCGCAACATTGTTCCGTTGTCGGCATGAAGTACAGCTTCGGCTTTCCACGAGCTCTCAACGCTGATATATATGCCTCGGAAGATTCGATTGCGGTAGCTGATGCCATCATCTCCGGGAATACCACGATATCTGCCTTTTGGGAGACTGCCTGATTGATGACCTTTTTTATGGATGTGACAACGCGGGCATCTTCTTCCGTCAAATAGTGTATATAAAACGCTTTATCCTGTAGATTCAATTCTGTTTGGAAGGGTGCGACATTGCAGATAGGAGAAGACAAAATCTGAAATGCAGACACATTTCGAATACGTTCCGGACACAACCCGGTTTTCCTGATGTCCAGATACAAATTAGTAATATCCCATGATTTGGTGTTACTGAGCCAGATATGATTCTTCAGCGCCAAGCTCAGCGGCTGCATCCCTACAGTATCGAGTGTACGTCCGTCCTCGCGCTCCCAAACGCACGGGAGGCGGGGCAGCAATACTCCGAAACGCTGGTTGGTACAGGTGTTGAGCGCTTCAAAGGAATAGACGCTGTCAGAAACACCTTTTTCCTGAGAAATGATGTCGGAATGCTTATTCTTGAGAAATTTGGGTATGTTTTCCTGATGCACCATCAGGCTGTCCATTGCAGCGACTGCACCAACCAGCAGTGCAAGATTGTCCAATTCTGTGTCCTTCACCTGATGCGCAAACGAAAGCAGTCTTTTCTTCGCATTGCTATTGGGGCTGCAGTACAGAGGGGGTGTAGCGTTGGAAAGGCTCAGCAACTCCGGATAGAGCTTTTTTGCCGCGCTGATATATCCGTCCAAACCGTTGCATACCTTCTGATACAATGCCTTGTACGATTCCTCGCCTGACTGTGCAATTTTCCAACAAAGCATCGCCATGAGGTCATAATATGTAAGTTGGTCGCAATCTCCCAGCTTCGGAAAATCCAGATCCGGCATATGCATTCTCCCTTCTACTCGTCGTATTTACAGTATACAGGATTCACCGATGCATTTCAAGATGATTCTTGTATATTTATTGTACTTTGCGTTACAACAAATATACAAGAGCGGTTCCAGACTTTTCTCCTCGAGGGTGTCCTTGGAGATGAGCTTGTAGACCTGAACATGGGCCTGCTGGCCGATGCGGTGGGCCCGGTCGGTGGTCTGATCCTGGGCTGCCTGATTCCACCAGGGGTCAAAGTGGATGACGATGTCCGCGGCCACCAGGTTCAGCCCGGTGCCGACGGCCTTCAGGGAGATGAGGAACAGCCCGTATCCTGCCCCTGTCCACCTGCTCCGGCATGGGCCACGAAACCCGCTGGGTAGTCCAGGCCCGGCTGAAAATGGTATTGCGCAAAGATGGGCTGCCTCAAAAGGATTTGCAAAAAACACAGAAGACAGCTGCCTTGGAATAGATTTTTGTAACATGCTGCACTTTTCTATTCCAAGATAACCATACAGCAGACAAAATCGCTATCGCTTTCCGAGGGAAAAATGCCGTGGTAAAACGCAAATAGCACGGAAATACCTATCATATGAAAAGAGCACTCCCACCCCAGCAGTTTGTTCCGGGGTGGGAGTGTTTGATCAGTTCAGACGCTTGGAGGATTGGGGCTTCCGGCCTTTTCGGATACGCACGGTTTTAGCGCTCGCAGTTGTCACTATGTACAACTACCACCCTTGCCGTTTGGCTAAATCCAACATAGAGAAACAGTATTTTTCCCACTGTGTCAATGATGTCAATGACGGGTCGCCCTCGCGGATGCGCAGAGTGCGGCGGATTTCCTTTGGAATGACGATTCTTCCGAGATCGTCCACCCGGCGAACGATTCCTGTTGCTTTCATTGTTTTCCTCTCCTTGTGCTGCATTTCCAGTGGTATTGTTTGCAGGAAATGGGGAATTATGCGGGAGGATTCTCATGCGCAGACGTATAATGGCTTTTTTGTGGATAAGCAGCGTTTTTTCCTTGAAATTACAAAACGCCCGATATATACTACTATTGGGAATGTATAGGCTCTGCCACTTGACCGCATCCCGGGATATGGGCACCCTGTTCAGCGATACCGCGCATTTTATAAGAGAGAGGATTATGCATATGAGAAGAAGGCTGTTGGCATGGGTTCTTGTGCTCGCCATGGGACTGTCCGGTGTCCCCATCCCGGCGCTGGCCGAGGAGACTCCCGAAACGCCGGAGACCGTCCTGACAGAGGAGACCACCCTGACAGAGCCCGCGGAGGAACCGCTGCCGGCTCAGGAGGAAACCTCGGAGCCGGAAGAGGAAGAAATCTCGGAGACGACAGAGGAACCGCTCTTTGAGGAAGGTACGGAGGAACCCCTGCTGGAGGAACTCCTGCTGCCGGAAGAGGAGGAAACCAATCCTTCCGAGGAAGCGGAGGCGTCGTCCGCGTCCGAGGAATACTGTCTTCCCATGGAAATCCCGGATGACTTCGTTGCCCCCTTTGCCAGCACCTACGACTTTTCCCAGTATTCAATCGACGGCGAAGCCGAGATTCCGTCTTATTATGATTCCAGAGAGCAGTGCGTGATTACCTCTGTAAAGAGGCAGGGCAGCTATGGGCTGTGCTGGGCATTTTCCGCGCTGGCCGTGTCGGAAAGCGGCCTGATAAGCGCCGGGGATGCCGACGAGAGCGTGGATCTTTCGGAATGGCACCTGGCACACTATAACCACGGCGACGCCTACGACCCGCTGGGAAATGCCGAAGGAGACAGCACGGCGCTTCAAAACTATCTGAAAAACGGCAGCAACAACGTGTTCACCACCTTTGCGCTGGCAAACTGGGCAGGCGCGGCGCTGGAGTCCAAGTATGCCTATAACAGCTCCATGTCGGGACTGAGCGACTCCGCGGCGATGGACGACGCATATCATCTGGCCAACGCCTACTGGATCAACGCCAAGGATACGGTGAACATCAAGAGCTACATCATGAAGAACGGCGCGGTGGGACTTTCCTATTACGACGACAAGAACAACGGCGACCAGAACTTTAATGACACAACCAACGCGTATTATAACAGCAGCAAAACCACTACCAACCACGCGATCACCGTCGTGGGCTGGGACGATGATTTCAGCGCCTCCAATTTCAACACCTCTCCCTCCGCCGACGGCGCGTGGCTGTGCAAGAACAGCTGGGGCCCGTACTGGGGTGACAACGGTTATTTCTGGCTGTCCTATGAGGATGCGTCCATCAACGCCAGCACTTCCAAGGCCTTCGTCTTTGAGATGGAGCCCAGCGAAAAATATGACTGGAACTACCAATATGACGGCAGTACCGGCACAAACTACATTTCGGGAAGCAGCGGACTCTCCGTAGCCAGCGTATTTCGGGCCGCCGGCAGTACCGGCGGCATGGAAGAGGAAATCCGGGCTGTGGGCATGGGCGTTGCCAGCGCGGACGTAGACTACAGCATCCAGATCTACCGCAATCCCACCGACACTTCCGATCCGACCAGCGGCGAAGAGATGCTGTCCAGTCCCCAGACAGGCGCGACCCAATTGGTGGGCTTCTATACGGTGGAGCTGGACGAGCCGGTACGCGTGCGAAATGGCGAGACCTTTGCCGTGGTCATCACATTCAGCACAGCGGATAATTCGTCTGTTAAGATCTTTGTGGATGAAACCTACGAAAACGGCACCTGGATTTCCTTTACAAGCCATACGGAACCAGGGCAGACCTTCACTACTTCCTCCGGAGTCTGGCAGGATCTCCATAATGACGGCCGCGCAGCCAGAGTGAAGGCCTACACGGTGGTCGTAGGGATGTCCTTTGACCAGAAATCGGTGGAGCTGGAGACAGGAAATACATATACCCAGATGCCCACCGTGCGGCCGTCCGAAGACGGGATCAGCGGCTACACCTGGGTCAGCAGCGATCCATCGGTAGCCACGGTGGACTCCGACGGTAGGGTAACGGCGGAAAAGGTGGGAACCGCGATCATTACCGTTTCGGCAGCCACCTCCAGCGGCAGCTTCTCCGCCGCCTATCAGGTAGTGGTGAAGAACTCCGGTTCCTGCGGCGCTGACCTGACCTATACCCTGACCGGGGACGGTGTGCTCACCATCACCGGCAGCGGCGCTATGAACGACTATACCGACGGCGGCTGCCCGTGGGATGCGTACAGGGCGAAGATTACCTCGGTCAGCCTGCCGTCGGGCATGACCTCCATTGGGGACGGCGCCTTCAGCAGCTGCACTGGCCTGACTGCCGTTACGATTCCAAAGAGCGTAACCGCCGTGGGCGAAAACAGCTTCTACGGCTGTGAGAGGTTGGAAGAAATCACCTTTGAACACGACCCGGCGGATACGCTGACGATTGGTCAGAACGCGTTCCGGCTGACGGACGCATTGGCTACCCGGATCCTCGTCCCCAACAAGCGGAACCTCCATACCGCTGTCAGCGGCTATGACTGGACGGGCGGCAACCGGGCTGTGACTTACGTCAGCACGGAACCGGCTTTCAGCACCATTACCTATGACGCCAACGGCGGCACCGGCGTGCCTGAGGCTGCCAGCAAGGAAGAGGGTGTGGACGTTTTCATCAGTGACGTCATGCCCACCAGAACCGGGTACCGGTTCCTGGGCTGGGCAGACACCGAGGACGCGGAAGAGGCCCAGTATCAGCCCGGTGACCGGTATACGCAGGACGAGGACATCACGCTGTACGCCGTCTGGGCGCCTGCCGGCATTGCCATCCAGAACGCGCCTGCGGCGCTGACCTCCGGGCAGTATGTCCTCCTGAAGGCGCAGGCCTACCCCGACGCCTCCGTGCGGATTACCTTCCGTCTGAAGAACAGCGCAGACAGCAAGTATGTCACCCTCTCCGGGACTCAGCTTACCGCCAGAACCGTTACCCAGCGGGTCGATGTTACCGTGGTTGCCGCCGCGCGGAACGATGAGGTTCCCCCTGCGGAGTTCACGGTTGCCATCCTCCCGAAGGCAACGAAGGTGGATATCCGCCGGGATGCGGATTTGCTTACCGGCAAGACGGTTCTTTGCGACATCAACGAAGGGGTCCTGTCCCTGAACGCTGTAATGACCCCTGCCGACGCGGCAGGCGATGTCAGCTGGAAATCCAGCAGTCCGTCCGTTGCCGAGGTAGATGATAACGGCATGGTAACGCTCCATAAGACCGGCAGGGTGACCATTACGGCTGCTGCCGATGATGGAAGCAGAAAGAGCGGAAAGGTAACCCTGGACATCGTCAAGGCGGCTTCCTCTCTTGGCATCACCAACGCGCCGGACGTTCTTCAGGGCGGCAGGCGGGTGGCCCTGAAAACCGACATCGCCATGGATGACAGGACGGTTGACCGGCATGTCACCTGGTCTTTGGATGAAGCGTGCGCGGCCTATGCCTCCATCTCGTCCTCCGGCGCGCTCTCAACCAAGACAGTCTTTGAGCCGGTGACGATTCATGTAACAGCCTGGGCCACCGCCAATCAGGAGGCTGTGGATGATGCCGAAATCCAGCTGCTGCCCACGGCAGCCGCCGCCCAAATCCTGTATCAGGATACGCTCACCGAGAAAACCACGGTGTTTCCTCTGATGGTCGGCGAGACGCTGACGCTGGAAGGCCGCTGCTATCCGGCAGATGCCTATGGGGAAGGCACCTGGAAGTCCAGCAGTACGAAAATTGCGACAGTGGATAAGGATACCGGCGTAGTCGAGGGAATCAAACCCGGTGCGGCAACCATCACCTATACCTTTGCCGGTAAGAGCACCTCCGTAAAGGTTCAGGTCGGCAATCCTGTGACCGAGCTTGCCATTTCGGCTCCGTCTTACGAGCTTCGCAGCGGAAAGAGCATGACGCTGACAGCCGCCTTCAATGCGGACGCCAGTATCAGGAAGGCAGCCTGGAGTCTGGAAGATGCCGCGGATTCCGCTTACTGCTCCATTTCCAGCAGCGGCAGACTCACTGCAAAAACGGTTTACAGCGACCACAAAGTGAAGATCAAAGCTGCCTCTGTCGACGGCACCGGTATGACCGCGGTATCCACAGTCACGATTCGTCCCAAGACGGATACGGTCATGGCAATTATGGATGCCGCGTCCAATGACATCACAGGGAAAACAATCCTGTTGGAGCCTGGTGAGATGATGCAGGTGGGCGCCTGGACCGGGCTGAACCAGGACGGTGCGGCATGGAAGTCCAGAAATACAAGGGCCGCGGTCATTGACCAGAACGGCAATATCACCGCAAAGGCAGCCGGCACCACAAAAATCACCGCCACCACCTCGGACAGACGCACCGCCTCCTTCACTATCCGGGTTGCCGTCAGGGTGGAATCGATCAAGGTTGGTGTCAGAAATAATCTGGGGCCTGCTGTGGCATCCGGGAGGACATTGACCATGACCGCGCGCACCAACACGGACGCTTCCAATAAGAAGGTCACCTGGTCGCTGACGTATCCCAACAATGACACGAAGTGCGCCTCCATCAGCAGCAGCGGCGTGCTGAAAGCCGCCGCCGGTCTGACCGCTCCGACGGAGGTCAATGTGGTTGCCACTGCCGCCGATGGCAGCGGGACCCGCTCTGAAGCGTTCAACGTGAAGATTTACCCGGCTGTTACCGGCGTGAGCGTTCTGTTCGGCGGCAGAGTGGTCAACGGTCTGACTGTCGTTACTTCGGAGAAGGAGCCCGCGCTTACCGCGAAGGTGTTCCCCAATGCGGCGCAGCAGCGTGCCACATGGAAGAGCAGCAGCACAAGGATTGCCACTGTGGATGAAAACGGTGTGGTCACATTCCTGAAGTCCGGCACCGTCACCATCACTGCCACTGCGGCAGATGGCAGCGGAAAGTCTGTCAGCTTCAGGCTGACCTATAAGCCTTAACCCCAACGCTATCAGAAACCCGCCTGCCGGATTTTCCGGCAGGCGGGTTCATACTGTCACGGGACGATACCGAGCCATGCCCAATGGTGTGACGAATATAGACCAGCTGCGCACGCATTGGCAGGCGGCCCTGCCGCCACGTACCAGCCGACTGCTCCATTGGGTGACCATGTAACGATACCGAGTCATGCCCAATGGTGTGACGAATATAGACCAGCTGCGCACGCATTGGCAGGCGGTCCTGCCGCCGTGCACGCATTGTCAGCGGCCACTGGCCGCCGCGATGGTCAAATATGACAAAAGACAGTTGATAATGATATTGATTCTCTGTGCAATTGTGTTATGATATCCTCAGAGAAAATAAAATACAGGAGGAATTTCCATGCAGTATTTAGGCATTGAATACCAGATGAAGCATCCACCCAAGCTGGACCCCGGCTTCATTCCCTTCGGCGTCTGGCGGCAGGCCTACCTGAGGGGCGCGGAAAAGCCCATCGCCATCGCTTTGGAGCGGGACAAGGGCCGGGTTTCCGTTCACAGAACCTTCATCCACGGCACCCCCGCAATGGCGGAGGCGGACTACCGCTACGTGGAACGCTATGTGAAGTTCCTGCTGTGGTCCACCGGCGGCTTCCGCGTCTCCATCTGCGGCTGCTCTGAGCTGGCTCAGCGGCTGCAAAAGGCCTATACCCCCGAGGGCGAGCGTCACTTCGATTTCACCTTTGTGAACCAGCTCTATGAGCGGGATCTGGAGATTCTGGATCTGCCGCTGGAAAGCTGCCCCGCCGCCAACGAGATCGCCGAGCCTATGGGCGGACATTTGGACGGCTGCCGCATTGGCTTTGACGCCGGCGGCTCCGACCGGAAGGTCTCCGCTGTGATCGACGGCCAGTGTGTCTACTCCGAGGAGGTCGTCTGGTTCCCCAAGCTGCAGGAGGACCCGGACTACCACTTCGGTAACATTGTGGAGGCCTTCAAGACCGCCGCTTCCAAGATGCCCCGGGTGGACGCCATCGGCGTTTCCTCCGCCGGTACCTTCATCGGCAACGCCCCCATGGTGGCCTCCCTGTTTATCAAGGTGCCCCGCTCCAATTGGGACAAGGTCAAGACCATTTATGATCGGGCCGCCGCCGAAATCGACCCCAACATCCCCATTCTGGTGGCCAACGACGGCGATGTGTCCGCCCTGGCGGGCGCCATGGGTCTGGGCAAGGGCAATCTGATGGGCATTGCCATGGGCACCTCCGAGGCGGTAGGCTATGTGGACGCCGACAAGAATGTGCTGGGCTGGATCAACGAGCTGGCCTTCGCCCCTGTGGATTTGCAGGCGGGCGCCATGCAGGACGAGTGGTCCACCGACTTCGGCGTGGGCTGCAAGTATTTCTCTCAGGACGCCGTCATCAAGCTGGCCCCCGCTGCCGGCATTGACATTCCCGGGGAGCTGTCTCTGGCGGAGAAGCTCAAGTATGTGCAGGCCCTGATGGAGAAGGATGATCCCCGGGCTATCGCCATTTTCGAGACCATCGGCGCGTATCTGGCCTACACCACCGTGCTGTACGCCCAGTTCTATGACATCGACTACATGATGCTGCTGGGACGGGTCATGTCCGGCAAGGGCGGCGACACCATTCTGAAGGTCTGCAACGAGATCCTGGCGGAGGAGTACCCCGAACTGGCGAAAAAGTGCGCCGTCACCCTGCCCGATGAGAAGATGCGCCGGGTTGGCCAGTCCGTAGCTGCGGCGTCCCTGCCCAAGATCAAATAAGGAGAATGTGAATATGAGACTGATTATTGCAAAGGATTACGCCGATGTCAGCCGGAAAGCCGCCAACATCATCGCCGCCCAGATCTACTTGAAGCCCGACTGCGTGCTGGGCCTGGCCACCGGCTCCAGCCCTGTGGGCACCTA
>OBLI01001740.1_pt1 | contig 20349 bp, 14 predicted proteins | sample 1519701 | NCBI WGS metagenome assembly OBLI01 (sample SAMEA3663005, study PRJEB22513) | pig gut metagenome | biome: pig gut; feature: pig-associated habitat; material: faeces | place: France | collected 2012
GGGGCGCGCTCGGGACTTTCACCCATTAGATTATGCCCATGTCGGGCGAACTAAATTAGGCCGCAGATTCTTCAAATCTGCGGCCTGAAACGCTTGAACAATGTTCTATGATTTAGCCTTAAAGAATGTACTATGTATTTCCACACTTATTCCGGCTGTCTGCTTTTTTAGAACACGCCAATAATAGCTATTATTTGCCGGACTGAGCGTTGGCAGCCTTAATCATATCATCGCTGGGAAGAATATAAACCTCAACACGGCGGTTCTGTTCTTTGCCGGCGGCAGTGGAGTTGTCGGCCACGGGGTTTTCTTCGCCATAACCCTGCACGCTAACCAAGCGGCTTGCGGGATAACCGGAACCAACAATCTGGTTCTTCACCGATTCGGCACGCTTCTGTGAGAGGTCAAGGTTCTTTGCCTTGCTCTGCTCGGCGGTGCACCCCTTCCAACCGGCATTGTCGGTAAATCCACAGATAGCCATGTTGTAAGTATTGTCCTCAGCCACGAGGTTGCTGATGAACTTCTTGATGGAAGCCTGAGCAGCTGCGCTCAAAGTGGCAGAACCAGTATTGAACAGAAGACCGCTGTCGAAAGTGGCCTTTACGTACTGCGTACCATTCTGGTCGGTCAGCACCTGAGCTTCGGCGTTAGCCAATTCGGCAGCCTTTTTGGCCTTGTCCATTTTGTTGCCAATAAGCACACCGGCACCGGCACCTACAACAGTACCTACAGCAGCGCCAATCGCCGTGCTTTTGCCGTTACCGCCAACAAGCTGGCCAACCAACGCCCCAAGAGCACCACCACCGGCACCACCAATGATACCACCCTTAGCTGTGTTAGACATGCCGCAACTGCTCAGCAACATGGCCAAGCTAACTGCACAAACTGAAAACTTCATCTTTTTCATAAATCGTAAAATAAAAAATGATTAATAGTTTGGTCTAATTTGAGCTGCAAAGATAGTGCAAGGTGAGCGCAGGACAAAAGAAAAACACGCAGATTTTTCTCCTATTTTAGCAATTAAAGCCTATTGACCATAAGCACAGAACAAACTGACAACCAGGGCTGCGTTCACAAATCGAGAACTATTATTATCTACTCGACGAGTTGAAAAAAATAGTCGGCGACTTGTAAAGACTATTTCCCGATGTAGGGAACAACATCCCCTCCTTACGCCGACGGCATTTCATTTTTCCATACGCGCGCGTGTATATACGCAATTTAAAGGTCGGTTTTTTCTTTCAAACCTTCATATTCAGCAGTTTCATCCTGATTTTCAATGATTTCAAGTATGAAGATTTTGATTTTAAACAAGCTGACTATCTATCATCAATCATTCAGGAAAGCCCCCACATCCATTATTCTTACATCCCCTCTACCCTCCCCTTTATATCCCCTGTTTTCAGCTCTTGAACAGCCCTATTTTGCACTTGTCCCCCTTTTGTAGCCCCTAACCGACAGGCTTGAAAGTCTGAAGGTTTTATGAATGATTTGATACTCCAATCATACATACGTAAATCTGTTGAAAATCAGAAACAAAAAGGTATAGTATGAATGATTGAAACATTTTTTGCAGGATAAAAATACGTATATAAGACTATACGCGCGCGAGGCAAAACGAAAAAGTACGCCACATATGCGCTACTTCAACGACAAAATTGTACTTTTGCGCGGCAAAATAATTCTAAAAATAAGAAATTTGTGCCATCCTACAGGCACAAATCATTCATATTGATATATGGCAAAAGAACTGAAAGACCTCACCAAGCGCAGTGTAGACTATTCGCGCTGGTACAACGAGTTGGTAGTAAAAGCCGATTTGGCAGAACAGGCTGACGTGCGCGGCTGTATGGTTATAAAGCCCTACGGCTATGCCATTTGGGAGCGCATTCAGCAGTCGCTCGATGCCCGTTTCAAGGAAACAGGCGTGCAAAATGTTTACTTCCCCATGCTCATCCCCAAAAGCTTCCTCTCCAAAGAGGCCGAACACGTGGAGGGATTTGCCAAAGAGTGCGCCGTGGTTACCCATTACCGCCTGAAAGCCAACCCCGAGGGCGATGGTGTGGTGGTGGACCCCGCTGCCAAGCTCGAAGAGGAACTGATTATACGTCCCACTTCTGAAACGACCATCTGGAACACCTATCGCAAGTGGATACACTCCTGGCGCGACCTGCCGCTGTGCTGCAATCAGTGGTGCAACGTGATGCGCTGGGAAATGCGTACCCGCCTGTTCCTCCGCACCTCTGAGTTCCTCTGGCAGGAGGGACACACGGCCCATGCCACCCGCGAAGAGGCTGAAGCACGCGCCAAACAGATGCTCGACGTGTATGCCGACTTTGCCAAAGACGTGCTGGCCATCCCCGTGGTGCGCGGTGTGAAGAGTGCCACCGAACGCTTTGCCGGCGCCCTCGACACCTACACCATCGAAGCCATGATGCAGGACGGCAAGGCACTGCAGAGCGGTACCAGCCACTTCCTGGGACAGAACTTCGGACGTGCCTTCAACGTGCAGTTCGTAGATAAGGAGAACAAGCTCGACTATGCCTGGGCCACCTCATGGGGCGTGAGCACCCGACTGATGGGCGCACTCATCATGACGCACTCCGACGACAACGGACTGGTGTTGCCGCCGCATTTGGCCCCCATACAGGTAGTGATTGTACCTATATATAAAGGCGATGCCGAATTGGCAGCTTTCAATGAGAAACTGGGCGGCCTGGCCGAGCGGCTCAAAGCCATGGGCATCCGCGTAAAGTACGACAACGCCGACAACAAACGCCCCGGCTTCAAGTTTGCCGATTACGAACTGAAAGGTGTGCCCGTGCGACTGGTGATGGGCGGACGCGACTTGGAGAACGGCACCATCGAACTGATGCGTCGCGACACGCTCGAAAAGGAAACACGCTCCTTTGAGGGTATTGAAGACTACGTAAAGCAGCTGTTGGAAGAAATACAGACCAACATTTACAACAAGGCAAAAAAACACTTGGACGACCACGTCTTCACTTGCGACAACTACGAAGAGTTCAAGGAACGCATCAAGGACGGCGGCTTCTTCCTCTGTCCCTGGGACGGCACTGAAGAGACCGAGGCCCGCATCAAGGCCGAAACACAGGCTACCATCCGCTGCGTGCCCTATGGCTACAGTCAGGAGAACCTCGGCGTGGATATGGTGAGCGGAAAGCCGGCCACCTGCCGCGTCATAGTGGCACGAAGCTACTAACAGGTTTTTGATAATCATCAAGAAATGCTATCAGTCAACAACCTAAGTGTGGAATTTAGCGCACGTCCGCTTTTTGCGGACGTGTCGTTTGTTATAAACAAGAAAGACCGCATCGCGCTCGTCGGAAAGAACGGTGCGGGCAAATCTACACTCCTAAAAATCCTCAGCGGCAGCCAGCAGCCCACCGGAGGCACCGTTTCCGTACAAAACGACATCACCATTGGCTACCTGCCTCAGGTAATGGTGCTGAGCGACGAACATACGGTGATGGAAGAGGCCGAAAAGGCTTTTGAACACATCAGCGAAATGCAGGAAAGCATCGCCCGCATGAACGACGAGCTGGCCCAACGCACGGACTACGAAAGTGTCGGTTACATGGAGCTGGTGGAACGGTTCACCCACGAGAATGAACGTTTCCAAATGATGGGCGGCATGAACTACCATGCCGAACTGGAGCGCACATTGCAAGGTTTGGGATTTGCCCCGGCGGACTTTAATCGCCCTACCCGGGAGTTTTCGGGCGGATGGCGCATGCGCATCGAACTGGCCAAGCTCCTGCTGCGCCGTCCCGATGTGTTGCTTTTGGACGAACCGACCAACCACCTTGACATTGAGAGCATACGCTGGTTAGAGCAGTTTCTGAGCCGCTCGCCCGGAGCTGTGGTGTTGGTAAGCCACGACCGCGCTTTCATCAACAACGTTACCAACCGCACACTCGAAATAGCCTGCGGTCGGATTACGGATTACAAGGTGAAATACGACGACTTTGTGCGCCTGAGGGCCGAACGCCGCGAACAGCAGCTCCGTGCCTACGAAAACCAGCAGAAGGAGATTGCCGACATCAAGGACTTCATCGAGCGCTTCCGCTACAAACCCACCAAGGCCGTACAGGTGCAAAGCCGCATCAAGCAGCTCGAAAAGATCGTCCCCATCGAGGTGGACGAGGTGGACAACGCCTGCCTTCACCTGAAGTTTCCGCCTTGCTCACGCTCGGGCGATTACCCGGTCATCTGCGACGAAGTGCGCAAGGACTACGGCGACCACTGCGTGTTCCAAAAGGTGAGCCTCACCATCAAGCGCGGCGAGAAAGTGGCCTTTGTGGGCAAGAACGGCGAGGGTAAGTCGACATTGGTAAAGTGCATCATGAACGAAATACCCTTTACCGGCAACCTCAAGCTGGGACACAACGTCAGCATTGGCTACTACGCCCAAAACCAGGCACAACTGCTCGACGAAGAGCTGACCGTGTTTGACACCATCGACCGGGTGGCCAAAGGCAACATCCGCCTCAAAATACGCGACATCCTGGGAGCTTTCATGTTTGGCGGCGAAGCCTCCGAGAAGAAAGTGAAAGTGCTATCGGGCGGCGAACGTTCGCGTCTGGCCATGATTAAGTTGTTGCTGGAACCGGTGAACTTTCTCATTTTGGACGAACCTACCAACCACTTGGACATGCGCACCAAAGACGTACTGAAAGAGGCCATTTTGGCCTTCGACGGTACAGTGATTGTGGTGAGCCACGACCGCGACTTCCTGGACGGGCTGGTAACGAAAGTATACGAGTTTGGCGGCGGACAGGTGCGCGAGCACATAGGCGGCATTTACGATTTCCTGCAAAAAAAGGAAATGGAAACGCTCGACGAACTGCACACCGCAGGGTCGCCGTCGCAGGAAACGACTGCCGCCCCGATGCCTTCCAAGGCCGAACCTTCGGAAGGAAAACTTTCCTACGAGGAACGCAAGGAGCAGAACCGCATGCGCCGCAAGGCTGAGAAACAGGTGGAACTGTGCGAAAACCGCGTGATGCAACTCGAAGCGGACAAAACTGCACTCGAAGAAAAGCTCTCAACGCCTGAAGGCAGTAGCGACGCAAAGCTCTTTGAACAATACGCCGACATCGGGCGACAATTAAAGAAAGCCGAAGAGGATTGGGAGGAGGCACTGCTCGAACTGGAAACTCTTTGAACCATCTTCGTACACGCTGTTGCACCTGCTTGCCCGACAGTTTCATCAATATCACTGACACAAATATCAACTGAAAGGGACATGCAATTTTGTACTCCCTTTCAAAACGCATACACACATGAAAATCAAGACCGTTCTTCCCACCTTGGCCATGGTTGCAAGCTCTGCTTTGGCACAACACCCCCTTGCCTCGGGCTTGGACAAGGCTAACATGGACCTGACAGTCAAGCCGGGAGCCGACTTCTACCGTTATGCCACCGGAGGCTGGTGTGATGTTCATCCTCTCACAGCCGAATATGCCCGCTATTCGCAGTTTGAAGCATTGAACGAAAACAATCATAAACAGCTACGCGAACTGATTGAAAACATTGCCTCCAAACAGCATCCTCAAGGCACACTCGAACAGAAAATTGGCTCGCTCTATCGCCTGGCCATGGACAGTGTGAGGCGGAACCAAGAGGATTACGCCCCCATTCAGGCTATGCTGAATGAGATTGAAGCCATCAGCACAAAAGCTGAAATCTCCTATACAACAGCCCGCCTTTTCTCACGTGGCATTGATTGCTTTTTCAGCCTGGGGTGCGAAGCTGATAAAAAAGACGCCGAGTGGAACCTGATGCAAATTGACCAGGGAGGCATCTCCATGGGTGAGCGCAACTATTACCTGGGCGACGATGAACCCACCCGCCACATTCGCGAAGCTTATCGCCTGTATGTGAGGCATCTGTTTGGAATGACAGGAAAAAGTGCCACCGAGGCCGAGAAGAGCATGGAAGCGGTGATGAACATCGAAACGCGCATTGCCCGAGCCTCGTACAGTGCCACAGAACAGCGCGACGTGGAGAAAAACTACCACAAAATGAGCTATCGCCAACTGCTGACCGACTTTCCCGGCATAGATTGGAGTACATTGTTCCTGCTCAACGGTATTCCGGCCGTAGAATATGTTACGGTGAACCAGCCCGAACCTATTCACGAAGTGGAAAAGATTTTGGCAGAGTGCACGGTAGAGGAGTTAAAAGCGTACCTATATTATAAAACGGTGGACGATGCGGCAAGCTCGCTGAGCGACCGCTTCCGGGCCGAGGCTTTCAATTTCTACAACCACACGATGAGTGGTGCCGAGCAGGACCGCCCGCGCTGGAAACGCGCCATCAGTTCGGTAGAAGGGGCTCTGGGCATGGCGGTCGGCAAGATGTATGTGGAGAAGTACTTCCCCGAATCGTCCAAAAAGCGCATGGAGGAATTGGTAAAGAACTTGCAACAAGCACTCCGCCAACGCATTGCGCAACAAACCTGGATGACAGAGGAAACCAAACGCCAGGCATACGAAAAGCTGGATGCTTTCTACGTAAAAATTGGCTATCCCGATCAATGGATTGACTACAGCGCACTGAACATAGACGAAACGCTGAGCTATTACGAAAACTTGGTGCGCGCCACGCAGTTCATGAGCCACTACTACATCGACAAGCGCGTGAACAAGCGCACCGACCGCACGGAATGGCTGATGAAACCGCAGACCATCAACGCCTACTACAACCCGACAACCAACGAAATCTGCTTCCCGGCCGGTATTTTGCAGCCGCCTTTCTTCAACGCCGAAGCCGACGATGCCTGCAACTACGGAGCCATCGGTGTGGTGATAGGCCACGAAATGACGCACGGCTTCGATGACCAGGGTTCGCAGTTTGACAAAGACGGCAACCTGAAGGACTGGTGGACTGAAACAGATAAAGCGAATTTCAAAAAACGCACGGATGTGATGCGCCGCTTCTTCGACCAAGTGGAAGTACTTCCAGGCCTGAACGCCAACGGCCAGCTCACCTTGGGCGAAAACATTGCCGACCACGGCGGACTGAACATAGCTTTTCAGGCACTTCAGAATGCCATGAAGACCCATCCGTTGCCCTCCAAGGACGGCTTCACGCCCGAACAACGTTTCTTCCTCAGCTACGGCTTGATTTGGGCCAACAACATACGCGAAGAGATGTTGCGGAAACAGGTCCAAACGGACCCGCACTCTCCGGCCCGATGGCGCGTTAACGGTGCCCTGCCCCATATCGAAGCTTGGTACAAAGCATTCAACATCAGCAAAAAAGACCCACTCTACGTTCCCCAAAAAGAGCGCGTCGATGTGTGGTAAGGCTAAGAGCATAGCCTTTCAACAAGAATCTATCAACTCCTCAACTTTAAACTTTCAACAATGAAAGAAACTTCCCTCCCCGAAAACGCCTTTCGCGAACTCCATGAAGGCGAAGTGTACGAGCCCCTGATGAAACCGGGCAAGAGCTATCGAGAGGTTACTCCGTGGTCCATCACCTGGGGTATCCTCATGGCCGTTATCTTTTCCGCTGCCACAGCCTACCTCGGACTCAAAGTGGGCCAGGTGTTTGAAGCAGCCATTCCCATCACCATCATTGCCGTGGGGCTGAGCAGTGCCACCCACCGCAAAGATCCGCTCGGCGAGAACGTGATTATTCAGAGCATCGGCGCCTGCTCCGGCATGATTGTGGCCGGTGCCATCTTCACCCTGCCCGCCCTCTACATTCTGCAACACAAGTATCCCGAACTCACCGTCAACTTCGTGCAGGTGTTCCTGGCCTCGCTGCTGGGCGGCGCACTGGGCATCCTGTTCCTCATCCCCTTCCGCAAATACTTTGTGAAGGACATGCACGGCAAGTACCCCTTCCCCGAAGCCACCGCCTCGACGCAGGTGCTCATCTCGGGCGAGAAGAGTGGATCGCAGGCCAAGCCCCTCTTGGTGGCCGGACTGTTAGGCGGCCTCTACGACTTTGTGGTAGCCACCTTTGGGGCGTGGACAGAAAACTTCACCAGCCGCGTAACGGAAATGGGTACGGCTTTTGCCGACAAGACTAAATTGGTTTTCAGCTGCAACACCAGCGCTGCACTGCTGGGTATGGGCTACATCGTCGGCCTTAAATATGCAGCCATCATCTGCTTCGGCTCTGTGGCCGTTTGGTGGTTCATCGTACCCGGCATTGCGCTCATCTTCCCCGACATGAACATCGCCGCAAACGGTGCTCCCGCTCTGGCAGCTGCCGAAGCTTCGCCCGAGCAGCTGTTCAACTATGCCAAAAGCATCGGTATCGGCGGCATCGCCATGGCCGGCATTATCGGTGTGGTGAAAAGCTGGAGCGTCATCCGCAGTGCGTTCTCCCTCGTAGGCAAAATATTCAAAGGAAGCTCCGTGCCCGAACAGGTGGCTCGCACCCAACGCGACCTCTCCATGAAGATTATTGCCGGCGGCTCGTTGCTCACTATTATCATCACGACCCTCTTCTTCTACTTCGACGTGATGGGAGGCAATCTGCTGTTCACCATCGTGGGCATTCTCATTGTGGCTGTCATCGCCTTCCTTTTCACCACCGTGGCAGCCAACGCCATTGCCATTGTGGGCAGTAACCCCGTCAGTGGCATGACACTCATGACGCTCATCCTTTCGTCCATCATCATGGTACTGGTGGGTCTGAAGGGAACCGGCGGCATGGTGGCTGCCCTCGTCATGGGTGGCGTAGTCTGCACCGCCCTCTCCAGTGCCGGTGCCTTCATCACCGACCTGAAAATCGGCTACTGGCTGGGCAGCACGCCCAAGCACCAGGAAACATTCAAGTTCCTGGGTATCCTGGTCAGCGCAGCCACTGTGGGCGGTGTCATCATGATCTTGAACAAGGCTTACGGCTTCACACCCGACAACTCCGACGTGATGGCCGCCCCGCAGGCCCGCGCCATGGCAGCGGTGATAGAACCGCTCATGTCGGGCCAAGGCGCACCCTGGCTGCTCTACGGCATCGGTGCCCTCATTGCCTTGGTGCTCAACGCCTGCGGAATCTCGGCACTGGCCTTCGCGCTGGGTATGTTCATTCCCCTGCAACTCAACCTGCCGCTCATTGTGGGCGGTGCGGTCAACTGGTACGTTCACACCCGCTCTACCGACGCCAAGCTGAACAACCTGCGCAACGAGAAGGGAACGTTGCTCGCTTCTGGCTTCATTGCCGGCGGTGCCTTGATGGGTGTGGTCAGCGCAGCCATGCAGTTTGGCGGACTGAACTTTGCCCAAGAAGAATGGCTGGCCTCGGCACCTGCCGAATGGCTCTCGCTCGGCATGTATTTGCTCCTGATTGGCTACCTCGTGAAAGCCTCCATGCAGGTAAAGCAGTAAAAATCAACAGAAAAAGACAAGCCAGCACTTGCCAGAACAAATAAAAAGCGTAATTTTGCGCCGCCGTTACGAGATAGCGGCATAATTCAAACCTATTTAAAAACTAAAACAACAAAATGGCAACTAAAATCAGATTGCAGCGTCATGGCCGTAAGGGTTACGCTTTCTACAGCATCGTTATCGCCGACGCAAGAGCACCACGTGATGGTAAGTTTACTGAAAAGATTGGTACCTACAACCCCAACACCAATCCCGCCACAGTAGATTTGAATTTCGACCGGGCACTTTATTGGTTGGAAACCGGTGCACAGCCCACCGACACCGTACGCAACATTCTGTCGCGTGAAGGCGTTATGCTGATGAAGCACCTCAAGGGTGGCGTGCGCAAGGGAGCTTTCGATGAAGCTACCGCTCAGGCCAAGTTCGAAGCTTGGAAGCTGGAAAAGAGCAACAAGGCTACAGCCGCTGCCAACAAGAATGCAGCCGACAAGAAAGCCGCTGCCGATGCCCGCTTGGAAGCTGAGAAGAAAGTAAACGAAAAGATTGCCGAAAAGGTAGCCGAAAAGAAAGCCGCCGCTGCTGCCGCCAAGGCTGAAGCAGAAGCTGCTGCTCAGGCCGAAGCCAACGCTGAAGCCGAAGCTGAGGCTCCTGCCGAGGCATAACAACCGCGCACTCCATATTTGTGTGGAGCACCGGTACACACCCAAACGCCATATTTTGGCAAACTAAAACAAGAGAGAATACCCCCTGCCCCATGGCGGAGAGCATTCTCTCTTTTTATGTTTTGGGAGAAAAGAATGAGATTTTGATTTACAAAGAATTTGCATAGAGAAGAAGAACAATATTGCCTAATATCGCTTATGAATTGCACCAAACGCTGAAAGACCATTGATTTCTTTGTGCTTCGCGTTGTTTTACGTATTTTTGCGCAACTATCTATGATTAGCCTCAGTATCAATGAACAATATTTTTGCAGAATTTGCAAGTCCGCTATTGCTGATTATCAAAGGTTTGCTTGTAGGCATCATTGCTTCGGCTCCCATGGGACCCGTAGGCATATTGTGTATTCAGCGAACAATGCAAAAAGGCAGAGCGTACGGAATCGTTACGGGAGCCGGAGCCGCACTTAGCGACATCATTTATGCACTCATGACGGGTTTAGGCATGTCGGTCGTAATGGATTTTATCGACAAGGAACAGAACATATTTTGGCTTAAACTCGTAGGAAGCGTCATGCTCTTCATTTTCGGGATTTATATGTTTCGTACAGACCCCCGCAAATGTATGAGGCCTTCTTCGGGCAGCAAGGGAACATTGCTACACAATTTTACCACAGCTTTTTTAGTTACTTTGTCCAATCCCCTCATCATTTTCCTTTTCATTGCCCTGTACAATATGCTGACGTTTGTCATCCCCGGCAATTTCTTCGGGCAATGTGTGGGCTACCTGTCGATTGTGGCCGGAGCCATGTTGTGGTGGCTCGGCCTGACCTACGTCATCAACAAGATGCGCAGCAATTTCGGTTTGCGCGGCATTCTGCGCCTGAACCGCACCATCGGCAGCATCGTGCTCGCCGCCTCCGTCATCTATGCGGCCATGACGCTCTTCAATCTTTCACTTTATTAAGACAAGGACATGACGATTGCTGAGAAACTCAGGAATACCAACCGGGCAGAATACCTGCTGTACATGTGGCAAGTGGAGGACCTCATCCGTGCCTACCATCTCGACGCGGAACGCATAGCACAGGAATATGTAGCCCGCTTTGACCTGGACAAGGAACATAAATCCCAAACCGAACAATGGTACACCGACCTGTGCCGGATGATGGCAGAGGAAGGGAAACGCGAGAAAGGCCATCTGCAAATCTGCCAGAACATCCTCACCGAGTTGAACGACCTACACAACCAACTCGTCAACTCGCCCAAATTCCCCTACTACCGTGAGATGTACTATAAAGTACTGCCTTACATCGTAGAACTCAGGGCCAAGAACGGCACCGTCTCAGACCGGCCTCAGGAAACGGGCGAACTGCAAACCTGCTTTGAACTGCTTTACGGCCTCATGCTGCTGCGGTTGCAAGGAAAACCCGTGGCGCAAGATACGGAAAAGGCAGCGCGAGATGTTGCAACACTTCTGGGGCAGCTGTCCGATTATTACTTCAAGAACAAACAAGAACCTATCGAATTCTAAAGCATAATGAAAAATATACTTGTTACAGGCAGCAACGGACAACTGGGCAGCGAGCTGCAATCACTGGCTCCCGCACACGATGAAACTTGCCGCTTTTTCTTCACGGACGTGGCGGAGCTGGACATCACCGACCGTCAGGCCGTCTATTCCTTCGTAGAACAAAACCACATTTCCGTCATCGTCAACTGCGCCGCCTTCACCGCTGTCGACAAGGCCGAAAGCGAGCCGGAACGTTGCAATCTGCTCAACCACATTGCCCCGGGCTATCTGGCCGAAGCCATCGCCTCGGTGGGCGGCACGATGATACAAATTTCCACCGACTATGTCTTCGACGGCACGTCCTGCAAGCCTTATAAGGAAGAAGACATCACCAATCCCCAGACCGTTTATGGCCGCACGAAGTTGGCCGGTGAAGAAAGCGTCATCCGCACCTGCGCCGGCTCCATGGTTATCCGCACCGCCTGGCTTTACTCCACCTACGGCAACAACTTCGTGAAGACCATGCTGCGGTTGGGCAAGGAGCGCGACAAGCTGGGCGTGGTGGCCGACCAAATCGGCACCCCCACCTATGCACGCGACCTGGCCAAGGCCATCCTCACGGTCATTGAAAAAGGCATCAAACCCGGTGTGTACCATTTCACCAACGAAGGCACCTGCTCCTGGTATGATTTCACCAAAGCCATCCACCGCATGGAAGGCATCGAGGACTGCGAAGTTAGCCCCATCCATACGGAAGACTACCCCGTGCCCGCCAAGCGTCCCCACTACTCCGTGCTGGATAAAACCAAAATCAAACAGACCTACGAACTGGACATCCGTTGGTGGGAAGACGCGCTGAAAGATTGTTTGAAAAAGCTCTGACCGCGCCCTACGCTCTCCCGCCCATTTCTTCCTTGGGCCACAAAACGCATCAAGTCCCACACACCAAGTCCAAGGCTCTATCCCAGAATACCAAACCCCTTAACACAGACAATGAATCCGGAAATAGCTCGCCGACGCACCTTTGCCATTATCTCCCACCCCGACGCAGGTAAGACCACACTCACCGAGAAGCTTCTGCTCTTTGGCGGACAGATACAGGTGGCCGGTGCGGTAAAGAACAACAAGATAAAGAAAACCGCCACGTCCGACTGGATGGAAATCGAAAAGCAGCGCGGTATCTCCGTGACCACCTCGGTCATGGAGTTTGACTACGAAGACTATAAGGTCAACATACTTGACACCCCCGGCCACCAGGACTTTGCCGAGGACACCTTCCGTACCCTCACCGCCGTCGACTCAGCCATCATTGTGGTCGACAGTGCCAAGGGTGTGGAGGCACAGACGCGCAAGCTCATGACGGTATGCCGCATGCGCAACACCCCTGTCATCATCTTCGTCAACAAAATGGACCGCGAGGGAAAAGACCCCTTCGACCTCTTGGACGAACTGGAGCAGGAATTGCAAATCAGCGTGCGTCCCCTCTCCTGGCCCATCGCCCAGGGAGCGCGGTTCAAGGGCGTATACAATATCTATGAAGAGCAGCTTCAGCTTTTCGCCCCCGACAAGCAGAAAGTGACCGAGAAGTTCGACGTGGACATCCACAGCTCCGCCCTCGAAGAACACGTTGGCGAAGAAAACGCCCGCCGGCTGCGCGACGACCTGGAACTGGTCGACGGCGTTTATCCCGCCTTCAACCACGACGACTACCTCAACGCCCAGGTCGCTCCCGTCTTCTTCGGCTCTGCACTGAACAATTTTGGTGTCAAGGAACTGCTGGACTGTTTCGTCAAGATTGCCCCGTGCCCCCGCCCCACCAAGGCCGAGGAACGGCAGGTAGAACCGGGCGAAGAAAAGTTCACAGGTTTCATCTTCAAGATTACGGCCAACATCGACCCCAACCACCGTTCCTGCATCGCCTTCTGCAAAGTATGTTCAGGTCGTTTTGAGCGCAACAAGCCCTACCTACACGTGCGCGACGGAAAAACGCTCCGTTTCTCCTCGCCCACCCAGTTCATGGCGCAACGCAAGAACACCATCGACGAAGCCTGGGCCGGCGACATTGTCGGCCTGCCCGACAACGGCACCTTCAAAATCGGCGACACCCTGACCGAAGGCGAAAAGCTCCATTTCCGTGGACTCCCCTCCTTCTCGCCCGAGATGTTCAAATACATTGAGAACGCCGACCCCATGAAGACCAAGCAGCTGAACAAAGGCATCGAGCAACTCATGGACGAAGGCGTGGCACAGCTCTTTGTCAACCAGTTCAATGGTCGCAAGATTATCGGCACGGTGGGACAGCTCCAGTTTGAAGTCATCCAGTACCGTTTGGAAAACGAGTACAACGCCAAGTGCCGCTGGGAACCCATCCACCTCTACAAAGCCTGCTGGATAGAAAGCGATAGTCCCGAAGAGCTGGAAAATTTCAAAAAGCGCAAATACCAATACATGGCCAAGGACCGCGAAGGCCGCGATGTTTTTCTGGCCGACTCCGGCTATGTGCTGCAAATGGCGCAGCAGGACTTCAAGCACATCAAGTTCCATTTTACGAGCGAATTTTAACTGCCGCAAAAAGCTGATTTACATACATCAAACATCCACACCATGTACACAGTTGACGAATTGAACGACCGTCTCATCGACCTCTCCTTCTCCGAGGACATCGGCGACGGCGACCACACCACCCTCTGCTGCATCCCCGAAGATGCAGAGGGAACTTCCAAACTGCTCATCAAGGAAGAAGGAATACTTGCCGGCGTGCGCATTGCCCAGGAAGTATTCCACCGTTTCGACCCCTCGCTCCGGGTGCAAGTACTGCTCACCGACGGCACGCCCGTCAAGCCTGGCGATGTCGCCATGCTCGTCACGGGAAAGGTGCGCTCCCTCTTGCAGACCGAACGTCTCATGCTCAACATCATGCAGCGCATGAGCGGCATTGCCACCATGACCCACCGTTATGTGGAACGGCTCAAGGGAACCCACACCCGTGTGCTCGACACGCGCAAGACCACACCCGGTATGCGTATGCTCGAAAAGGAAGCCGTGAAAATCGGCGGCGGTGTAAACCACCGCATCGGGCTGTTCGACATGATCTTGCTCAAGGACAACCACGTCGACTTCTGCGGCGGCATAGCCCGCGCCTTGGACCGCTGCGCCGCCTACCAGCAGGAGAAAGGACTGCATCTCAAAGTTGAAATCGAATGCCGCACATTCGACGAGATACGCCAAGTCATGGAACATGGCGGAGCCGACCGCATCATGCTCGACAATTTCTCCGTAGAAGACACCCGCAAGGCCGTGGAACTCATCGGCGGCAAGTTTGAAACGGAATCCAGCGGCGGCATCACCTTCGACACCCTGCGCGACTATGCCGAATGTGGCGTAGACTTCATTTCCGTGGGTGCCCTCACCCATTCCGTGAAAGGGCTGGACATGTCGTTCAAGGCCACTGACGAAAGAGCATTCTAAATCCATAAAGGAGTGTTCTATAAATAAGCTTGGAATGACTGATACAGCTCATAGAACTAATTTATAGAACACCCCTTATCAGTCTTGCGGTTTCCGGCAATCCTGCCCCGAAGCCCCAAGACTATTTTTATATTCTCAACTATCCGTTATTCCATCTCTTCCCTTTCTCACGATGAAACTTCTGAAATACCTTGGAGCCGCCTGCCTCGCAGCCTTCGGCTTCACCCCCTCCGCCCAAGCCTGCACCAGTTTCCTGGTAGGCAAGAAAGCCTCAACCGACGGCTCGGCATTCATCACCTACAACCAAGATGATTACGGTATGTTCGGCCGGCTTCTCTATCTGCCTGCCGCCAAACACGCCCCCGGCACCATGCGCCGCATCGTCGACGGCGACACCCATGTATACCATGGCGAAATTCCCGAAGCCCCCTTCACCTATGCCGTCATGGGCTACATCAACGAACATCAGGTGGCCATCACCGAAACCACTTTCGGTGGCCGCGAAGAGCTGGCCGACCCTAAAGGCATCATCGACTACGTCAGCCTCATGACCATCGCCCTGCAACGCTCGCGCACGGCCCGCGAAGCCATCGACGTGATGACCTCCCTCGTCCAGACTTACGGCTATGCCTCCGAAGGCGAAAGTTTCTCCATTGCCGACCCCAACGAAGTCTGGATTTTGGAGATGATAGGCAAAGGCCCCGAGCAGCGCGGAACGGTGTGGGTGGCCGTGCGCATTCCCGACAACTGCATTGCTTGCCATGCCAACCAAAGCCGCATCCACCAGTTCGACCTCAAGGACAAGAAGAACGTGCGCTACTCCAAGGATGTCATCAGCTTTGCCCGACAGCGCGGCTACTTCTCCGGCAAGGATGCCGACTTCTCCTTTGCCGATGCCTACGCGCCGGCCGACTTCGGTACCATCCGTTATTGCGAAGCCCGGGTGTGGAGTTTCTACAACCGGTGGGTGGAAGGCATGGACAAGTACCTGGACTATGTCGACGGCAAACACATTGGCCAAGCCAGCCCCATGCCGCTCTATTTCGAGCCCAAACAAAAACTCTCGCTCCACGATGTGATGAACTCCATGCGCGACCACTTTGAAGGCACGCCCTTCGATGTAACGCAGGATGTGGGAGCCGGCCCGTACAATGCGCCTTACCGCCCCACCCCGCTCTCATGGGAGTACAAAGGCAAACGCTACTTCAACGAGCGGCCCATCTCCACCCAGCAGACCGCCGGCACGTATGTCATCCAGGTGCGCGACTTCCTGCCCAATGCAGTGGGCGGCGTGTTGTGGTTCGGCAACGACGACCCCAACATGGTGCCCTACACCCCGGTCTATTGCTCGGCCACCAAAGCACCCGAGTGTTACGACCCGAAGGATGCCGACGGCGTTACCTTCTCCTGGAACTCCGCCTTCTGGGTACAAAATTGGGTGGCCAACATGACCTATCCGCGCTATTCCCAACTCTTCCCTGGTTTGGAGGCAGCACGTCAGGAGTTGGAAGATGCCTACGCCGCCCGTCAGGCATCCGTGGAAAAGCAAGCCGTCGAGTTGTTACGCTACGATGCCGACAGAGCAGCCGCTTACCTCACGGACTATTCGGCAGAATGTGCTCGCCAAATGATGGAGCGCTGGACTCGTCTGGGACAATACCTCATTGTCAAGTACAACGACCAGACCGTCAAGCCCGAAAAGGACGGACAGTTTGAGCGCACCCCCGAAGGTCTGGGAGCACGCCCCGCACGTCCTGGATTTAACGACAATTACAAAGAAGTGATTATCCGCGAAACCGGCGACAAATACCTCGTTCCTTAAAGGGATAAGGTTATAAGAAATAAGGTTATGAGGTTATAAACTCTACTTTCGCATGTGAAAGGGTTATGAGGGATAAAGTTATAGGGTTATAAAGTTACAGTCAGAAGGTTTTATCAAATAAAAAATATTGAACTCCAAGACGAACTTTATAACCTAATATCCCCAGAAGCGAAGCGAACATAACCTCATAACCTTCAAGTTTCGGAACTTACGAAACTTGAAATAAAGTAATGCTTGCGTTACATAGGCCCACCGCTCCGGCAGTAACTTAATAACCTCAGAACTTTATAACCTGCGCGAAGCGCAACATCTCCGAACCAGACTATGGCTCGTACAGGTGGAAAATGCGGTCCATCATTTTCCATTTCGCGTCCGACGTGGCCGTTGCTTCCGCCTCCTGATACTGTGCCGTCAATGCTTCCCATTCGGCCTGCTTCGGCAATGTGGCCAAACGCGACATCACCTCGTCCCACTCCAGTTCCTGCGGCATCTCCACAATCATAAAAAGCCGCGTACCCAGCAGGTAGATTTCCATTTCCAATATGCCTACCTCACGGATGCCCTGCAAGATCTCAGGCCAAATGCCTTCCCGGCTGTGCAGTTGGCGGTAAGCCGCTATCAGTTCCGGGTTATCGCGCAAGTCGAGCGTTTGGCAAAATCTTTTCACGGGGAAGCCGTACGTTTTCACCGGCGTTCCCACCGTATACTTCTCAGCAGCAATTTCTTTCATGGGTTGTTTATGGTTGAAAATATTCAATAGGGCAGCAACATCAATCCAGTTCCACCACCGTGATACCCGCGCCGCCGAACTGCACGTGCTCGTCGTGGTAACGCTTCACCCCCGGCACGGTGTGCAGATACTGACGCACCAACTCCCGTAGCGCACCGGTGCCTGTGCCGTGCAGAATACGCACCCGAGCCTGTTCAAACTGTATGGAGTCGTCTATGAAATAAGCTATCGCGTTGAGCGCCTCGTCCACGTGCATACCCCTGATGTCAATTTCGGGTTTGAAATGCAATTTCTTCTCATACATCATGTCGCGCGTCTGTTTGCTGACAAACGTCGCCGCAGGACCTACGCCCTCCGGTTGTTGCGGCATTTCGGCATGCTCCAATTTCTTCAGTGCCACCTGGCTGTACATCATACCAAAGAGCACACGTGCCGAGCTGCCCGTCAGTTCCTTGATGGTCCCCACCACCGTCTGCCCCTTGATGCGCACCGTGTCCCCCACCCCGAAGGCATCGTCCTTTTGGCGGCCCATGCCCGGTGCGGCATTCCCCTTGCCGGCCACTTTCCCGCGCAGTGCGGCAGCCGCCGTAGCCTCCGCCTGCATATTTCGTTGACGCGCGGTTTCCCCACCTTCCTCTTTCCTTTGCCGGCGGCGTTGGATTTTCGCAATTTTTCGGGCTATACGGTCCTGTTCATCCGTATCTTGTTCCAGCTTCTCGCGGAAATCTGCCAGTTCGGCACGTGCCTGCCGCGTCGCCGCCTTTTCCGCCTGCGCCTCGCGGATGGTGCGAATTGTATTTTCTATCTGTGCATTCGACTGCTCCAACAGCTGTTGCGCATCCGCCTTCGCCTGTGCCAGAATGCCGCGCCGTTCCTGTTGCAGCTCCGTCATCTCCCGTTCGTAGCGTTCCTGCGTGTCCTCTAATTGCTTCTCGCGTTGCCGGATATTGCGCCGTTTCGTTTCCCAGTACATTTTGTCGCGCACAATGTCCTGCAAATACTTGTCGCTCATCACGTAGTCCTTTCCGACCAAATCCGTGGCGTATGCAATCACCTCCTCCGGAATACCGATTTTGCGGGCAATCTCCACGGCAAACGAACTTCCCGGATGTCCCACCTGGAGCATAAACAGCGGTTGCATCTGGGCCCGGTCGTAGAGCATCGCGCCATTCACCACTGCCTTGTCCTGTTCAGCAAAATGCTTCAAATTCTGGTAGTGCGTCGTGATGATGCCGAAACAGTGGTTCTTCACAAAACGGTTCAAGAAAGCCTCAGCCAGCGCGCCACCGATTTGCGGTTCCGTGCCTCCGCCGAACTCATCAATCAGCAAGAGGCTGCGCGCTCCCGCCTGGCGCATCATCGTCTTCATGTTCAACAGATGCGAAGAATAAGTAGAGAGGTCATTCTCGATACTCTGCTCATCGCCCATGTCGAGGAAAATGCTGTCGAACACCCCCACCTTGGTACGTTCGTCCGCCGGAATAGGCATACCACACTGTACCATGTACTGTAACAGTCCCACCGTTTTCAGGCAGACCGATTTTCCGCCTGCGTTAGGTCCCGAAATGAGCAGAATGCGGCGGCCCTGCGGCAAACTCACGTCGAGCGGCACGATTTTCCCGCCGTGGCGCGTCAGCGACTGCTCCAACAACGGATGCCGCGCCTGTCGCCAGTCGAGCATCGGACCGGGCTCCACCTGTGGGAAGACGGTGCGGAAAGCTTCCGAGAACAACATGAGTGCGCGCAAATAATCCACGTGAGCCAGGAAATGCAAAGAGCCCAATATTTCTTGTATATGAGGCCGGATAGTGGCACTCACCGCTTGCAGAATGCGCATCACCTCGCGCCGTTCGGCAGCCCGCAACTCGCGGATGCGGTTGTTGGCATCCACCACAGCGGCCGGTTCGATAAACACCGTCTTTCCCGTGGCACTCTCATCATGCACGATACCCTTGATTTTACGTTTTAACGCCGGAGCCACCGGAATAACCAAACGTCCGTCGCGCAACGTGGGAGCCACGTCGCGATCTATGAAACCGGAAGCCTGCGCTTCACTGATAATGGTGCGCAGACTATGAGATATACTGCGAACGGTTACTTCTATCTGATGGCGCAAGGTCAGCAATTCCGGCGATGCAGTATCTTTCACCTTGCCGTATTTGTTCAGTATAGCATCAATGGCCGCGATAATGTCTGGAAAAACTGCCACATCGCGCGTCATGGCAGCGAGGGCAGCATAGATATAGTGAGGTTGCGCATTTTCAGTTTCCCCACCCTCATCTTCGTCACTTTTTGGAGGTATATGATAAGATTCGGTTTCGCCGTCGCTTTGCAGGTTAAACAGCTCCACATACCCTTGCACGGTTTTGAGCGACCGTCTCAGGTTGAACAAGTCCAGTTCTTCCAAGTAAGTTCTTTCCGGTCGGATGTGCAGCAAAGCTTCTCTGACATCAAAAAATTCGCTTTCCACTTCATCGCCGTGTTCTTCGGTGAATCGTGTAAAAGTGTCTGCTTCGGCCAATGCTTGGCGTACCTCATCGACAGAAGTCATGAAATGCAGCTGTTTGTCCACCCATTCTGTTCCTAAGGCCGACATACAACGTCCTTTCAGTTGTGTTCTTATCTCAGTAAAACCTATTTTCTTCTCGAAATTTGCAGGATAAATCATATCAGGTTCGCGAATTGCGTAGCTAAAGACAGTCCAAAACTGTCCTCTCGTTATTTTTGTGGTGCAAAGTTAGTGCAAGGCGAGTGAAGAAGGAAACAAAACGACAGTTTTGATTTCC
>OBLI01001741.1_pt1 | contig 20340 bp, 19 predicted proteins | sample 1519701 | NCBI WGS metagenome assembly OBLI01 (sample SAMEA3663005, study PRJEB22513) | pig gut metagenome | biome: pig gut; feature: pig-associated habitat; material: faeces | place: France | collected 2012
ATAGTGTTGTTCTTATCCGTGGTGGTAGAGTAAAAGACTTACCAGGTACAAGATATCACATCATCCGTGGTACACTTGATACCGCAGGCGTTGCTAACAGACGTCAGGCCCGTTCTAAATACGGCGCTAAAAGACCGAAAAAATAATTTCGGCCAGGCGGTAAAAGTTTCCGCTTGATTTTGAAGAATATCATTTGAAATCACAGATATAACTATTGATTTTGTACCGGGATTCCATAAGCCCAGTGGGTGGCTGCGGGTTTATATAGAGAATTTACCGCGTACGGACATACGCTTATAGTTGTGTGAGTACCGATGATTTAATCTTGAGGACAATGTCATTTGTCCGTATCAGTGAAAATGATTAAGGAGGGAAGTAACGTGCCACGTAAAGGACATACTCAGAAAAGAGACGTTTTAGCAGATCCGTTATACGGAAACAAAGTGGTAACAAAACTTATCAATAACATTATGTTAGATGGTAAGAAAGGTGTTGCTCAGAAAATCGTATACGGTGCGTTTGCTAAATGTGAGGAAAAAGCCGGAAAACCGGCAATCGAAGTATTCGAAGAAGCTATGAACAACATTATGCCTGTTCTGGAAGTAAAAGCAAGACGTATTGGTGGTGCAACATACCAGGTACCGATCGAAGTAAGACCGGAAAGACGTCAGGCATTAGCACTTCGTTGGATTACTCTGTACTCCCGTAAGAGAGGCGAGAAAACAATGGAAGACAGACTGGCAAATGAATTACTGGATGCAATGAACAACACAGGTGCATCTGTTAAGAAGAAAGAAGACATGCATAAGATGGCTGAAGCAAATAAAGCATTTGCTCACTATCGATTCTAAGAGGAGGAAATCCAATTGGCTGGAAGAGAATATCCATTAGAGAGAACCAGAAACATTGGTATTATGGCTCATATCGATGCCGGTAAGACAACTCTGACAGAGCGTATCTTATATTATACCGGTGTTAACTATAAAATTGGTGATACTCATGAAGGTACTGCAACCATGGACTGGATGGAGCAGGAACAGGAAAGAGGTATCACAATTACTTCCGCCGCTACAACATGCCACTGGACTCAGCAGGAAAACTGCAAAGTAAAACCAGGTGCGTTGGAGCATCGTATTAATATCATCGATACCCCAGGACACGTTGACTTTACTGTAGAAGTAGAGCGTTCCTTACGTGTACTTGACGGTGCTGTCGGTGTATTCTGCGCAAAAGGCGGTGTTGAGCCTCAGTCTGAAAATGTATGGCGTCAGGCAGATACTTATAATGTACCACGTATGGCATTCATCAATAAGATGGATATCCTGGGTGCAGATTTCTACAACGCTGTAGAACAGATTAAGACTCGTTTAGGTAAAAATGCAATCTGTCTTCAGTTACCAATCGGTAAAGAAGATGAATTTAAAGGAATCATTGACCTGTTTGAAATGAAAGCTTACATCTACAATGATGATAAGGGCGATGACATTTCTATCGTAGATATTCCGGAAGATATGCAGGATGACGCAGAACTGTATCATACAGAACTGGTTGAAAAAGTCTGCGAGCTGGATGATGATCTGATGATGGAATACCTGGAAGGTGAAGAACCTTCTGTTGAAGCAATGAAAGCAGTTCTGAGAAAAGCTACCTGTGAATGTGCAGCTGTTCCAGTATGTTGTGGTTCTGCTTACAGAAATAAAGGTGTTCAGAAATTACTGGATGCAATTCTTGAATATATGCCTGCTCCTACAGATATCCCGGCTATCAAAGGTGTGGATATGGAAGGAAATGAAGTAGAAAGACATTCTTCTGATGAAGAACCATTCTCTGCTCTGGCATTCAAGATCATGGCTGACCCATTTGTTGGTAAGCTGGCATTTTTCCGTGTGTATTCCGGTACTATGAACTCCGGTTCTTATGTACTGAATGCTACAAAAGGCAAAAAAGAACGTGTTGGACGTATCCTGCAGATGCATGCGAATAAGAGACAGGAACTTGACAAAGTTTACTCTGGTGATATTGCAGCAGCTGTTGGTTTCAAAACAACAACAACAGGTGATACAATCTGTGACGAACAGCATCCGGTTATTCTGGAATCCATGGAATTCCCGGAACCAGTTATCGAGCTGGCTATTGAGCCTAAGACAAAAGCTGGTCAGGGTAAACTTGGTGAAGCACTGGCAAAACTGGCTGAAGAAGACCCGACATTCCGTGCACACACAGATCAGGAAACTGGTCAGACAATCATTGCAGGTATGGGTGAACTTCATCTGGAAATCATCGTTGACCGTCTGCTTCGTGAATTCAAAGTAGAAGCTAACGTTGGTGCACCTCAGGTTGCTTACAAAGAAACCTTCACAAAACCGGTTGATGTTGACAGCAAATACGCAAAACAGTCCGGTGGTCGTGGTCAGTATGGTCACTGTAAAGTTAAATTCGAGCCAATGGATGCCAACGGAGAAGAACTCTTCAAGTTCGAATCCACAGTTGTTGGTGGTGCTATTCCGAAGGAATACATTCCGGCAGTTGGCGAAGGTATCGAAGAAGCAATGAAAGCCGGTGTTCTGGGTGGATTCCCGGTAGTTGGCGTTCATGCAAATGTATATGATGGTTCTTATCATGAAGTCGACTCTTCTGAAATGGCATTCCACATTGCAGGTTCTCTTGCATTCAAAGATGCTATGTCAAAAGCAGCTCCTGTACTTCTTGAGCCTATTATGAAAGTAGAAGTTACTACACCGGAAGATTACATGGGTGATGTTATCGGTGATATTAACTCACGTCGTGGTCGTATCGAAGGTATGGAGGATATCGGCGGTGGTAAGATGATCCGCGGATTCGTTCCTCTGGCTGAAATGTTCGGATATGCAACAGATCTGCGTTCCAGAACACAGGGCCGTGGTAACTATTCCATGTTCTTCGAGAAATACGAGCCAGTACCGAAATCCGTACAGGAAAAAGTACTTGCCGGTAAATCTGCGAAATAATTGAACAGTCACGATAAAGTTATATAGATTAATAAAAAAACTTGCAAATATCCTTGATTTGCAATATAATCAAGGATAGCAGGTCGAATATATATTGTATATTCACCGCCTCGTTATGAGGCAACAACTAAAAATCTTTGCCCAAACGGGGCGTATGTGAACAAGGAGGAAATTCAAAATGGCTAAAGCTAAATTTGAAAGAAGCAAACCGCATTGTAACATTGGTACCATTGGACACGTTGACCATGGTAAAACAACTTTAACAGCTGCTATTACAAAAACTCTTCACGAAAGATTAGGTACAGGTGAAGCTGTAGCATTCGAAAATATCGATAAAGCTCCAGAAGAAAGAGAACGTGGTATCACAATTTCTACAGCTCACGTTGAATATGAAACAAACAAACGTCACTATGCACACGTTGACTGCCCAGGACATGCTGACTACGTTAAGAACATGATCACTGGTGCTGCTCAGATGGATGGCGCTATCCTGGTTGTTGCTGCAACTGATGGTGTTATGGCTCAGACAAAAGAACACATCCTTCTGTCTCGTCAGGTAGGTGTTCCTTACATCGTTGTATTCATGAACAAATGTGATATGGTTGATGATGAAGAACTTCTTGAACTGGTAGATATGGAAATCCGTGAACTGTTAAATGAATATGACTTCCCAGGCGATGATACACCAATCATCCAGGGTTCTGCTCTGAAAGCTCTGGAAGATCCTTCAAGCGAATGGGGCGACAAAATCCTTGAACTGATGGATGCTGTTGACTCTTGGGTTCCAGATCCACAGCGTGACACAGATAAACCGTTCATCATGCCTGTAGAAGACGTATTCTCTATCACAGGTCGTGGTACAGTTGCTACAGGTAGAGTAGAAGCTGGTACTCTGCATGTATCTGAAGAAGTTGAAATCGTAGGTCTGAAAGAAGAATCACGTAAAGTTGTTGTAACAGGTATCGAAATGTTCCGTAAACTGTTAGACGAAGCTCAGGCTGGTGATAACATCGGTGCACTGCTTCGTGGTGTTCAGAGAAACGAAATCGAAAGAGGACAGGTTCTCGCTAAACCAGGAACAATCACATGCCATACAAAATTCACAGCTCAGGTTTACGTTCTGACAAAAGATGAAGGTGGCCGTCATACTCCATTCTTCAACAACTATCGTCCACAGTTCTACTTCAGAACAACAGACGTAACAGGTGTTTGTATGTTACCAGAAGGTACAGAAATGTGCATGCCTGGTGATAACGTAGAAATGACAATCGAATTGATCCATCCAATCGCTATGAGCCAGGGTCTTACTTTCGCTATTCGTGAAGGTGGACGTACTGTAGGATCAGGACGTGTTGCTACAATCATCGAGTAATACAATCTGAATATAGATTTGTTATCGTAAGATAACGTTGTGTCCAAACGTAAGATACCCGTAGAACTTCGGTTCTACGGGTTTTTCTGTTGCCTGGAAATATATAAAAGGGCGGAAAAGAATAACGAACAGCGTAGAAAAACGGTTGCCGGGAGAGTATCCTGACAACCGTTTGTGATAACAGAATGATAACAAAATCTTAAATTAAACCAACTAAAGAACTTTCGTGAAGTATTGCAGATGGATTATATTTTTCTATAAGTGAATTTATAATTAGACGATTTCCGGCACTGATTTTGGGACTTAATGTAATTTCCATTTGTGCGTAAGCATTTTCGTCTAGGGTTAGATCATAAAAAGGAAAAGTTTGTTTGGCTTGACCAAGTAAAATCTTGGTACTGGTTGTTTGAAATTCTTGAATTGATTTATCAACTGCCTGATTTAGATTTAGAGGCATGAGTAATAAAATATATCGCCATTCGTGTTGGAAGGCCCAATGGATATTCTTATGCTTACCAAGATTACCTAAAGCGATACTAAATTTATCACCGTCTTGGGTTAATAACTTAGGATATAGCTTGTCTGAATCAGAAGTATATTCAACTTTATGTAAAATGTTATTACCCAATGCTCCAGGAGCTATAAATCCGTTTTTGAGCATATCTGCAATAGGAATTATAGATTTTAAATAAGATCCATTTGAATTATCAGTTACCGTTTGATGTGTAACCTCCGATATTGACGAAGGTGTATTTTCAAATTCTTTAAATGGATTTGCTTTTAATTTAATTCTTACTCCGGAACTTAGGGAACTATACATTTTCCACATAGGGATATTCTCTGTTTCATCATCAGTCCAAGAACTTACATAGCAAAATTGACCAGCATTTTTTAAATCAAATGCTTCTTTTTCTTGAAGATCATCCATTTGATCTAAGGAAGTTAATCTAAACGTGTGGTTTGCTAAAATTAATGCAAGAGTTTCAATACTTGTATAATGATATAAATAATCAGGTGTGTTTTGTAAAATGATTTAATACCTCCTTATGTCAGATTATATGTCTTGATGTCATTGCCTTCAGTACCCTTCTTAACGATGGTATGACAACCTATCGTGGTTCCCATAGCACGCAGTTTCCATTCATCCTGGGTAGCGTTCAACTTATCTAGTTCTGCCTGTCTTTTATCTTCATCTTCAATAGCTAATATTTCAGCTTTTTCCTTTTCATAGACATTTTTAAATTGACACCATTTCCTGAAAAAGTCCTGCATTGTAGGATTATCGAACGTCAGTGAAATCTTCTGATCAGGCATCTCAGCAAGTGAGAGGTTCACTGAATCATCAATAGAAAACAGCAGGGAGAGCACATCTCCGACTGTTTCAATATTAAAATCCAGAAAAACACTAACATTTAATCCCAGTGCAGTTGCTATCTTTTCTAACTGATCCGGTTTTGGATTCCGAATTCCCAGTTCATATTTTCTGATCGTTCCTACGTTAATGCCGGACAGCTCGGCTAATTGTATCTGACTGTATCCTCTAAATTCCCGGAATGCCCGGATTTTTTTACCAATCATAATGCTGCCTCCTTAATAATATTTGTGCTTCTATTCTAGCACAAAAGTGAATGATACAAAAGAGTGAGATTTAACAAATTGTTGATACGAAAGCGATAGGTATGGAATGGAAAAAATAAATTCGCAAATGTTTATTGACAAATTCACAAAAGTGAATTATTATAAGAGAACAACGAAAGAGTCACAAAAGTGACTGGAAAGGAGGACACTATGAGAACTAATTATATGATGACTGTTGATGATGTCATGGAAGAATTAGGAGTGAAACGCAGTAAAGCATATTCTATTCTGAAACAGCTCAATGATGAACTGGCAAAGGAAGGATATGTAGCAGTTCGTGGAAAGATTCCACGTCCCTACTGGGAAACAAAATTTTATGGATGCTCTCAGAGAGCAGTATGAAGGAGGTTTTAAGATGTCAGCTTACAAAGACAAAACACAGGGAACCTGGTATGTGAGCTTCCGCTATATTGACTGGACAGGTAAGAAAACGCAGAAGCTGAAAAGAGGGTTCAAGACAAAGAAAGAAGCATTGAATTATGAAAAGGAATTCATAAGAAAGACTGCAGCGGATATGAAAATGGAGATGAACAGTTTTATTCAAGTCTATTTTGAAGATAAAAAGAATGAACTGAAAGAAAATTCAATCCGTAATAAGCAGCACATGATGAACAAGCACATTGTTCCATATTTTGGAATAAGAAAAATGAATGAAATTACACCGGCAGAGATTATCCAGTGGCAGAATGCCATTCAGGAAAAAGGATACAGCAAGACTTATGAGCGTATGATCCAGAATCAGTTAAATGCACTGTTTAATCATGCACAGAAAATTTACAATCTGAAGGAAAATCCATGTAAGAAAGTAAAAAAGATGGGAAAATCGGATGCTAATAAGCTGGAATTTTGGACGAAAGCAGAATATGACAGCTTTATCGCCGGGATTGAGCCAGAGAGTGAGGATTATCTGATATTTGAAATCCTGTTCTGGACAGGAATCAGGGAAGGAGAACTTCTGGCATTGAGTCTTTCAGACTTTGATATGAGTGGTAATCTTTTGCATATCAATAAGACTTATAACCGGATCAGGAAAAGAGATGTGATTGATACTCCAAAAACAGAAAATTCAGTCCGTACCATTGATATTCCTAATTTTCTTAAAGAAGAGGTGCAGAAGTATGCGAAGAAGCATTATGGATTTCCGGAAAATCAGCGGTTATTTCCGATTGTGGCGAGAACACTGCAGAAACGACTCAAGAAATATGAAGCATTGACCGGTGTAAAACCAATCAGAGTGCATGATATCCGTCACAGCCATGTAGCATATCTGATTTATCAGGGTGTAGAGCCACTGATCATCAAGGAAAGACTGGGGCACAAAGATATTCAGATGACATTAAACACTTATGGTCACCTGTATCCGTCACAGCAAAAAAAGGTAGCTGAGATGTTGGACAACAAACGTTAAATATGGAGGAAAAGACACATGAAAACAAAGAAAGTAGTCAGAAAAATATTTGATACGCTCAATTATAGTAAGAAGCTGAAGATAAGTTCCATTTTACCGGATCGAGATTCGGATTATGCGATTCTTCTTGAATTAGAGGATGGAAGCAAATTTGAAATTATCATTATCCCAACAAGGAGATTCGTATAAGGAGTGGAACTATGGCTACTAACAGACAAAAAGAAAAAGCCCAGACAAAATATCTGAGCAAGTTCTCTGATAATCAGATTCACTGATATATCATCTTGGCAGATTCAGTATATCACGAATTGAACGATACAACAATTCCCGAATATCTGTTCATCAGAGACTTGCCCGGAGGGGCAGGAGGTAGAAGTGACATTATTTGAACAGGTAAAAGAATGTGTGACAGCCAGACAGGCTGCGGAGCATTACGGGATTAAAGTAAAAAGAAATGGAATGGCGTGTTGTCCGTTTCATAAAGACCGACACCCAAGTATGAAGGCAGATAAAATATATCACTGCTTTGCATGTGGAGTGGGCGGTGATGCGATAGATTTTACAGCAAGGTTATTTGGAATATCACAGTATGAAGCTGCGAAAAAGATGATAGAAGATTTTGGACTGGATATAAAAATCGAAGACAGAAACAAATACAAAAGGACGCACCAAAGCAGGAATACTTTGATATCAAAGAAACCTAAAGTTGTGATGATCAGAGAAAAACTGGAGCAGTGGTTGAAACATGCAACAGACGTGCTGATTAGATATCTGAAATGGATTCAGTTCTGGAAAGAGTTTTACAGACCAGAACCGGAAGAAGAATGGCACGAATTATTTACGGAGGCATTGGCAAATGAAAGAAAGATAAATGACTATCTGGACGTGCTGATGTTTGGAACAGGAGAAGAGATTGTAGAGTTTTTCAAGACGAAGAGAAGGGAGGTTGAAAAAATTGAAGAAAGAATTAACGAATATCAGCGAGAAGTCCTTGATGGAATTAGAAGATATTGTGAACGAGGAAATGCTTACAACAGAAGATGTCAATAATATGTTGGAGCATACGGATAAAGGAAGAATAAAGCAGACAATTAGAAATTGTGTAACCGTACTTCAAAATGATCCGGTATTGAAAAAAGCGATTAAACGAAATGAACTTTCTGGAAGAATGGACATTGTAAAAGAGGTTCCCTGGGAGCGGAGGAATAACAGTCCTACGGTTACAGATACTGATGAAAATAATCTGAAGATGTATCTGGAAGAAAATTATGAACTGACAAGTGAGCGTGTGATCAAAGCAGGAATAGATATTGTTTCCAATGAAAATAAATATCACCCAATTAGGGATTATCTGGAGAGTTTGGTCTGGGACGGAATTCCAAGAATAGAAAATATGCTTCCACATTTTTTGGGAGCAGAAAAGAGCAAATATACAATCGGAGTAATGAAAATGCACATGCTGGCAGCGATTTCAAGAATTTATGAACCGGGAATAAAATATGATATTATGTTGTGTTTGGTTGGGAGTCAGGGAGCCGGAAAGTCCACATTTTTCAAATATCTAGCGATAAAAGAAGAATGGTTCAGCGACAATCTGGATCATTTGGATGATGAAAATATTTACAGAAAACTGCAAAATCACTGGATTATCGAAATGGGAGAAATGAAGGCAACTATCACAGCAAAGAATATTGAACAGATAAAATCGTTTCTGAGCAGACAGAAAGAAACTTATAAAGTACCTTATGAAGTTCACCCGGAAGACAGACCGAGACAGTGTGTATTTTGCGGTACTTCAAATGATTTGAATTTCCTTCCGCTGGACAGAACCGGAAACAGAAGATTTGCTCCGGTGATGACAGATATGTCGAAAGCAGAAGTTCATATTCTGGACAATGAGGCAGAGAGCAAAGCCTATATCGAACAGGCCTGGGCAGAGGCAATGGTACTGTATCGACAGGGAAATGTGTTCTTAGGATTTACAAAGAAAATTGAGGAAGAGGCAAAGCGTCTGCAGAAAGAATTTATGCCGGAAGATACCAATGCCGGAATCATACAGGCATTTCTTAATGACTACGATGACGAGTATGTATGTACCAGAATTCTGTTCGATGAAGCGCTACATCGAACCGGAGAAATGAAACAGTGGGAAGGTAAAGAGATTGCTAATATTATGAACAATGCAATTGAAGGCTGGAAACCACATGGTACACATCGGTTCGGAAAGGAATATGGAATACAGCGTTCATGGAAAAGGATGGAAGATTCTGTGAAGAAAGATAAAGACGGCTTTATGGAAGTACCGGAACAGTTGGAGATACCGTTTGAGTAAAGATTATTGTAAACGATGTAAACGGAACTTGAAGGAAAAACTTAAAAAGTTAACTTTTAAAATCTTTTGAGCCCCGTTTACAAATTCCGTTTACAAATTGGAAAGGAGCAGAAAATGATGAAACAGGGAAGATTAGGATATAACAGCAGCAATGGTAGATATGGATTATTAGCATCGGATTTATGGATTGATACAGGATTTCACTGTGGAGAAGGACTGGAAGTGTTGGTAGATGATGAATGGGTACAGACCAGAATGGAGATGAATCTGGCAAGAGAATGGTATCTGGTGGGAACGCCTTATTGTGGAGATTTGGAATATGTGCAGGCGAGGATACCAGAATAAACAGATCTATGATCCACTTCGGTCGGTGCAGAACAGACGTCCATAAGGACGTTATGCCCCCGGCAGGGCGCAAGGGGACTTTTGATGGACGGTACGGCTGTCGAAAGTGCTTTTGCGTTACTTTTGACAAAAGTAACAAAACCGCCGTATCCGGCGAAAGTTTCTTAAATATCGCCATGTCTGGCGTAAATAAAAATTATGTGCCATATCTGGCACTCAAACAGAAAAGAGGTGAGAAAATTTATGATGAAACGAACAATCAGTGGCATGATCGGAGCCGGTTCACTGGCTCATAACAGACGGGATTTTGTAGCAGAAAATGTAGATCCGGACAGAGTACAACTGAACATTTGTTATAAGAATGAGAATCTGAAGGAAGTTTATAAAGAGCTGTTTGATGATGCGGTTGAGAGATATAATGTCGGGAAAAGAAAGGACCGGAAAATTGCAAATTATTATGAAAAAATCCGACAGGGCAAACAGGAGAAGTTATTTCATGAAGTGATATTCCAGATTGGTAATTGTGAGGATATGGCAGTGGGAACGTCAGAAGGAAATCTGGCTGTAAAGGTACTGGGCGAATATGTGAAAGACTTCCAGAAACGGAATTCGACACTTCGGGTATTTAGCTGCTATCTGCATCAGGACGAAGCTACTCCGCATCTGCATATTGACTTTGTTCCTTATGTGACCAACTGGAAGGGAAAAGGAATGGATACCAGAGTTTCACTGAAGCAGGCATTGAAAAGTCTTGGATTTCAAGGTGGAAATAAGCATGATACAGAACTGAATCAGTGGATAAATCATGAAAAGGAAGTGCTGGCTGAAATCGCAAAACAGCATGGAATTGAATGGGAACAGAAAGGCACACATGAAGAACATCTGGATGTTTACAATTTCAAGAAAAAAGAACGCAAAAAGGAAGTGCAGGAACTGGAGCAGAAAAAAGAAAATCTGACAGTGGAGAATGAAGGATTGACTTCTCAGATTGCAGAAGCAAGGGCAGATATTAAGCTACTGGAAGAAGAAAAAATTCAGTTCCAGAAAGATAAAGAGATAGCGGAAAAACGTGCGGAGAAAGCAGAAACGGAATTGAAAAAACTGGAAGACAGAAGAGAATTCCTGCAACCAGTGATGGATAATGTCAGTAAGGAAATAAAAGAATATGGAATGATCAAAACATTTCTGCCGGAAGCTACAGCATTGGAACGTGCGGTAACTTACCGGGATAAGAAAATAAAACCATTATTCATTGAAATGAAAAACAAAATCGGTGCGATGGCTGCACAGGTGAAAGAACTCACAAGAGAAAGAGATAGTTGGAAAAGTAAGTTTCAGAAGAAAAAGCAAGAGCATGAAAAAACAAAAAAGGAACTGGCAGAAGTTCAGAAAGATTATCAGAAATTATCCGGTGAAAAAGAAATACTGCAAGGACTTGCGGACAGATACAATCGACTTTTACGCATGTTAGGAAAAGATATGGTAGAAAGATTGGTGCAGGACGATATCCGAATGCAGGCGGAACTTGAAGCGAAAAAGCAAAAAGAGCAGATGCCGAAAAAAATAGGTTACCGCATACAATGGGAAAGAGAACGAAGTGAAGAACACAATGCAAAAATTAAGAAGAATAAAGCAAAGTACAGAGGAATGGAGTTGTAAGAATATGAAGAAACAGATTTATGATGAAAAGCACGGACTGAACTACACACTGCATGGAGATTATTATCTGCCAGACCTGGAAATCAATGAGGAAGAACCTACATATGGGAAGTATGGAATAATGCGAAAACAGTTTTTGAAGGAACACAGGAGTGCCAGGTATCAATATCTGGTACTGACCGGGAAACTGACGGAGCATTTGAATCAAATTGATAAAGAGGTCAGAGAAAAAGTTGAGATGCTGGCGGAGCAGATGGCTGAACAATGGGGAGTGACAGAAGAATTGAAGATGCAGGATCAGATGGAGTGGGTGAGAAGGATGAATAATATTCAAGCAACTGCTGAAGAAATAGTAATAAATGAAATTAATTAATGTTTAAAGGGCGTTCATAGAATGCCCTTTAAAGTATCCATGATTTCGCAAAAATAGATAAAAATAGAAAACGATTCAAAAATATTTTGGTAGATATAACAATAAAAAAGTTGTAAAATAGATTTGTATACATAGTTTATTCGGATAAAGAAAAGAGGAAAATATGGAGAAAAATCGAGACGTAGGAAAAATACTATTAAAAATAAATTCACAATATTATGAAAAGGGAATGAAAAATATTTCGATACAGCTAAAAGGAGTAAGAAAAGGGAAAATTGCTGAAATGGATCGTAAAGTTATAATTCCACAAATCATTAGATCGAAGGAATATAACATATTTGAAAAACAATTTTTAAAGAATATTGACGATGAAATAAAGAATATTGCAAAACAAGATAAAGTACAGGAAATAGTGAATAATCCTAAGGCGAATTTTTATACATATGAGGATTTCGATAAAGAGTTATTATATTTATATTTGTTTTCTTTGAATGATGAAAAATATGATGATATTTTACAAGAACTTTTAGAACTTGTGTGTAATGAAAAAGAAGTAGAGAGAGATACAAAGGAAAAAGAAATTCAACGTTTAAAAGACAAGTGTGAAGATTATGAAAAGGAAATAGAACAACTAAAAACAATCAGTCGACAAAGAAAAGAAAAAATTAAAGAACTTGAAATTAAAAGCAATATATTAACTGAAGAATTCGATAAGCTAAAGTTGGAAAATGAAGATTTAAAAAGACAAGTAGAAGAAAAAGAAAAGAGAATAGAAGAATATGAAAGCAAAATTAAACCTGTGGTTGAAGAAGAAATAGAAAAAGAAAAAGAAATAGAAAAAAATAAAGTAGTTGTCATTGGAAAAGAGACATCACTTACCGCTATTCAAGAAGAAAATATAGATAAAATATTATTAGAAGAATTTTCAGAAGAATTATTACATGTATATGATAAGTTTTTGATTGTTAAAAAGAATATTTCAATTGGAAATTTAAGAAAAATAAAAAAAATGTTAGGTGATAGAGGAATTTTATGTGAAAATGACGAGGAAGTCAATAAGTATATTATAAGTATGGAGGCAAAATATGAGAACAGAAGCAATTGATTGGTTAGGTGTATTAGCTACAGACGAAGAAATACGAAATAACAATTTAGGACGCAGTAATTGTATTGTAAATAAGTTGGATTCTTTACAGTTTTATATTAAGGTGATTTCCAAAATACCAGGGCAAACACCAAATTCACAATATGTTGTATGTTATGGAAATAGAATAGATAGTGAAATGCTCATAGATAATGGTGCATTTGATGAAAATGTCCGTATTGATGATTACGTTAAGCAATTAAAGAATTGTTTTTTTAGATTTAATTATGAGGAAAATCAGGCTGGATATTACATTGCAAAAAATGTAGAAATTGCCGAGTTGAGTGAATCCTATTATCAAGGAAAAGTGTTTTTTTATATTCCTGTAATTATAAGAAATCAACCTGCTTTTTCAGGAGACAAACAATATGATACATATGAACAAGTAGAACAGGCAATCAAAAACGGTGAATTTGTCTGCAAGTTAAATAAATATAATACAATGGGAATGGACAACATTCCGTATATTATTTTTTATGATCCAGAATTGTTAGAATATCGCGTTATAGGTAATTTTACAAAATTCGCGTACAATGTGACAGAAGGTGTAAAATTTGAATATAATGAGTTGAAAAGTTTTAACTTTGAAGAGGATTGGTATGATGATGTAGTAACTTTTGAAAATGCACATTCCGGAATATATTTGAGTGAGTATGTTCATAAGAAAATCATGGATCAATTAGATGAAAAAGCACCAATTGATATAAAAAAGGTTGATGAAAATGAAGATGAGGAGTTAAAAAACATTTCTAAGATTCAAATGGAAGATGAGAATGAGGAATGGAAATTTATAGAACATTTTGAAGCAGTGGCAAAAAAGGATGGCCTTTTTTATACAAAAAAGGATCTTATAAATTTTCATACTGCGGTAAAAAGTAGCTCACTTGTAATATTGTCAGGTTTAAGTGGAACAGGAAAATCACAATTAGTTCAATGTTACGCAAAGGCACTGGGATTACAGGAAGATGCATTTCATATGATACCAGTGAGACCAAATTGGAATGATGATAGTGATTTGATTGGGTTCGTAGATTCGATGCATATGGTATATAGACCGAGTGATACTGGATTTATTAATATTTTGATGGAAGCGAGTCAGGAACGAAATGAAAATAAATTGTATATAATATGTTTTGATGAGATGAATTTGGCACGGGTAGAACATTATTTTAGCCAGTTTTTATCTATTTTAGAAATGCCTGAAAAATCAAGAATATTAAGATTATATGCTTCTGAATATGAGACGAGATTATATAATTCGGATAAATATAAATCAACAGTAAAAATAGGAAATAATATAAGATTTATAGGAACTGTAAATATTGATGAATCGACATTTCATTTTTCGGATAAAGTGTTAGACAGAGCAAACGTTATCAAATTAAATGTGATTCCATACACAGAATGGAAAGCAACAGAAGTTACAACTAAAGGTGCGACAATTAAAGAATGGTCATATGAAGAATATCAAAAATTGATAAGAAAAGATTCAATGCTTACGGAAAGAGAAAGAGAGTTTATTTGGCGGGTGCATAAAACATTAAATTCATGTGCAAAAAATCTTGGAGTAGGACCTAGAATATTAAAGCAAATAGGAAAGTATTTAGTAAATTTACCTTTTACAGAAGAAGCGGAAAATATAACGAGAGAAGAAGGGTTTGATCTTCAATTTGTACAACGTATTATGACGAAAATTAGAGGACAAAAAGAACAACTGGCTGCGATATTTGATGCGGATTCCGAGGAGAGTTTAAGTCGTCTTTTTGATGAATATGCAGATGTTTCCAAATTTGAAAATAGCAGAAGAAATTTGGAAATAAAACGGCAGGAGATTGAAAATTATGGTTACACTTTGTGATTTAGGAGTTCACATTAATTTTATAGTAGGCAAAAAAAATATTGATATGCGAACTATGGCGGAGTCGGTAGCAGAATTAGAGTCTAAGGAATTAACTCCTATATCATTTAAAGAATATGAGAATATTCAATTGGAATTTACCTCAACTGATAAGAATGATAGGTTATATTATGATGGTATCGACTTGCTTCCGGATGAAAAATGTCAAACGGATTTTAAAGGAAATTTATATTTGATGCCATTATTGGATGGGGAAAAATATACTATTTTTAAACATTCGCCAGATTATTATGCGATGAGAAAAGGACGATTTGCTATTCGATTAATGCATGATCAAAAGATTTATTATCAATGTTTTGAGGTGTGTCCACAAAATGTGAATGATGATGAATGGGCAATTATGCAAAAAGAATTAGAAGAAGAAATCCAGGGCTTATCTTCAGATATTATTAGAAAGAATATAGCACTAGGAGACAATGAAAATGAGGTAGCACCTAGTAAAGAATTATACAAATTTTTTGTTATAAAAAAGCATTTTAATAATATTTTAGCTGCGTTAATAGACATAAAGGACAAACCCAATTATAAAGTTGAGAAGGATTATAGATTGGAACCTTTATATCGAGCGACATATATTGATAATATTACAGTAAAAGATTATTTAATGAAAGGAACGGGAGAAGAAAAATATTTAGTTCCTAAAAGAGTATATAATTATAATTTGCCAGAAAATAGATGGTTGAAGAAAATAATAGGAATATATGAAAGAGAATTGTATTTGTTTCAAGAGTCTACGTTGAAATATGCAGAGTATGTAGAAAAAGAAATAAAAGATCTTGAAAAATATGCTGAAAGAAATATTGCAGTTATTAATGCAAAGAAAAATGTACTTGGGGAATTAAAGAAATATTTGGGAACTGTAAGAACAATTTTGAGTATTTCTGAATTAATCAAATCGCAAGAATGGTATCAAGAGATACGAGAAGTTGATTCGTTGGCTATACCTCATGTTCTTATCTATGATGTGAGATATAATGCATTTTACAAAATGTATAAAGAATTACAGAAAAATACCATTAATATAAAATGGGATGAGGGATACGCATATTCATGGAAATTATCAAGTGAAATGTATGAAATTTGGTGCTTTATTAAAGTGTGCCGTTTTTTGATAAGTAGTGAATTAGGTTTCAAAGAAACAAAAGGGTGGATATTTGACGAAATTAAAGATGAACACATTCTGATTCCAGAATTACGTCCGGGGACAAAAGTTGAGTTTAAAAAAGAAAATTTGAAAATAAAAGCCTACTATAATTTGGCATTGGGAAGAAATATTAATAATATTGATAAAGAAAAAGAGCCTCTTTTTTCAAACAGTAGACATGTAAAGCCAGATATAAGACTGGATTTATATAAAGATGATACATATTGGTGTTCACTTATAATAGAAGTTAAATATAGAACAATAAAGAACTTTTGGGCATCTGATACTGCTTGCAAGGAGCAGATTATAGCATATAAAAATGATTATAAGTCCAAATTTTGTAGGGGTTTTAGCAATGAGGAATTTGTTGTAAGGAAAATCAACCCAATAGATAGAGTATGGGTGTTTAATCCAACACATGATGTAGAAAAAATCATTGAAAAAAGAAACGAAGGAATTAAGTTTATACAATTAATTCCTGGAGATAATCACGAAAATGTTATTAATGAATTGAAAAAAGAGATAAATATGGCATTTGAAGACGAATTATTGTAATGTAAGATGAAATATTAAATTGTATGGTGGAAGGAAAAGATATTGTGAAGTTTGAATTACTAGCAGACAGCATAAAGAAAATAAATAATAAAGCTGGCAATGCAGCTAAAAGTGCAGTGAATCAATTGCTTACATTAAGAAATTGGGCAATAGGGTATTATATTGTTGAGTATGAACAGGATGGTAGTGATCGAGCTGAATATGGAACACGTCTTCTTAGAAATTTAGAAAATGAAATTTCTGAGAGAGGGATGAATGTAACATTATTTAAGGCGTGTCGGCAGTTTTATTTGCAGTATCCGCAAATTGGTTCGACAGTGTCGAACCAATTTAACTTGCCTAATTTTGAAAAAAGTTCGACAGCGTCGAACCTTTTTGTAACAGATCCAGAACAGTTAATAAATAACTTATCATTTTCACATATTCGAGAAATTATGGTGCTTGAAGATTCATTTGAAAGATTTTTTTATGAAACAGAATGCATAAAATGTAACTGGAGTGTTCGGGAACTACGTAGACAGATAAAAACAAATTTGTATGTCCGTGCAGGTATAAGTAGAAATCCAGAAGCGTTATTAAAGCAAACAGCGATTAATTCAAAGGAAAGCAATACGTTAACAATTAAAGATCCATTTACATTTGAGTTTCTTGGACTTGATGCAAAAGATGCTGTTTCAGAATCAGATTTAGAACAAGCACTTATGGATCATTTACAGGAATTTATGCTTGAACTGGGACAAGGATTTTGTTTTGAAGCAAGACAGAAACGAATAGTTATTGACGATAAATATTATTTTATTGATTTGGTGTTTTATAATCGACTGTTACATTGCAATGTAATTATAGAGTTGAAAAACGATGAATTTAAGCATGAGGATTTGGGACAGTTAAATGCATATGTTGGTTATTATAAAAAGAATGAGATGATGGCAGGAGATAATCCACCTGTAGGAATTTTACTTTGTACAGATAAAGGTTCACAAATGGTAGAATACGCTCTGTCGGGAATGGACAATCAATTGTTTGTTTCAACATATATGTTACATTTGCCAGATAAGAAGAAACTGGAAGAGTTTATGTTGAAAGAAATGGCAGAGATGGGGATGGATGTGTAATAATAAAATTTTCAAAAATCTCAGAGAAATATGGGACTATATGATACACTTGAATGATAACAGATTCATGTGATTGAAATAAGGAGAAAAAGTAATGCTATGTAAGATCGTGTATTTTGATGAAGATTCTGTGACTGATTTTGTACAAATAGTGGCAGGAGGTCAATTAGAAAAGACTACGGAATTACTTAATCAAAGTCAGGAAAATGGAAAAACAGAATTAGGGGCGAAAGTTGGAATTGGTTTGAGTGGAGTCTTTAGAGCTCTAATGGGATTTGAGGGATCGGCATCAGTAGGAGCGTCGATAGGAGCGTCATTTAATTCTAATGAGATGGCTAAAAATATTGTGAAAAATACAATATTAACAGATTTTATAGATTTGGTGGAGCAGTATTCAGCAGAAGAACAAACAGAGCCAGAGAAAAAAATAATTGAAAATTTTTCGGGGTATACAATTAGTGCCCCAAAAGATTCTTTATCATATATTGCATTGATTTCACCGTATTTATCAATGCTTAAAAGCGGATCATCAGTACCAGCAGGTGAATTTAATATTGCCATGGACAAATTGGATAATGCGATGAAGAATGCAAAAGGATATTATGAATTTTTAGGAGAAAAAGAGAGCAAAAAAGTAATTTTTAGATTTAATATTAAAGCCTTTAAAAATAATTATAAAGCTCCAGATCTTTTGAAAATGGACATGTCTATTTATGGTATTAGAGTAGGAAAAAGCAATTTAGCTAAATTAAATTTTAATGGGGAATTTGAGATGGACGAAAATTCAACATTAAAAGATAATCCGGAATATACAAAGGATAATAAAGAAAAATTGCCGGATGAGTATTATAAGGAACTAGATGTTTATGATGTGTTATTAGCAGGTGTTGAGATAAATGGTTGATAGAATTATTATTTTTTATGGTTCTAGAAGGGATTTTGAAGAGATTGTTGAACAAGAAACAGAAGATTTTGAAGAAGTAATTCCGTTTATGGAATTGATTCAACATTATAATGCACGTTTGAGACCAAATGAATCAGGAGTGGGTGAGGATGGACTGTATCATAGAATAGACGTAGAAGCATGTGTTGTACGTGCAGATGATTATGCGTCAGTTCTTGAACATGTATTATCAAATTTTAGTAACATAGTGAGTTTAAATCATGATATAGAACTTTTGTTAATACAAAATCCTCCTAAAAGAGTACGAGCATCTTTGGAAGCTTATTATGACAATATTGAATACAAGAGTTCAAAATATCCTATTTTGGACAGAAAGATGTTAAAAAAAGTTTATGGTGATCTTTGTGAAAATGTGTTGGGACAGAAAAATTGTAAACAGCAAATAATTAGTGGATTATATAGACTAACAGCTGAAAAGAAAGAAAAGCCAGTTGTTTTAATGTTATATGGACCATCTGGCGTAGGAAAAACAGAGTCAGCAAAAAGTATTAGTAGAAGTTTAGGTGGAGAACTTCTTAGGGTTCAATTTTCCATGATGCAGACAGAAGAAGCTCATAATTATGTTTTTGGTGCAGGACATGCGAAAAGTAGCTTAGCAAAAGATATGCTTGGAAGAGAATCTAATGTAATATTAATTGACGAGTTCGATAAGGTGAATCCTATTTTTTATAATGCATTTTATGAATTATTTGATGAAGGAAAATACGTGGATTCAAATTATAATGTAGATTTGGGAGATACCATATTTTTGTGTACATGTAATTTTAACAGTGAGGAAGAGATAAAGCGTATACTAGGTCCGGCTATGTATTCGAGAATAGGTTGTTGCATTGAATTCGAACAGTTAGAAAAAACACAGAAAGAAATAATTATTAGAGCATGGTATGATAAGGTTATTGAAAGACTTGAAGAAGATGAAAAAAAGGCAATAGAAGATACGGATATATTAGAGTGGTTTTTAAAGAATGTGGACCGATATGACAATATTCGTCTATTAAAAACAAAGTTAGAAAATGCTATATATAATGAATTGACAAATAAATTTATTATAGAAGCAACGGAATGATAACACCATGATAACAAAATCCCTAAAAAACACACGGACACAACGGAAAATCCGGATTTTCCTACGCAAATCACACGAAAAATCACCATTTGCACACCGCAATACACCGGTCTGATATCGTGAAGGTGGACGTACTGTTGGATCAGGCCGTGTTGCTACAATTATCGAGTAATACAATCTGAATATAGATTTGTTATCGCAAGATAACGTTGTGTCCAAACGTAAGATACCCGTAGAACTTCGGTTCTACGGGTTTTTCTGTTGTTGTTAGTAATTTCATGAGCTGTCGCTAGAGTGATTTCATCACTGGTCAGCAAGCT
>OBLI01001742.1_pt1 | contig 20333 bp, 25 predicted proteins | sample 1519701 | NCBI WGS metagenome assembly OBLI01 (sample SAMEA3663005, study PRJEB22513) | pig gut metagenome | biome: pig gut; feature: pig-associated habitat; material: faeces | place: France | collected 2012
TCAAAAAAGTTCTTTTTGTTTAAAATGGCAGGCGTCGTAGGATTCGAACCCACACCGCAAGGTTTTGGAGACCCGCATGCTACCGTTACACCAGACGCCTATAAAAACAAGACCTTAACTTTGTCCGGAAAATGGAATTGAACCATTATTTTAATCTTAAAGGATTATGACTTAATCATTAGTCTATTCTGGAAGTTATTTTTGCTGTAAAGGTCTTTCTTTATTTTATAAATATATTATATATTATTTTTTTAAAAATGTCAAAAAATTTTTTAATTGGTTATCAATTTCCATGTTGTACTATCTGTTTTTACATATACTCTACTATCAGGATGAGCCATATAATAAGTTAAATATACTGAATTACTGGCAGTATTACTGTTATATGGCTTAACAAATATATAATAAGTAGTTCCGGCAGTAACTTTATAACAAATACCAAAATTACCTCCAGACCCACCATATTTTTTTGCACTATCATCATCGCTGACTAAAATATTAGAAGAAGGCTATCCATTGCTATTGAGAGAAGTAATACTTGATGTTAGATGTCCATAAGTGTCTATTGAAGAATTGGAATAAACAATAAAATCTCCTGAAATAGTAGGGGTAAAAGAAAAATACCGGCAAGTACTCGGAGATAAAGTCCAAGAAGAAGTATCCTATTTACTATAAGTAGGAGCAGGAATTGATACAGTAGAATAAGCCCAGTTAACAATAGACTAAATAGTAATTCTTATATACCCGTTTCCGCTATGACCTGTTTCAGATGATCCTGTTGGAGAAGTAAATGAAGTATCGCCAGCTATTGTAGAAGCAGAACTAAGATAATGAGTGCTATTCAATAAGCAACCAGATGGATAATTAGAAGCAGTTGAGGAAGTATATACATAACCAGAACCTCCGCCTCCGCCAGTTGAATTTTCACCCATAGTCCCACCATACCAGCCACCACCACCGGCTCCACGAAGATTATTTCCCGTACCACCAGCTCCATTACCAAATCCCGCAGAAATTGATGATGAATAGCTAGCTACTATTCCAGTTTGAGTTCCTCCTTTTCCTGGGGTTCTATTCTGGTGCTAATTAGGTGGAGTTCCACCAGTAGTTCCTCCACCATTTCCGCCATAAGATAATAAAGTAGAACTACTCGCATTGCCTCCACCACCACCGCCTCCAGCGACGATTATACGAGCATAGAGAGAATCTTGGCCTATGCGAATATCAGAAGCTCCACCACCACCAGCGGCTCCCATTTGATTAGCGATGCCACCTCCATTAAATCCACCAGGTGCTGTAGCTACTGAATTCTAGTCTAGCTTATTCCCGATAGTACTTCCTCCTTGTCCTCCAGTATAAAGATATACTATAACGCTTGAAGATAAAGTGATTACACCAGTAGAGTATCCACCTTTTCCTCCATTAGGGGTTGAATGAACATAACTATAATAACCTGCATTTCCACCTTGTGCTCCCCAACATTCTAATTTATAAGTGCCTTTTGGAAGAGTAATTGATTTAGCAGATCCACTATAAGGACAATTTAATATATCCCCCGTTTTTAAAGAAGAAGAAGAAGGAATCGAAGAAGTTAAGTCATAGGTTGCCATGTCGTCATTCCTCCTTTCCAAGTTGTGTTATCTATTTTTGTATATATTGCTTTAATAGGAGCATAGGTGTTAGGATTAATTTTTACATTTAATGGAGATAATACTGTAATACGAATATATCCATGTTGTCCTCCTGGATTGGTTTTACTATATCCTATAGCAGTAGAAGCATTTGTTAAATAATAATTACTATTTAACAAACAGCCAGAAGGATAATTAGAGGCAGTTAATGAAGTATATACATAGCCAGAACCTCCGCCATTATAAGTTCTATAATCAGCGGAACTGTCACTAGCATTAGTAGAAGCGCCACCACCGTACCAGCCTCCACCACCACCACCGGGACCATAATTATAATTGGCTGATCCACTAGCATCAGCACCTTGGCCAAAAGATCCATTTGTTCCGGCTTTAGTCTACGTAGCTTTATATTCTTCAACAGCAGAATTACCAGTTAATCCACCGCCCTATTTAATAGAAGAATTACTTTCTCCTGCGCCACCGCCACCGCCGCCAGCAACAATTACACGGGCATAAAGAGAATCTTGACCTATTCGGATATCAGAAGCACCACCTCCGCCACCTCCTGATGTATAAGCAGAAGTATACCATCTGATTCTAGAGCTACCTCCTCCGTTAAATCCGCCACTAACTACTTTTCCTTTTTCACTATTACTTGAATAATTACCCTAACCTCCTGTGTACAAATAGATAACAGTAGGGGCTGATAAAGAAAGAATACCTGTAGAATATCCTCCTGTTCCACCCCAATAACTATTTTTTGAACTTGTGGGAGTATAAGTAGTATTACTCTCCTATTTCTAAATCTAAAAATAAACTTCTTCATTGGTGGCATGTGCTGAACTATCTTTAGAATAAGTCATTACAATAGTAGACCCTGATGATAAAGAATAGCTACCAGCTTCAGTTAAAGACTATGATCCCGATACGGCATTTAAAACCGTTGATCCTCCAACAGTTAAAGTAACTTTATCACAATTTGCTTCAGTCTGATAATAATAATAAATCTTGTAAGTTCCCGCAGAAGTACAAGTTAATGTAGTAGTTGCAATACTTGAATTTATACCGCCATTTGTAGCTATCCAATCATTTCCATCTTGGCGGAAATAATAATTTGAATCATTATTAATGCTAAAATAACTAGTTGCATTATGAGTTCCTATATATATCCATGAAGTTGTTGTTGATGAAGTTAAAGAACCAGAATAACCAATTCCGCCATAGCCACCCCAACATTCTAATTGATAATTTCCCGTTGGAAGTTTTACTGGATTTACCGCTCCTGAATAGCTACTATTAATAATATCTCCTGGAATAAATTTAATAGAAGAATAATCTGTTATAGAAGTTCCAGAAGGATTATAAGTATTTGGCATTTAAATTCCTCCTCTATTAAGCGAAATACTAAATCCAAATATCTCCAACATTTCCGTCTGAAGCGGTGGGAGCAGAAGTAGATACTTTAATATTTCTTAAAATATTATTGTTTAAATAAGAAGAATTAGCAGTGACAGATAAATTAGACCCAATAGACCCATTAGTAATCTAAGCTAAGTCTAATCCTGGATTAATAGGTAAAATATAATCACCACTAGATGACCCTAATTGTATCTATCCGATAAAAGCTTCATCTTTATATAAAAAATTTGCTTCTACAGTAGTATTGCTGTGCCAACACCCTAATCCATTATCAGAATGTTCTTTTTTAATATAATATTGAGTTAATTTTAATGCTCCTAAATTATTTATATTTATCGTTATATTAGTAATTGGATTTGTCGCAATATTATTCATATTTGGAATAAGGCCAATAATCATTCCGTCTTTATATTCTTTAATAGATTTTGCAGTTCCTGTGTAAGTTAATCCATCAGTAGAAATAATTGGAATAATTTCTAAACCGCCACTTCCACCACGCATATGTTCTATTGCTTTTGGAATTGCCATTTAAATGACCTCCTTATAAATTTTATTATTTCTATAAAATTTAAAAATTTACAAGAAGTCATTAATTTAATCTGGTTAAATAAAAAAAACTCCTTACTAAATAAAATAGTAAGGAGTTAAAATCAACTCAAACCAATATCGAGCAACTCGCAAAAACCTTCTAATTGATATTCTGGTTTAAAAAAATATGGAGTAATAGATTTTGCACAATGGTCAGCGCAATTGCGCCCAGAAATCTTAAAATTATTATATCCTTTTGGTAAATAAGTATTTAAAATTTCATCCATATAAATCATATCTTTATTATTAATTTCAGGAAAAACTGCGCCATTATTTTTCATAGTAGTACAATTACGCTGAGAGTCATCAATTTTTTTAAACAAACTAAAATTTGCAAAAACATTGTAATGAGTATAAAGACGAGGACAATCAATAGGACAACTTTCATCAGCAAGAATTTCAATTTTCTCTCTTTTATCTTTTGGAACAGAATCAAGAAGTTCCCAATTTCTATTGTGACGACGAGGAAGGACAATGCTTTCATAATTATCAAGAGCTTTTACAAAATCATAATCTTCTTTTGCTGCCGTAATACTTTTAGTCAACTTATAATTAGGAAATTTGTCTCGAAGATAGCGCTCAAGAATAGGAGAATTAACAATAATTTCATTAATACCATTATCAAAAAGTTTTAACATTTCATTACAGTATCTATCATAAACGTCAGTTTCTTCTAAAAGCGGATTTGTCAATGTAAAACGTAAAATAATATTATTTTTTTCATAAAAATCACGCATTGCGCAAAGATAATCAATATTATGCTCTGGACGTCCATCCATAAATCCGCCACCATTCCAAATCATATTAGGAAGACAGCCATATATATACTTTACCTTGGCTTCTGGATAAAATGCTTCTGGAGCAATTTCTTGTAGTTCAAAAAGTTTATCATATACTTCAATCCCATAGTAAAATTCAGGGCAATTAAAATTAATATTCATATAATCTCCTATTAATAATTTTTAATCATTTCTTTAAAATCATTGCTTCTAAATGTATTATACATAGGCTCTAAAATACATTTTTCTACTAAATATTTTCTATCCGTAATATGTTTAAAATCTTCATCAGTAAAAGTATAATCAAATTCTTTGAAAATTTTAATCATATCTTCTTTAGTATATTTTCTACTGTGAACATATGCTAATAAAGTTAAATATTTTTTATAATAAGTATAAAAACAACTAACTGAAATATCTAAAGAAAATCCTTCATCTTCTAATAAATATCCTGTTGCATCCATATAAAGGTTTTTAACAAACATCTCATTAGGTGTTAATAATATATTTTTATTATTATAAGCAACTAATTGATCTCCATGAGTAAGTAAACCACAAAATCTATCTACAATTTTGTCAAAAGTAATATTATAATAATCAAGACAATATTTAATTACATCATATACTTTATCTTTATTATTTAAATAGTTTTTAATGGCCAAATGTTTATTTTTAGTTATAGTAATTGCTTCTCCAGTTTCTTTAACTCCTTGGCATCTATCAAAGAAAGATTTCCATAGCCCATCAAGATTATCAACATAAATACTAATCGCAGATACGGTATCAATTAAAGATACATCAGCACAATAAATATCTGCTCCAATATTAGTAGCAATCTTTTTATTATGCTCTAAGATTTCATCATTAGAGTAATTTTTATCAGTATAAGATAAAAATACATCTTTATTAATAGTATTTACAAATTTCTTATTCAAGAATAAACTCTCAGGAAAAGTATTAAGATTTGTAATACAAGAACCGCCATCTATAACCATATCTTCTTTATCTAAAGAATAATATGGAGATACAACTGAAGTTTTTCTTGTATCAAAAGAAAAACAATTTTGATACATTTCAGTACAAACTCGCTCAATTGCAATTTCAAATACAGGGAAAGCACCAAAATTAATAGCTACAGTACCACTATATTTATTAATCAAAATTGCTACCATAACAGGCACATTATAAGTTCTTGACATATCAATAATATAAAAATTATTATTATGAGATTTAATCGCACTAATAATATTTTTTAATTTTTCATCTTTAATACTATTTGTATCATAAAAATAAAAATCTTTATTATCAATATCAATATAAAAATTACTTAAAACATAATGCTCAAAAATTTCAGATAAACCTTGATTTAAGGCTTCATTAAAAGTATTGCCGGCTGCCATTCCCGAACTACCATGATAACGTTGAAGAAGACGAGGATCCATATATAAAGTTTTATTAATGTTGACTCCTTTAAATGGTATTCCAAAAAATTCATTATTATAAATAGTTTTAAAATAATCCTCTAATAAACCATTATCTTTCTTATTCAAACGATCAAAAAGTTTATATAAAAGAGTATCTTCTCCTCCAAGTGCTTCTTTATAACTTAAAGGCTTTTCATTTTTAAACAAAGAATAACCATAATTTTTTCTATTTAATTCAATTTTTTCCGCACAAAGAAAAGAATTACAAAGATAGTGCATTCCATTACAAAAACGCTCATACATTTCCGCATAACCAGAAGCTCTAGCGAATTCTTTTGTAACACCTTTGCCATAAGTTTTTAGCACAAAATGTCCTTTGTACTCAAGACTTAATACAAGACTCCAAGTAGTTGATTGTTCTTGTCGTAAAGCTTCCTCAACACAAGTAAATCCGCGTCCTTCTAAAAAATTTTTAATATTATTAACAGTCTCAATAGGACTTATTTCTTTATAATGTTGATTATAATTATTCACATAAACACACCCTTTTCATTTATCTTATAATTATAATACATTATTTTTTATTAAAAATCAATTAAAACCTACTATAAAAGTAGGTTTTAATAATTATTCATTTAATTTTAATAAATAATAACAATTAGGACATAAATATTTATTATCATTTATTTTAAAAAATGGTATATTCTATCCATTAGATTTAGACTCTAAGCCGCACATTTTACATATTTTATTACTCTACTATACTATTGGAATATCTATAACAATATCCGGCTCAAAAATATTAGTAAGATTATTAAATATTTTCTCACTATAAATTAAAATTAAATTTTCATCATTCTAATAATTATACTAACAAATCCAATAGCTTACCCAAATACAATCTTTTAAACTAGATAAATTTATCTTTTCTATCGGAATAATTGTATTAAAATTTACTTCATTAATTTCTTCAAAATCTATTTTCTCTTTTAAAATATACTATACCTAATAAATGATAAATCTATCTTTTCTAATAATACCTAACTAAAAATAAATAAATAAAACCCAAAAATCATAAATACTATTGGGATCAAACCTTAATAGAAGTTCTTTTAATAAAGTCCAAAAGTCAGATTCTGCCTATCCAAAATGATAATCAGTAAACCTCATTTATTTTCTCCTGCATCAGATTTATTAAAACAAAAATATAAATATTCATTTAAATTAGGAAGATTGCCTAATTTTGGAGGCATATTAAATAAATAAGGTTTATCTCCTTTAGTAAAATCTAAAAAATTATTTAGAAGAAAATAAACTTTTTCTTTATATTCTTGATAAGTTTCAATCATAAATACTCTCTCCTTTTCCATCTAAATAATTCAGAAACCATTCATAAGTAGGCACATAGCATAATTCATTATTAAGATAATTTAACAATGGATAAATTTCATTTTTAATATCATCAAAATTAGTTATACATTCTCCTCTTAGAAGATTAAATTCAATTTTCTAACTTTTAATATCTTCTATAATTTGTTTATCTAAATTACACAAATTGGGAATATTATTAAAATCTTCTTTGTTACTATATAAATTATAAATAGTATATAAAATATAATAAATTAAAAGAAGAATTTTTTCTAAAAAATAATTATTTTCATATCTATAAAAAGAAGAATCTAAATCACTTATTGATTTTATTTCATTAATAATTTTATAAAGATTTCGTCTTAAAGCACTTTGTTTGCGATTTTCATCAATATTTTCTAATTTCAAAACATCAATAAAATTAGCAAAAAATACAATTATTTTATTAATATATGCTATAATTACCATGTTAGAATTAGAATGAGATAAACAATTAGGATTATCTTCTAACTAAGTTATATAAAGACCTAAAATCTAGTCTTCTAACTTATAAGATTCACCATAAATATCGCATCTATCCAAGAAAATACTGTCTTCTCCAAAGAAAAATTTTGGATATTTTATATTATTTTTATTAAGAAAATCTCTTTTAAGAATTAAATTAATCTTTTCAACTGATTTATCAGTATTAGCTATTTTAAATACTCCAAAATCTTCCTCATTATGTTTTATTGAATTGTATAAAATTTCTAAAACACTATCATTTGAAAATAAATCATCAGAATCCCAAAATAACACATATTTATTAAAAGAATATTCTAATCCTAAATTACGAGTTAGACCGGGCCCTTTTCGTTTTAAATTCTTAAAAAAGAAACAAGGAAAACTCGCTTCATCAAATACCTCAATAAGTTTTTTATCATAGAAAGAATGGTCGCTAATAAAATATACACAACAATCTTTTATAATTGTTTGGGTAGATAAATTATTATACAAATTAATAATTTGCTAATCATTCATATTATAATAAGGTATTATAATATCCATTTTTCCATCAATAAAACGAGTAAAACATTTTTTTAAATAATAAGTATTATATCTAAAATCAATTGGGCATCTATTTTCTTTAAATAACTAATAATTTTCTAAAAAATTTTCTTTATCATTAACTAATTTTAAATAAAAATCATAATCTCTAAAATAAGCATCTTCCATTGGAACTATAAATTCAGATTTTGTATCATAATATTTGTGCCAAATCCAAGAGGCTTTAGACATAGTTCCATCGCAATATCTACAAATATTTTTAGGCTTAAAAATAAAATTATGTAGATCATCTAAATTATTTATATCCTCTAATCGCAAATAATCACTTTCATCTTCTGGAATATTTACATTATATTTTTTTCTATAAATATCTAAATGTGCGGAAAAAGGACATATATAAATTTTATAATTTTTTAAAGTAAAACAAGGTAACTAATGCGGGCATTTATGAAAATATACTTCATTTATATCAGTAGTTCCTGCTTCATTTACAAGCTATTGTCGCATAAATAATCTTGAATTATGATTAAAACCTAAACCATGACTGTCTAAATATTCTACTGCTTTATGATCAGTATATTTTCCATAAGTAGTAATATCAAATATTACTCCCATATCTTGATATTCTTTCTCATGTTTAAAAGCATCTTGTAAATGACACCCATTGCTTAATATTTTAATTTCTACTTTATTTTTTGGGAAAACTTCTCTAGCAATCTAACATATTTCAAATAATTTTGGGTGCAAAGTAGGTTCTCCGCCTAAAATCATAAAAAGTTTTATATTTGGAATTTTTTTATAAGCAAAAGTAATCTGATCGCGGAAATCATCTAAATCAATATACCAAGGTTCTGCTAAAGGGGAAAAATGATTACATCCTGCGCAATTAAGATTACAATGATCTACAATATGCATTTCTAAACTAACACCATCATAAACCGATTTCCATACTGGATTAGTATAAGGAGGAATCCCTTGATAATTTTTAGTTCTATCTATTTCCATATTTATTCTCCAAAATATTTATAATATCTCTATTATAATTAACCAATTCTTTTATTTGGTTATCTCTTTCCTACAAAAAACATTCCGTACAAATTTCATTTATATCATTTAAATCACTATGAAAAAATTCACAACGATGTATTTTTCTATTTAACTGTTCACAATTTTTATCACACTTTAAAATCTATTCTTCTTTATCGTAAATAATTGGATGCTCTTCTTCAAATCGTAAAGTTAAATATAATTTAAATTCTAATTGTCCCTAACTTGAATATAACATTGTTCTATAAAAAATAGATTTTACTGTAGATTCAAACGTAAATTTTTGTTTTTGATTAAAAATTAATTCAATAATTTTTATATCTTTATATTCTAAATCTTTTAATTGATTATATAGATAATTTAATGAAGAATATTCTATATCATTTGAATTATTTACAATTTTGCAAAAAGTAATTTCTTTTGGAAAATTTAATCCAAAAACAATATCATCGCATTCACGCTCGTCAAACTTTACTGATTTTAATAAAGTTTGACGAGCATTATATAAATTAATTAACATTAATGATTACGCCAATAGCCAGGAATTTTATATCCTAAGAAATGGCGATAAATTAAATAATCTTCACTCATATTAGGACCTTCATCTTCATTACAATTATCACAATTATTATTATCATTATCATTAATGCTAGAATCAACAATTTTTTTAATTAAATTGTTAATAAGAGAATTAACTTCTTCGTTTTCTCCATTATTTTCAATCCAATTTAAATAGATTACATATAATAAATCTTTATAATCTCCAACATTAGAAGGATCAAAAGTATCATCTAAGTGTTGAATTTGTCTTTTCATTTCTTCAATCATTATAATACCCCAATTTACGACATAAAGTAAGCCATTTTTCTTTATCTACTTCACTCTTAAAATAATTTTTTTCAACTGCAATTTTAGTTAATCCCAACTCACAATAGGTCTTTACCAAGAAAGTTAAATGTGTTTTATGTAATTTACAAACGCTTTCACCGGGAACAAATAAATCACCTGTGGCTTCATACTGAGCGCCTAAACATCCTTTTAAACAATAAGGATCAAAAGGACAAGTTAAACAACCAATATTCATATGTGTATTATTCGTTTTAATTACACTATACACAGTAGGATTAATTGCAGTAATACCAACTACTTTGTCATCTTTTACGTCAAGACGTCCACCAAGAAACTGAGGATAAGAAGTTCTATGGCAAGGCGCAAATTCAAAACTCGCCACATAAAAACAAGTCTGATGCGAAATCGCGCAAGTATATTCTTCACTATTCCAAGTAGAAGTTAATCCAATAGGGTCATAATTACCAAGACAAGGTAAAGAACCTTCTTTTCCATCTCCTAAGAAAATATGTCTTGCCAATTTATCTACAGACTCACCATTTTTATGAAATCTTACTTCCAGCATATGAGTTAAAAATTCAAGATAACGATCTAATTTCTCATCAGTCCATTCATCATTACGGACTTCCAAATACATAGGTTGAAAATCATGAATGTCTTCCCCAGCAAGATTATACTTTTCATATTGTTCGTCCCACCAATCAAAATTCTTAATAGCACTCTCAATATTACTTGGAGAAATCATAGGATGAATACCACAAGGATTTCTTTGAAGGAATTCAAGAATTTTAGTATAATAACTATCATCTTTATCGCGCTCGCGCACACTATTATAAGGTCCATCTATAGAACAAGAAAGGCTTATTTCCATATTAATAGTTTTAAATTTAGCTAAAAGCTCTTCCATTTTTTTAGCTTTTTTATCATCAATAGCAAAACTAAAATTATTAGGAATTACAATACGAGGATGGAAATTAAAAATATTTGGATGTTCATCAAATAATTCTTTATAATATTTAAACATTAATTCGAGAATTTCAAATCCAATATCATCATAAAATAAATCTCCAGCAAAAAGTTCCATTTCATGAAATAAAACTTTTCTTTCTTTAAAGATATAATTCAAAATAATATCTGTATTATGAACAAGAGTTTCCTTATCGGCGCGTTTCTCCATCGGATAGAGTTTATCTCCATACCGTGCAACATAACAATATTCACATTGTTGATTACATTCAGGTCTTATAATAAGCTCAAAAGACTCTCCATTAATCCAGTATCCTTCCTCTTGGTGATCCCTATTAAAAATATAATTATCTATAAATTTTTCAAAATATTTATTATTATCTAATTGACAACCTTCACTAATATTCATTAATTACTTTCTCCTCTATATTCATTCATATTTTCAGTATTTCGGAACCATTCTTCTTCGGGTTTAAGTAAATTATTTTCTCTATCTACATACATAAATAGTGCTGATTGAGTTCTTAAAGTGCCTACACTTCTTAACAACGCACTACCAGAAGAAATAAAATTATTATAAGTACAAGCATCAATTTTTGTTGCAATTAATGCCAATCTTAATAATTTATCAGGATTATACTTGTAAATAGAATTTAATTGATTGCATTCATTAAGCATTTGTAAAGTATTTACAGTTGCTTGAAACATAAATGGGAAAGAATGTGTTTTATACATATTATATTTATATATAACTTTATTAATATCTTCTTCACTATCAGTTAAAAGATTAATGCAATCAGTTTTAGTGCGACGAGTGTCTTTTCTCAATTGTGCTCCAATAGTACCATCATCTTTAACATTATTACCATCAAGATCAAACATAAAGTTTTGACAAGACATCATAGTACCATCATAAAGTAATTTTAATTCATTAAAATTACCACTACAAAAATTATTTCTTGAAGCTACAGTAATTGCTTCTTGATTTCCTTCCATAATTAATCGCATTAATTCTTGGGGCGTAATTGGACGATCTTCTCCAGTAAATCCATGTAAATCAGAAAATACTTCTTCATAAAGATGACGATAACCAATAATAATACTAACTGGAAGATGTGGGTCATGAAAATCACTTACATCAATATTAACAATTCGTTGTAAGAAAGACTCATATTCAATACGTTCATCAACTGATCCATCTCTTGGATTCTCAGGGCAAATAGATACACTACTATTTACTTCAACTCTCTAATTAAGATTAATATCAGCTAATTCAAATCCAAAATTATCTAAATCTTTATAATAATCATGAACTTTTTGAGTTGTATTAAGTTCATGAATTAAAGCTCCAGAAAGAACACCATGTAATTGAATAGATACATTTACATTATGAAATTTAATTTTATTTAATTCTTTAATTACAGTTGAAGCAGTCTCAAAGATTTTTTCATTATTAGCATTTCTAATATTATTGGTTGAGTAAGTGCCATCATAAGAGAATTGAACTTCTAAAGCAAGTTCATTATTTGCTAATTCATCAACCTTTTTAATAAAATTAACAGTTCTTTCAGGAAAATCCATCCCATTGGTAGAATAATCAATATGATTAATATTTGGGAAATAATTAAACCAATCTTCCAAATGATCAGTAAGAAGATGTAAGGTCAATGTAGGCTCTTGACCCCACAAAGTAAAACATTCTATTTTATATCTATCAAGATTTAAACGTTTAAAAATACCTTTTACATTATTTAAAAAAGTACCATCATTTAAAGCTTTAATAGTTTCATGTTGTAAATTTGCAGAGCAATTATTTAAAGTATTCTCAATAAGACAATATTTACAATGTAAATTACATCCACATGAAGAAACTAAAGATATTGCTCTAATATCCATTTCTTTAAACATTTATATTATAAAACTCCTTTTTCTCAAAAAATTAAGAGCGTACTCTACCAGCGCCACTACGATTTGAACTATTAGAAGCATAAGCACTTCTATAAGTATAATTACTTGAATAATTAGAAGATCTATTGCCATTATTGCTACTATAGTTAGAAGATCTATTACCGTTATTACTTGAATAATTAGCAGTATAATAGGTATAGTTACTTGAATAGTTTGAAGAACGTTGAGCATTATTACTTGAATAATCTGAAGAACGTTGACTATTATTACTCGTATAATAAGAAGAACGTTGAGCATCATTACTTGAATAATAAGAAGAACGTTGAGCATCATTACTTGAATAATAAGAAGAACGTTGACTATTATTACTCGTATAATAAGAACTATGATAGCTATTATCACTTGTATAGTTAGCACCACGATAGCTATTATCACTTGTATAGTTAGCACCACGATAACCATTATTGCTTGTATAATTCGCTCCATCATAGGCGCAAATGCCATTTATAGTATCAAGTTTACTTCTAATTTCCTCTAAAGGGACTCGTTTCATAAGTTCATTAGCTCTTGGAGCGGTAAAATTAGAAAAAGTAGCCTAAGTTCCTACATAAGAAACATTTCTTAAATTTTCAATTTCATTTTTTAAAGTAGTAATGTCACTTTCTCTCGTACGACGCCCCTCATTTGAAGGAGCAGTCGTGCGAGATTGAGAAAAACGAGTCTAAGCAGTATTTAAAGTATCATATAGAGCGCGAACATCGCTCCATGAAATACGACTACCAGCCATTTATATTCTCTCCTTAATTTACAGCCTCGGGAGTATAAGTTATATTAAGCTCTGCTATAGTGTTATAACTATTAGCATATGACTTATCTCCAATATCATTATTATATTCGAAGACCATATCAGCGATATTGGCAACATTTTTTTCAAAAACTTTTCTATAATCATTAGAAACAGTTAAATAATATACACCAATTTTAGCAACATTTGAACGATCAAAATTTTCAATAAGCTGGGCAGAAACTTTAGATAAACTTAAAGTTTCAACATCATAGCCTTCTGAATATTCACGAAGTCTAAAAGTATATTTAACTCCGCTAGTTTCTCCATTAATACTTGTAGAAAAAACAATAGGACCAGTCATAATACTTTCAGTCTCCTTGCCTTCATTGTCAGTAACAACTACCTTAAAGGTATTATTTAATTCAGTCATTATTAAAATTCCTCCTAATAAAATAAATAATTAGGATATTATATATCCTATTTTTATTAAAAATTTATTTTATTTTATTTTTTAATTTCGGTTAAACCTAACCATTTATCATTTTTACTAAATAAATAATAACAAAAAAAAAGAGTAATGTCAAATGACATTACTCTTTAAATCAATTCAATCCTAATCTTGCCATCAAATCAGCAACATTTTTCTTTTCATCTGTAGTAATTTCAATCGGGGTTTCTCCACCTGCGGTTGCCCCATCTTCAAAATTCAAAACATTTGAATCCGTGGTTGCACCTGCTTCACCAACCGGAGTCTTTGGGCATGTCATACTAATAGCAATCTGAATTCGCTCACCATTCTCGTTAGCCCAAAGATAATATTTTTTATCTCGCTCGCCGATCCAATCAGCACCAAATACTTCTGCCATTTTCTTGGCAATCTGTTCCTTAGCTACTGTGCCTTTAGCCATATCTAATTCTCCTTAACTAAAATTATGTATAAAGTCTTTTAAAGACCTAAAATTATTAACTTTTTCTTCATCAGCATCTCTAAAACACCAAGGACATAAATACATATCAGTTCCTTTATGATAGTGAATATCTTCTGTATAATATAAATTATTACAACATTCGCATCGTTTACAATAAGTATCCGCGCAACTATCGCAAACCAATTCATTCTCATCGCCTACGGAATTTGCTTCATCAAGGATTATACGAGAACCGCAACAAGCGCAATAACCATAATTATCGTCTTCGTTTACTCCATAATTGAATTCACAGTCTCCGCATCGCATATATTCTCCACTTTCGATAATAGTTTTACCGCATTGTAAACAAGGGACATCGCCACCAATAGACCAATGAGGAAGATCAGTCTCTAATGGATAATAATACAATTTTAAACTATAAATGGGCAAATAGCAAGAAGAATAAAGCAAATCATTATATTGAAGAGTATGCTCGCCAATATCTTCAACAATATCACCAATAGGATATAAACGAGATAAAATAGGAATCCATGTCTCGGATAATCCAATAGTTTCTTCATCAAAAGAAGTAGTGCTCATCCTATTAGAAACAGTATTAATACCTCCATCTACCCATTCACGCAACTGAAAAGTCTTATCAAAAGTATTGATAATATCTTTAATTTTAATTAAAGCGTTGGTTGTCATAAAAGGATATTGACGACCAGCCATTAAACCGCGTCGCTTATCTTCCATGTAAAGAAGCATACGCCATTTCTTAGAATTCCAAAGAACATCTTCAGGGAAATGCGGAAGTTTCTGATTTTCTGCTCCGCGCAAATAGCAAATAAAAGTGCTTCTATCTACCATGTAAGACAAATTTCCTGCTCTATATTCGCCGTCAAGTGCATGACAAGAGCGCCAATTATAAGTATTTTCACTTACACTTAAAAAATCCAAAGGATGAACTGAGAAACATAATGTTCCCTCAATCTTGTCCTCTTGGATAATGCGACTTGCGTAATTCTGAATATCTTCTAAAGAGCGCGGATTTTCTTCAAAATACTTAAAAGCCTTAACTAATTTCATTCCTCTTGGAATCTTTTTATCCTTATAGAAATAAGTATCTATAACTGTATTGCTAAAGAATCCTTCTTTATTTACTGAAATAAAATCCTTTAAGTCTTCATTATTATAAGTATAATTAATTGTTTCAAGAAACTCTTCAAGACGATGCTCTTTAGTTTTATCATCTAAGGAAAAAGATACTTTTTCCGGCCATTCATAAATTAAATGACCGTGAAAAAATTTAATTAAGTCTTTTTTGGCTTCGAGAAATCTTTCGAATAGTTCTTCTGTTTTTGGATCACTGATTCCTTGGGAGTAACTGATGACTTTGTTGAACTGTTTTCTAATGCTTTCGATGTCGAAGTCATATGACATTTGACTAATCCTCCAATACAATCTTTACAATACTCGCTGTGTGGGTTCGCAGGGTCAATCTCAAATGCCTCTTCACACTCCGCACACCATTCAACATTACTGGGAATACAATCAGGGCAATAAAAACATGTATGTCCATCTAATCCCTTTACTGGAAATGTTTCATATTCACTAAATAACTGACCGCATCCTCTACAATGAACGTAGAATCCATCACCATCAGTTGGAAAATTCTTACAAATATTATCGAACCAAATACTATGATAATTACGATAATACTCAAAATTAGGAATATCTTTCTCTTTGAGCATGCGGATTACCTTATTAATCGTATCAAAAAGAGCACCCGCATTTAATGTTTCAATACGGTTATGTTCATTTTTATAACCTACTGAAAGATTCACGCCACAAATTTTCCATTCAGGACATAAAACACTAATATCACTAAACGTGCCAAAATCCTCTACAAATCCAAAAGATTCAATGTAGTCAATGAATTTAGGATTGTAAAGGTCATAAAATACACAATCATTTGTGCCTTGTCTATCCAATTGAATAATATATTTCAAGTTGGGAAATGGACACTCAAAATATTGTAATACTAATGCTTCGGCGCCCAATCCACCAATTTCTTCATCAGTGGTAAAAATAATAGAAGGGCGCAAAGATGTATTCCTCAAAATATGAAGAATCGCATATACTCCTGCTCTATCATCAGCGCCAAGACCATCGGGCGACCAAAGCACATTTTTTCTTGTATCATAATATAAATCTTTGACCGGTTTCTCAAACACAGTATCAAGATGAGCCACTAAAGCAATCGGAATATCGCCAACCGCACAAACATACTCTTTAGTAATAACTACTTCAGTATATTTAGCTTTCAATACATCGGCAACATATTCTCTTAACTCATCTTGCGTCGAGCGAACCAGATATTCAAATAACCAAAGTTCATTAGTTTTAAAACCTCTCACAGTTTATTCTCCTATCTTTTATCTTATATTTATATTATAACATTATTTTTTTTATTTGTCAATTGAGTCTTCTTCCGCCTCGGGGATAGGATTATTCTGCTTACTTGCTTGAACGGCTTTATCTATAACACGAGAAAATATAAATGCGGTTTCACAATAATGACACGTCCCTTGTCGCTGACAGCGCTGACCACAATTGATGCGGTTGGGGCCAAAATCTTCGGGAATTCCACGATTATCCACATTATAATTTAAATTAGTTAATAAAAGGTTTAGATTACCTTGCCAATGACCACTTTGATAGATATCCAAAAGCACAGCTTCTTTGGAGAGCGCGGGTTCATCGAATTCTAAAGTTGAGACATATGTTCCATAATAATCTACGTCTTCCGGTCGGACATAGGAACCGCATATTCCATTTTTTCTTGGAAGGTTATCATCATAGCACTTATTCGCAATCATACGAATTGGAACTTTTGCTTGTTGATTTAATTGTCTCAAATCAAATGTAAGCGGTGCCCCGATGAAAAGTTCGCTAACTCCAAGATCAAGGAGAACGCGGACTTCTGCCCATGTGGTAGCAGGATAAGCAAAATAATACTTTACATCAATATTACATCTATTGCGGGTAAGCATATCTTCAAATGCTATAATAAGATCAACTTTATCCTTAAATGAATCAATCTCTTCCCAATTCACTTCTTCATTTTTGCGGATTCTGATAATATATCGCTTATTAGGGAATTTCTAAATCATATCATACATAATGTTTATATCATTATAATTAACCATAAGTTCATCAGCCTTTTCGCGGACGACATCAGGTTGACGCACAGAAACACAATATTTCAAATTATATCACTCCTTTATAATATAATTATAACAAAAAACTCCAATTTTGTCAAGAAAATTCTAAACGGCTTTTTACTTTTGGACTTTCGGTATATGCGACCAGCACCGGTCGGAGCAGACAATAAGAAAAAATGGACTGAAAAATTTTCAGTCCATTTAATCATTTAACTCTTAGTCCTCGGCGACAATCTTGCGATAAGCCACTTTCTTGGACGCCTTACCACCATCAGTGCCCGGAACGGAAACCTCAGTCTTCTCTGCGCGGTTTTCGCTCATAAGAGTGCGAAGTCGATAGCTTGCCTTCTGCGCAGAGACATCCTCATCGCCAAGAGCCTTGACAATCTCGGGGATAGTCATAAACTCATCGCTGGAAAGAACATCATAAATCTGCTCGGTCAGCTCATCACCCTCAGCACGCTTGGCGGCCGCACGCTCCTTAGCCTTGGCGGTCTTCTTATCAAGCAACTCAATCTCATGCTCGCAAAATGCGATCACGTCATTGGGATCATACTTGATCTCACCAGTGTGCATAGCTTCGATAATTGCGGTCAGATAATCGCGCTTAGAAACCTTAACTTCATTAGTCATAATTTTTACCTTAACCTTTCATAAATAACAATTTTATTTTTAGGAAGTATTTCTTCCTTTACCTTACATAAATATTATATATTATTTTTTTTAAAAAATCAAAGAAGGTCTTTGATTTGGGTTAGTGCCAATAGCCCAAGAAATGAATTCCTCTTCACTAATATTAAAGAGGTCTCTGCCCTTTTTAGTGAGAGTTTCTCCATCGACATAATAATTGGAGCGCCAACCATCTCTATCTTCTTCAATTTCACCACTGAAGAAGGTTTTTACTTTTTTATCCTCACAGCAATCCCAACAAATATCTGCATAGAATCCAACTGGCTTCTTCTGGAATCGGAGGCGGATTTGCTTCATGTCATCATAGTCTTTGCGGACTCCGCAACAAGGACAAACTTCTGTGTTTTCGTCATAACAATAAGCGCAGTAAGTTCTTCCATCGACATTATAAGTGTCATCGACATAAACAATATCGCCACACTTATCGCACTTTACTGTGCCAGAACAACTTGCGCAAATGGTCATTTCCGCGTTATTCTCTCTATCATCGAGGAGAGAATCATCAAGAAGTTCTCCGCAACACATACACTCAGATTCACCCGAGTAGTTAAGATTAACGCTTTCGTCCGTAGGAATTTTAGTGGAAACGTAAGCATTATGCTCTGAGTAGATATCGTTATACATGAAATTGGTATCAAGATTGAAATAAATATTTCTGTCAAGCTCGCCAATAATGTTATTACTGTAATTATGAATCTGATTTAAATACTTGGTATAAGGGCCAAAACCAAGATTCTGTTCAGCGAGCTTTTTGATCCAAGCAAGACAAATGCTTTCAAGGTTTTCATTACAATAAGGATAACCCTTGATACCAAGAATAAGACTTTCATCTACGATGAAAAGTTCACGCCAGCGCTTATTATTCCACGTCACAGGCTGACCGTTCTTATACCAAAGTTCCATATCCTTATCAGATTTAAGGTAAGCTTCGAGGATAATAGGAGAATTCATCATCTCAACGGTTCCCTGACGATATTCACCACCGCCATTCTGCCATCTCATACAAGAATCCCAACCGCAATCATTATCACTCATAGTGATATAGTCAAGAGGATGAATAGAAAGACAAAGTTCACCAGAGATATTTTTCTGATTAAGGAACTGAGAATGAGCGATACGGAACTTTTCATAGATATCGCGGTCAATCTCCAAGATATCACTCATCTTACCAAGCATCTTACTAAGCTTCATACCCTTATTAATCATAAGAGTTTTATTGTTATAAGTGAATTTAAAAGATTCCCCATCATAAATGTTAGACATTAAAGGCTCAACATCCAAAAGATTTACCAGATTAAAATACTGAGTATTAGAGATGTCTGTTTTAAGATAAAGATCTCTTACCTTATTATTAAAGGTATTTCGGAATTCATATCCATCACCATTTCTGCCGAAATAATCATAAAAATCATCACTCATATCTTCATAAGTGCGAGAATAACTTACCTTACGAGAAATGATAAGATTATCTCCCAACATTTTATAAAGACTCTGCTTATTATAGGCCCAAAAACGGAGGATGTAGTCGAGAGATGCCTTCATATCGGAACTATCTCCACCGAGGCCCGCAAAATTACGGATATACCATTCAATCTTTTCGCAATCTTCTTTGGAAAGGAGTTCAAATAAATTAGCCATATCTTATCAACCTCTTTTTAATATCTTTCTTAACTTTATATATATATTATATTATAT
>OBLI01001743.1_pt1 | contig 20333 bp, 20 predicted proteins | sample 1519701 | NCBI WGS metagenome assembly OBLI01 (sample SAMEA3663005, study PRJEB22513) | pig gut metagenome | biome: pig gut; feature: pig-associated habitat; material: faeces | place: France | collected 2012
TTATGAGCTGCTTGCAACCAATTCACCATACCGGCGGGATGATACTGTAGAAGGAAGAGTATACGAGTTCAGTGATAACTTTGGTGCATTTGTTGCGGTGGATGATAAGTATTCCGCACTGATTCCAAGCCATGAAGATCACAGCTTCCTTCATATCGGGGATGTGATCAGCGCAAAGGTGACGAATGTCAAAGAAGACGGAAAGTTAGATCTGACCTTAAGAGAGCGCGCATATATCCAGATGGATGATGATGCAAAAAAGGTGCTGTCTGTGATCGAAGAATTTGCAGGCGTCCTTCCGTTTAGCGATAAAGCATCGCCGGAGGTGATCAAACGCGAAACAGGATTGTCAAAAGCAGCTTTTAAGCGTGCGGTCGGCAGACTTTATAAGGAACGGAAGATCGAAATTGGTGAAAAAAGTATCCGGATCATCCGATAAGAGGGTTGCATAAGAAACGGGAAAAGATTATACTAATCGCAATCAGATCTGCAATCTGGCACATCGGATACAGATCAGATCGGAATGAAGATGTGCAGAAAAGAGGATATAGCATATGAAAAAAGTAATTGCAACAGATCAGGCACCGGCAGCAATCGGACCATATTCCCAGGCAATCGAAGTGAACGGAATGGTATATACATCCGGTATTATCCCGGTAGTTCCGGCAACAGGAGAGATTCCGGAAGGTTCTGTGGCACAGGCAAAGCAGGCGCTGACGAATCTGTCGAATCTGCTTCAGGCAGCAGGCACAGACATGGATAAGGTGATCAAGACAACCGTATTTATCAAGGAAATGAATGACTTTGGTGCGATCAATGAAGTATATAAGACATTCTTTACTTCTGATTTCCCGGCAAGAAGCTGCGTAGAAGTAGCACGTCTGCCAAAGGACGTTATGCTTGAGATCGAAGCAATCGCATACAAGTAGAATGACAAAAAATAAGAAACGCCAGACCGGTATCTGCCGGCTCTGGCGTTTCTTATTTTTGTGATCTGTCTAAACATATAAGTCGATGTTACCACCGATTGCAGGGTTCACCGAATTCTCCATTGCCTTGATCATCGATGCGCTCATTGCATCGGTAACATCAAGCTGTTTGCTTAACATGGCGAGTCCGATTGCCTGGCTGGTAGAATCTGTTGCACTGCTTAAGGAACTTAATGCAGTGGAAGTAATAGATGTAATATCCATTCTGTCCGGCCTCCTTTGCTTTTATGCCTTTCCTACTCTTAGTATGCCATGTTTTGACAAAAAAGGCAAAGAAAATTCTTTCTATTCATAAAATATTCACATTCTTGGTATACTATAGAAAAGTATGGCGCAAAAGGAGAAAATCAATGAAGGAGACAATGCGTTTGAATACACAGCAAAAGGAAAAAATCTGGGATGTTGTCATCATTGGAAGCGGACCGGCAGGCCTGGCGGCAGCAATCTATGCGAGACGGGCGAGATTGGAAAAGCTCGTTTTGGAAAAGCAGCCAATGAGCGGTGGACAGATCTTAAATACAACCGATGTAGATAATTATCCGGGAATACCGGATGTGGGCGGTTTTGAACTGGGACAGAAGTTCAGACAGCATGCGGACAAGCTTGGTGCAGTGTTTTGTACCGGTGAGGTGTCAGAGATTCTTCCTTATAAGGAAGGATATCAGGTAAAGACAGATGCAGACAGTATCCACACAAAGACCGTCATCCTTGCAATGGGTGCGTCTTACCGGAACATTGGAGTCCCGGGTGAGGACAGACTGCGTGGTATGGGTGTTTCGTACTGTGCGACCTGCGATGGCGCATTTTTCCGTGGCAGGGAAGTTGCCGTGGTAGGCGGTGGTGATGTTGCACTAGAGGATGCATTGTTTTTGGCAAGAGGCTGTAAGAAGGTATATCTGATTCACCGGAGAGATTCTTTCCGTGGAGCAAAGGTCTTACAGGAAAGAGTACAGAAAACGGCAAATATAGAGATTTTATATGATACCGTGGTAGAAGAGATCTGTGGTGAAATGCAGGTAGAAGAGATTACTGCTTGTAATAAGAAGATGAATAAACGGATGCAGATTGCCGTATCGGGAGTCTTTCTTGCGGTTGGAATGCAGCCGAACACATCGATAGTGGGACAGCTTGTAGATCTCGATGATTCCGGCTATGTGATCGCAGGAGAAGATGGCAGGACAAGTGCGGCAGGTATCTTTGCAGCAGGTGACCTGCGGACGAAAAAACTGCGGCAGGTGGTTACAGCAGCGGCTGACGGAGCAAATGCAGTTGCATCTGTGGAAGCTTACTTAAACGGAACGTTAAGGTAGGGGGTTGACAGGTGCGGGGACGCACGCTATAATGACCATGTAATAAATGTAACAAATTTGTAACAAATGAGTAAAGTAACGTAGAAAAATAGATAAAAAACAATGGAGGAAATATGTATCGAAAGGGTTTAAAAGTAACAGCATGCAGTATCGCAAGCGCAGTTGTACTTGCAGGAACAGCAGTAGTGCCGGGAACTTTAATGGTTCCGTATGCAGCACCGGTTGCAGGTGTTTCACAGGCAACAGCCATCGATGGGGGATCGGTTGGACTGGTATCCGGTGTTTCACTTAGTTTCTCAAAGTACCTGACACAGAGTGAGCAGTCAGCAAAGCTTACTGCAAATGATACGCCGGTTGTTCAGGAAGCAGCAGATCAGGAGGCAGAGGCAGAAGTACCTCAGGATGAAGCAGCATCCGCGGCAGCAGATCAGGGTGAACCGGAAAGTGAATATGCCAATATCGCAATTGCTCAGGTGGATAATTATGTGAATATCAGAAGCGAAGCAAATCAGGAAAGCGAAGTTCTCGGTAAGCTTTATAACAATTCGGCAGCTACCGTCTTAGCAACGGAGGGAGACTGGTATCAGATCACATCCGGATCTGTTACCGGATATGTAAAGAGCGAGTATGTAGTTCGTGATAATGCAGAACTTGCACGTTCAGTAAGCCGTAGAGTTGCGACTGTTACCACAACTACCTTACATGTAAGAACAGAACCGTCTGTTGATTCGGCACTTTTAGGAAGCGTTCCGATCGAAGATGAATTAACCGTTACCGATGAGTCCACACCGGGCTGGGTAAAGGTTGCGATCGAAGAGGGTGACGGATATGTTTCCACGGATTATGTAACACTTTCTACCGTATATGTTCAGGCTGAGTCAAAGGCAGAAGAAGAAGCAAGACTTGCAAAGGAAGAAGCAGAAAGACAGGCAGCACAGGAAGCAGCAGCACAGAAGGCAGCTGAAGAGAAAGCAGCACAGGCAGCGAAGCAGCAGGCTGCATCATCTTCTTCATCCTCAAGTGCAAGCTATTCTGCACCATCCGGAAGTGGTGGAAGTTCTGTAGCAGGTTATGCATCCCAGTTTATTGGTAACCCGTATGTTTACGGTGGATCAAGTTTAACGAATGGAACAGACTGTTCCGGCTTCGTAATGTCTGTATATGCAGCATTTGGTGTATCCTTACCACATTCATCCGGTGCTTTACAAGGCGTTGGTTATGGTGTGAGTGCAGATGCCATGCAGCCGGGTGATATCGTATGTTACAGTGGACATGTTGGAATCTATGTAGGTGGCGGTACAATCGTACATGCCAGCACACCGGAGTCCGGAATCAAGTATTCAAATGCAAACTACAAACCAATTGTAACTGTAAGACGTATTTTCTAAGAAGTACATATAGTAAGGCACGACCGTTCAGGTCGTGCCTTTTTAATGTATAGAGTTTGCGGAGCATCTTTTGTACATTTTGTCGGTTATAAAAGTTGAAAGCATCTTTTGACATCCGAATCAGATACAGTAAAAATGCAGGAAGCGATTCATTTTGCAGGAAGGATGACATCACAAAACAAGCCGGACAGTTGAAACAAAAAAACGGAATGTACAAAGTGCACAAACGAATGAAAGTTGTCGAAATACTTCCACAAAAATCTGAAAAACGACAAAAAAGTTATCCACATCAAAAATTGTGGAAATATCGAAAAAATTGAGTTATACACGAAGTTATCCACGTTATCCACGAAAAAAAAGGGGAAAATATCGGTTCTTATAGCAAAAAATACAAACAAATGTTTTGTGAACATATAATAAAGTTGCTGACATGGGAAAAAAGAATCGGAAAAGTATTGACATTTCAAATGTGAAAAACAATCAAAAAATGACATAAGATGTCAGTAAATTTCGAAAAAGGCAATATTTTGCATGTAAATTTAAGAAAGTGGGTGTGAAACAGAAAATATAGACGTAAGAGTTGAAAAAAGAAATGGCATTTGCTATACTACATGCATAAAAAATGAGGAACGAAACAGAATAGATGGTGTAAATATGGTTAAAAAGCTGGATATATGTGGTATGCAGATTGACAATTATACTGTGCGTGAAGCAATCATGCAGGTAGAGATCTATCTGAATAATACCGTAATGAATACAATCGAGACGATCAACATGAAGATGCTTGATCTTGCGGGCGAGGATGAGACCGTGCGGGAGTGCATCGATCTGTTAGATCTTGCGGTGATCGGAGAGAAGGATATCTTAATTGCAGCGGGAGTGAATTCCACGCAGCGTATCCGAGAAACGGTAGAACATGATTTTTTCCGTGAGTTTTTAAAACGGATCATCCGCAATCATAAGCATGTATTTCTCTTAGGAGAGACAACAGCGGAGGTAGATGAGCTGTCGGATTATCTTTCCGAAGAGTATGAGAGACTACAGATCGGTGGAAGATGTGCGTTAGAGGAAAAGGCAGGGGATAGTGAGAGCGTTGTGAACGAGATCAACAGTGTTTCTCCGGATGTTATCTTTTCTATTCTGCCATCCCCGATGCAGGAAGCATTTCTGATTGAAAACAAGGGCAAGCTGAGTGCATGTATCTGGTATGGACTTGGGGATGGATACCAGACGCATTCTGGGATTGCGCGTATCTCGAAGATCGTTGGAAAACTGATTCATAGAAATAAACTGAAGCTGCGTTTACATAAGTACCAAAATGATAATGAAAATGAGGATATGTAAATGACGCAGAAAAAGACTGTATGGTTTGAATATTTGTGTATTATCGCAGGCACCGGATTGATGGCTTTTGCAATCCAGTGCCTGTATGACCCTACCGGGATGGTAGTAGGCGGCTTTACCGGTGTGGCGATCATCGTGAAGAATCTGTCCGAGATAAAGATTCCGGGTGGAATTCCGTTGTGGCTTACAAACCTTGCACTGAATTTTCCGGTTTTTCTCATTGCGTTCCGGCAGAAAGGAAAAAAGTTTGTGGCGCGTACTGCATTTGCAACGGTGTCTTTATCGGCATGGCTGTATGTGATCCCGAAGTGGAACTTTTCCGAAGGGGATTTTATGCTGGCATCCATCTATGGAGGACTGCTGACCGGATGCGGGATCGGTCTGGTATTGATGGCAAAGGCAACAACCGGAGGAACGGATATGGTAGCATCTCTGATCCAGCGTCATATGAGGCATTATACCATAGTTCAGATCATGCTGGTCTTAGATGGCATCATCATTTTGACCGGACTTGCGGTCTTTGGACTTAAGGCGGCACTTTATGCAGTGGTTGCGATCTTTATCAGTTCCAAAGTATCGGATGCCCTGATGGAAGGTCTGAAATATTCCAAGGCGGTTTTTATCATTACCGGACAGGTAAAGGAAGTGTCGGATGCCCTGATGCATGAGCTTGGAAGAGGAGTGACAGGAATTGAGGCGACGGGCATGTATTCGGGAGAAGCACGGAATATGCTGTATTGTGTCGTGTCGAAAAAGGAGATTGTCGAATTAAAGGATCTTGTCAAAAGACTGGATCCGGGGGCTTTTGTGATTGTGACGGATGCAAGAGAAGTCCTTGGAGAGGGTTTTTTGGAATATTAGCATAAAAACTTTTCCGTTTCCTCTTTCTTTTTTTGACGTTTTGCATTAAAATATATATTAGATTGTTTTGTCTGGCAGAAAAAGACATAATTTTTTTGTGAAAGTTGTCCATGTGCGAGGAATAATTTGGAAAAGAGAAGGAGATAAAAGAGCATGATTTCAAATCAGATACTTCAGAATACCATTGATGGTTTGAAGGGAATTACCCGCGTGGATCTGAGTGTGATTGATACGGAGGGAAAGGTATTGGCAACCACATTTCCGGACGCAGATAATTACATCAATCCTGCAATGGCATTTATTGAGTCACCGGCGGACAGCCAGGTGATACAGGGATGTCAGTTCTTTAAAGTGTTCGATGATCATCAGTTAGAGTATGTGCTTTTGGCAAATGGTGACAGTGATGATGTGTATATGGTCGGCAAGATTGCAGGTTTCCAGATCCAGAATCTGTTAGTTGCCTACAAGGAACGTTTTGATAAGGATAACTTTATCAAGAATCTGTTATTAGACAATCTCTTATTGGTAGATATCTATAACCGTGCGAAGAAGTTACATATCGAGACAGAAGTGCGGAGAGTTGTCTTTATTGTCGAGACGAACCGGGAAAAGGACGGCAATGAATTAGAGAAAGTCCGCAGCGTATTTGGCGGCAAGTCGAAGGATTTTGTAACAGCAGTAGATGAGAAGAATATTATCGTGGTAAAAGAGCTTGCAGAGAATGAGTCTTATGAGGATCTTGATAAGACAGCAGAAGTGATCTTAAATCTCTTTAAGGCAGATGGTACAAGTAATGTTTACATTGCATACGGTACAGTTGTCGGCGAGATCAAGGAAGTATCACGTTCCTATAAGGAAGCACGTATGGCACTTGATGTCGGCAAGATCTTCTTTGAAGAGAAGAATATCATCGCATATTCCACATTAGGAATCGGACGTCTGATCTATCAGCTCCCGATCCCGCTTTGCAAGATGTTTATCAAGGAGATTTTCGATGGCAAGTCACCGGATGATTTTGATGAGGAGACATTGACTACGATTAATAAGTTTTTTGAGAACAGCCTGAATGTGTCTGAGACATCCAGACAGTTATATATCCACAGAAATACACTGGTGTACCGGTTAGATAAGTTACAAAAGAGTACCGGCTTAGATCTTCGTGTATTCGAGGATGCGATCACATTTAAGATTGCGCTTATGGTTGTTAAGTACATGAAGTATATGGAGACACTTGATTACTAGAAGAATAGAAATGAGGCATATCATGATTAAGCTTGAACATGTAAGCAAATCATATTCAGCAGGAGTGCCGGCATTGAACGATGTCAGTATTCATATTGAAGAAGGAGAATTTGTATTTGTTGTCGGCAACAGTGGTTCCGGCAAGTCAACCCTGATTAAGTTATTGTTAAAAGAACTCGAACCAACTGAGGGAACGATCACGATCAACGGTAAGAACCTTGGCGCGATCCGCAGAAAGCAGATCCCGAGATACCGCAGAAATGTAGGTGTGGTTTTTCAGGACTTCCGTCTTTTGAAGGATCGGAATGTTTATGAAAACGTTGCATTTGCACAGCGTGTCATCGGAACCTCGACGCGTAAGATTCGAAGCAGTGTTCCGATGATCTTATCTATGGTAGGGCTTGCGGCGAAGTATAAGTCATTTCCGAAGCAGCTTTCCGGTGGAGAACAGCAGAGGGTTGCGATTGCAAGGGCACTGGTCAACCAGCCGAAGATCCTGCTTGCAGACGAGCCGACCGGTAATCTGGATAACCACAATGCATGGGAGATCATGAAGCTTTTAGATGAGATCAACCAGCGTGGTACGACGGTAGTTGTCGTAACCCACAATATGGAGATCGTCAAAGCGATGAAAAAGCGTGTTATCACAATGAAGAAAGGTGTCATTGTAAGTGATGACAAGCCGGGTGAATGATCATGAGAATAAGTACATTTTTTTACTCTGTAAAACAGGGACTGAAAAATATCTGGCGCAATAAGATGTTTTCACTTGCATCGATTGCAACGATGTCCGCCTGTATCTTTTTATTCGGATTGTTTTTTTCGATTGTAACGAACTTCCGGGCAATGGTAAAAACCGCAGAGGAAGGCGTGGCAGTATCGGTATTCTTTGATGAAGGAATCACACAGGATCAGATCGATGAGATGAAGCAGAAGATCGAAAAACGGCCGGAGGTCGCAAAGTGTGAATACATATCCGCAGAACAGGCATGGGAGGATTATAAGAACATCTATTTTGAAGGATCGGAAGATGCCGCAGCAGGATTTGCAGACGATAATCCATTGGCGAATTCCGCAAGCTTTTCCATTTACCTGAGTGATGTTTCCTTACAGGATGCACTGGTTACGTATCTGAAGTCGATGGATGGTGTCAGAGAGGTACATGAGTCTGAGGTAGTTGCGAATACACTGTCTGATTTTAACAGCCTGATCGGTTATATATCCGTGGGAATCATCCTGATCCTGTTAGGCGTTGCAGTCTTTTTGATCAGCAATACCGTTACAGTCGGAATATCGGTACGAAAAGAAGAAATCGCGATCATGAAACTGATCGGTGCAACTGATTACTTCGTACGTGCACCTTTTATCGTAGAAGGTATCACGATTGGCTTATTAGGCTCAGCGATCCCGTTGCTGCTCTTATACTTCCTTTACAGCAAGGTCGTAGTCTATGTTGCAGACAAGTTCAGCTTTTTAAGCAGCATGGTGAATTTCCTGCCGGTTGGACAGGTATTCCATACACTTGTCCCGGTAGCACTGGTACTTGGTGTCGGAATTGGTTTCCTCGGAAGCCGTCTGACAATCCGTAAACACCTGAAGGTTTAAGCGGAGAGAATTTCAGGGAGTATAGAAAGAGCCGCATTGCGGCTCTTTATTGCTTATATAGGGAGTTGGAAAAGAGGCTATTTATGAAAAAGGGCAGATCATGCATTGCGATCCTATCCGCTGCAATTCTTGCCGTAACACCGACACTTTTTGCATCGGCATCTTCACTAGGGGAAGCGGAACAGGAGAAGGCGGCATTAGAGCAGGAACTGAAAGAGGCACAGAATCTGATCGACGGATTGAAGGATTCAAAGGACGATATCCAGACAAAAGTTACCCAGCTTGATCAGAAGCTGACCGATATATCCGGGCGGATTCAGGATTTAGAGACACAGTTAGAACAGAAGAATACACAGATCGAGACGACAAAAGAGCAGCTGCAGGAAGCAACACAGGATGAGAAAAGCCAGTATGAACAAATGAAAAAGCGCATACGTTATATGTATGAAAACAGCAATAATATGTCGCTGCTTGAAGCGTTGTTTTCCGCAGGAAATCTGGCAGAGTTTATCAATCAGGCAGAGTATATCCGTGAGATCATGAGCTATGACCGTGATATGTTAAAAAAATATCAGGACACACAGCAGACGGTAGCAGATACCAAGGGTACGTTAGAGCAGGATTATGAGGATCTGCGTCAGATGAAAGCACAGGTGCAGCAGGAACAGGATACGGTAAAGTCACTTTTGGCGGCAAAGGAGCAGGAACTGACCAAGGTATCCGGAGAACTTACCACAGCACAGAGCAGTGCAGATGAAGTGGCAGCAGAGATACAGGCGCAGGAAGATATTATTGCACAGATCCAGGCAGAGGAACGCAGAAAGCAGGAAGAACGGGCGGAACTGGAACGGCAGAGGGAAGCCGCGCGTCAGGAAGAAGAACGCAGAAGGCAGGAAGAAGAAGCCGGTCAGGATGACACAGAACAGCCGTCCGAACCGTCAGAAGCAGAGGATCCGGATGATGGAGGATATGAAGAACCGGAGATTCCGGACGATACATATAATGGTGGAGTCTTTGCATGGCCATGTCCGAGCAGTACACGTGTGACAAGTGATTATGGAACACGTTTATCGCCGACCGCAGGTGCCTCGAGTAACCATAAGGGTATTGACATCGGTGCGGCATACGGCTCAGCAATCGTGGCTGCTGCGGATGGAACGGTCAGTTTCGCAGGCTATGGAAATGCAATGGGGAATTATATCATGATCAGCCACGGAAGTGGTATATACACGGTGTACTGTCACTGCTCCGCATTGTTGGTTTCTGCCGGCATGCAGGTTACGAAGGGACAGACGATCGCCCAGGTCGGAAGTACCGGAATCTCAACCGGCGCACACCTGCATTTTGGTGTAACAGAAAATGGAAGCTATGTCAGTCCGTGGAATTATCTGAGACAGTAGGCGATAGACAGGAAAGTAGTAAAGAGGAATGTCAATGGAAGAAAATAGAATGGAAGCAGAAGAAAAACAGCAGGATGCATTGTATGCGAAAGAAGCGGAATCACAAGGCGTACAGATGCTTTTGGATGCAAAGAAAAAAGGAAGCTTTAAAAAGGGATTGGCAGCAGGTATTGCGGGCTGCTTTGCAGTGGTAACCATAACCGTTGCTGCATTAGCCGGTATCGGAGTCGTGGATATCCGCGTCGGACAACAGAAGAATAACGTCCTGACCAAAGAAGTGGAGAAAAAGTTAGATAAGCTGATCGGACAGATCGATCTGTATTATTATGAAGATGTAGATGCCGATAAGCTGGCAACCGGATTATATAAGGGACTGTTCGAGGGACTTGCTGATCCGTACAGTGTCTATTATACCGAAGAAGAATATGATGATATGATGATCTCTACCAATGCGAATTATTATGGAATCGGTGCGGTACTCAGTCAGGATAAGGATACCATGAAGGTGACGATCACGAAGGTCTATGAGGATTCACCGGCCAAAAAGGCAGGCTTAAAGGCAGGAGATATGATCGTTCAGGTCGGAGATATTACAGCGACCAGCATGGAACTGTCAGATCTTGTGACGAAGATCCGTGGAGAAGAGGGAACGACTGTGCATCTTAAGATCTACCGGGATGGAGAGAATGATTATCAGGAGATTGATGTAGAGCGTGGCAAGGTAGACATCCCGACGGTAAGTTCTAAGATGTTAGAGGATACGATCGGTTATATCCAGGTGTCAGAGTTTGCCGAGAATACTGCAGATCAGTTCAAGACAGCAGTGAAGGACTTACAGGATCAGGGTATGAAGGCGATGATTATAGATCTGCGTGATAACGGAGGCGGTCTTTTAACCTCCTGCCAGGAGATGTTAGATGAGATCCTGCCGGAAGGAACCGTGGTCTATACGGAAGATAAGTATGGTAACAGACAGGATCTGACCTCAGATGCAGAGCATTACTTAGATCTGCCGCTTGCAGTCTTAGTGAACGGTAATTCTGCAAGTGCATCCGAGATCTTTGCCGGAGCGATCCGTGACTTCGACTATGGAACACTGATCGGAACGAAGACCTTTGGAAAAGGAATCGTACAGAATATCAAGCAGCTTGCCGATGGAAGTGCATATAAGCTTACGGTAGCAAAATACTATACACCGTCCGGAGAGTATATTCACGGAAAGGGAATTGAACCGGATGTGACACTCGAATATGAATACACCGGAGATACCGATGCAGATACTTATGATCAGATGAAGGATAATCAGGTATTAAAGGCAATCGAGGTATTGCAGTCTGAGATAAAATAGACCTTAACAGGTTTACCGATAGGAAGTAACAGGGAAAGCAAAAGAGGAGGAGAACGAATATGAGAAAAGCAGGGATCGCATCAGTAGTTTTAGCAGTTACTCTTTTGGTGCAGTCAGCGGGCATGCCGGAAGTACAGACCGTTTATGCAGGAACCGTCAGTGAACCGGAGATGACAGTGGCTATGGATGCATCGGACGTTGATGTTTCGACAAGTCAGAATAAGGGACAGATGGTATCCGGAAGCTGGACGAATCCGGATCTGACACCGGCAGAGAAGGCACAGGTGAAAAAAGAGGTTTCACAGATTACAGACGGAGTGGAAGCCACCGGTGTCAATACATATTCTTCGGTTTCCTCGGCAGCAAAGTATATGCGTAAGCAGATGGTCGCAAGGAATACATTATTTCAGATGACATATAATGGGAATGGTCTGACAAGGGAAAAGGTTACAACACTCATCCATGATATGATGAAGAAGGCTTGTGAGATCACAGACAAAGCACAGGAAGGTGATTATCTGTATTATCATATGATGGGTATGTCCTGGCGGTATGCTTATACCCCGACGCAGGCTCAGATTATCGTCCAGGTGTCTTATCGTACGACAGCTGCACAGGAAAAGCAGGTAAAGGCAAAGCTTTCGAGTGTCATTTCTTCCTTAAAGCTTTCGAAATGTTCGGATATGCAGAAGATCAAAAAGATCCACGACTATCTGTGCAGCAATACAACCTATGATTATACCTATTCCAGATATTCTGCATATGATGCCCTGATCGGGAAAAGTGCGGTATGCCAGGGATATGCAACTGCCTTTTATGCACTTTGTAAGCAGGCAGGTATCAAGGTATGCTGTGTGCCCGGATATGCAGGTGGTGATCATCTGTGGAATCTCGTAAAGTTCGGTAATAAATGGTACAATATCGATACGACCTGGGACAGCCAGAAAAGTGGTACGATCTACACCTATTTTTTAAAGAGCAACAGCGATTTTATCGGACATAGCAAAAATCTGGATATCTATAAGACTTACCGTTACTGGAGTTCTTCGGATGTCAGTGAATTTAACAGCAGTCATCCGGTATGGACAACCTCTTATCAGGGACAGGTAGGAAAGCCGACCTTAAAGCCTGTTAAGGTAAAAAGTTATAATACCGTACAGCTTACCTGGAGCAAGGTAAACAATGCCAGTGGATATATTGTGTGGTACGCGACAAGTAAGCGCGGTTCTTATCAGAAGGTAAAGACCATTAAGGGTGGAGCTGTTACGAATATAAATGTCAGCGGACTGATCCCGGGCAAGACCTATTATTTTAAGGTACAGGCCTATACGGATATTTTAAAAAATGCAAAAAGCGGTAATTCTGCGGTTGTATCGGTAAAAACAGTTCCGGGCAAGGTGACGATCGATCATATCAAAACCGCATCAAAGTCAATTACCCCATACTGGAAAAAGGTTGCGGGAGCGAATCATTATCAGATCGAAGTGACCTATACCTATAAGAAGACAAGCTATAAGTTGAACCGGACTGCCACAGCCGGCACAAAAAGCATGCAGAGCAAAAAGATCAATGTGCCAAAGGGCGTAAAGTGCAAGGTAAGAATCCGTGCGATCACAAAGGGTGTCAATGGCAAAAAAGTTTATGGAAGCTATTCTAAGACAAAGACGATCACGGTAAAATAGAGATAGTATGAAGAACTGGAAAAAAGTAGTTTCTGTGCTGGCGGTTATCGGCTGGATGTGTATGATCTTCCACTATTCCGATCAGCCGGCGGCAGAGTCAACGAAGATATCCGATACCGTCTGTTACCGGATCATAAATACGATAGATAGCTGGTTTTCACAGGGATTTACGAGTGCACAGAAGGAAGCCTATGCAGAGGCGATCACCTATCCGGTACGCAAGGCAGCACATATGACAGAATATGCAGTTCTTGCGGTACTGATCTTAAATGTCCTGCATCAGTTTTTACGGCATATGCATCGCAGAAGTTATTATTTTCTCGCACAGGCAGGAGCATCGCTGTATGCCGCAACCGATGAATTCCACCAGCGTTTTGTGCCGGGGCGGTCAGGGAATCTTACAGATGTCGGGATCGATTCTGTGGGAGCGGTGGTCGCATTGTTGATCGTATTTTGCATCATAAAGCAATATAAGAAGAGAGGGCATGGCGGTTCATCTGCCAGCCTGTAGGAAGACACGCAGGATTTGTGCAAAAGGCAGTGCAGGAATGGAGATTAAAATGGAACATAAAATGACAAAGGAAGAAAAAAAGGAACTGATCAAAAGATATATCGTAGCGTTTGCGCTGTTGGCAGTTACCATTGTTGTATTGATCGGGATGTTTAAGAGGGCTCAGGAAGATGACAAAAAGGCTGCGGCGGACAGTACGCAGATCGTGACAGAACAGACAGAATAATTAGAAAGCAGGTAAAAATAGTGATAGAGTTAGACCAGTATCGACTGAAGTTAGGAACCTACAAAGAGCCGCTTCTTGAAGTAAAGGGAGCACTGGATCTGGACAACAAGACACGTAAGATCGAAGAGATTGAGCGTGAGATGGAAGCACCGGACTTCTGGGATGACCCGGAGGTATCCCAGCGGAAGATGAAGGAGTTAAAGGGATATAAGGATGATGTGGAGACCTGCCGGAATCTGGAACAGAAGTTAGAGGATATCGCCACCCTGATTGAGATGGGAGATGAGGAAAACGATCCGGACATTGTTGCAGAAGTTGAACAGGAAGTAGCAGAGTATGATGCAGCATATGAGAAGATCCGTATCAAGACACTGCTGTCCGGTGAATACGATGGAGATAATGCGATCGTTTCCCTGCATGCCGGAGCGGGTGGAACCGAATCCTGTGACTGGGCATCCATGCTGTACCGGATGTATACCAGATGGGCAGCAGATAAGGGCTTTTCTGTCGAAGTTTTAGATTCCTTAGACGGAGATGAAGCAGGGATCAAGTCGATCACCTTTCAGGTAAATGGTGAGAATGCATATGGATACTTAAAGTCTGAGCATGGCGTACATCGTCTGGTACGAATTTCACCATTTAATGCAGCAGGAAAAAGACAGACATCATTCGTTTCCTGTGATGTTATGCCGGATATTGAAGAAGATATTGACATTGAGGTAAAGGATGAGGATATCCGTATCGATACCTATCGTTCGAGTGGAGCAGGTGGACAGCATATCAATAAGACCTCCTCTGCGATCCGTATCACACACTATCCGACCGGAATCGTAGTAACCTGTCAGAATGAGCGTTCCCAGCACGTGAATAAGGATAAGGCAATGCAGATGTTAAAGGCAAAACTGTTCTTATTAAAGCAGCAGGAGAATGCCAACAAGGCGGCAGGCATCCGTGGAGAAGTCTCAGAGATCGGCTGGGGTAACCAGATCCGTTCCTATGTCATGCAGCCATATACGATGGTAAAGGATCACAGAACGGGTGCAGAAACCGGAAATGTAGACAGTGTAATGGATGGAAGTATCGATCTTTTTATCAACGCATATCTGAAATGGTGTTCCTTAGGATGCCCGAAGAATATGGGAGAGGAGTAAACCATTATGAAAAGCTGGATTATCATACCGTTGATTCTGGTTGGACTCGCAATCGTCCTTCTCGTATTGGTGGCAATGATCAGGAAGAAAACAGAAGAAGTGGCAAATAACCTTTTTGGTACAAGATCACTCGTTGAAGGTGTAAAAATGCAGCAGCAGGAGCTTGCAAAAACACCTAAGACCGTATCGGGCATGACGAGACTCTTGGAGCCGCAGATACAAAAGGATTTTCCGGAGTTTAACTGGGTAGAATTCCGCAATAAGGCGGAGAACCTTTTAGAATCGGCATTTGCAGCCATTACGGTATCCGACCTTTCACGATTACAGGAAGGAAGCGAGGATTTAGAAAACGAGATTGAAAACCGGATTAAGGAAAATCAGACGGAACATATCCATGAGGTCTATCAGGCAGTCCGGATCCATCAGACGGAGATCACCAAATATGAAAAGAAGCAGGGCAGATGCACCATCACCTTACAAAGCGCAGTCGAGCATGTACATTATAAGGAACAGGACGGAAAGGTCATAGAGGGTGAAAAGGCATTCCCACAGCAGACAAAGTACAATACCGAGCTGATGTACATACAGGATGCAGGACTTGCGAATCTGGATAAATCCATGGGAGTGACCTGCCCGAATTGCGGAGCACCGGTCACAAAGCTTGGTGTAAAATTCTGCGAATACTGCGGCAGCAGTGTGATACCGGTCAACACACAGGTATGGAAGTTCCATCATTTTTATGAAGTAGATTATCAGCATGTCTGATACAGATAACAATATGCAGCGAAAAAGCAAACAAACAGGAGGTAAGTTATGGGATTAATCAGAGCAGTAGCAGAGGCAGTCAAGGGATCATTGGCAGATCAGTGGTTAGAAGTATATGAACCGGATGATATGGGGGATCAGACCGTATTTACAAGCGGAGTCCTGATCCGCAGGGGACAGAACACCAAGGGTACACCGGATGCCGTATCGAATGGTTCGGTGATCCATGTATATGACAATCAGTTTATGATGTTAGTGGATGGTGGAAAGATCGTAGATTATACTGCAGAACCGGGTTACTACAAGGTAGATAATTCCTCCCTGCCATCCATGTTTAACGGTCAGTTAAAAGATACCTTAAAGGAATCCTTTTCCCGTATCAAGTTTGGCGGACAGACACCAACTGCACAGAAGGTATTTTATATTAACTTACAGGAGATCAAGGGAATCAAGTTTGGTACACGTAATCCGATCAACTATTTTGATAACTTTTATAATGCGGAACTGTTTTTACGCGCACATGGAACCTATTCGATTAAGATCGTAGATCCGGTACGTTTTTATGCGGAAGCGATTCCGAGAAACAAAGACCGCGTAGAGATTACCGACATCAATGAACAGTATTTATCAGAGTTCTTAGAGGCATTACAGACTTCGATCAACCAGTTATCCGCAGATGGTATCCGTATCTCGTATGTACCATCGAAGGGAAGAGAACTTTCGAAGTATATGGCACAGACCTTAGACGAAGACTGGAATCAGATGCGTGGTATGGAGGTGCAGGCAGTCGGTATTGCAAGCATCTCTTATGATGAGGAATCCACAAAGCTCATCAATATGCGGAATCAGGGCGCAATGTTAGGTGATCCGACCGTACGTGAGGGCTATGTACAGGGCGCGATGGCAAGAGGACTTGAGGCAGCAGGTTCGAATGCCAATGGCAGCATGGCAGGCTTTATGGGTATGGGTGTAGGTATGCAGGCATCCGGTGCGATGATGGGAAATGCATCCCAGGTCAATCTTGCACAGATGCAGATGCAGCAGCAGAATGCTGCGAATGCACAGAACGTACAGGCAGCACAGGCAGGCACACCGGCGGCAGATGGCTGGACGTGCGAGTGCGGCGCAGTGAATACCGGAAAGTTCTGCAGCGAATGCGGAAAGGCAAAGCCGGCACCGGCTGAGAGCTGGACATGTGAATGTGGAACAGTGAACACCGGAAAGTTCTGTAGTGAATGTGGAAAACCGGCACCTGCAAAGGAATGGACGTGTGAATGCGGAACCACTAACAGCGGAAAATTCTGCAGCAACTGTGGAAAAGCGCGTCCATAACAGAAGGAGTCGTGGATAAACATACAGAATAGGTGGAGGTAGAAAAGGTGGCGGTCATTAGTTTAAAATGTCCCAATTGTGATGGGGAACTGATCTTTGATCCATCCAGTGGAAAGTATAAATGTGAATACTGCTTTTCCTTGTTTTCCCAGGAGGAGCTTGATGCAATGCAGCCGGCAACTGCACCGGAACAAAGCGAAACAAAGCAAAGCGATGCAGGACAGGAGGATGCCGGAGGACAGGATGTATCAAAAGCATCCGACGCAGAAAGCAGGAAAGAAGCATCCGGGCAGGAAGCCGTGATCTATACCTGCCCAAGCTGCGGTGCACAGATCGTAACGGATGAAACAACAGCGGCAACCTTCTGTTATTACTGTCACAATCCGGTTGTATTAGGTGGAAGGGTATCCGGTGAATTTTTACCGGATAAGATCATTCCGTTTGAGATCGACCGCAAGGAGGCAGAGAAGAAGTTTTTAGACTATGTCGGCAAAAAGAAGTTCGTTCCACGCTTCTTTTTCCAGAAGAAGCAGATCGAGAAGATGACAGGTGTCTATTTCCCATACTGGCTCTATGATGTTTCACTGGAGGGAAACTTAGAGGCAGAAGCAAAAAAGACACGTGTCTGGGTATCCGGCGAGGAAGAATATACCGAGACGAAGATCTACAGCATTGAGCGGGAAGGAACCGTAGATCTGAATCATCTGGCAATGGATGCCTTACAGAAGGCGAACAAGACACTGATCGAGGGTGTGCTGCCATACCAGTTTGATCAGATGAAGGACTTTACGATCGGTTATCTGTCCGGATTTCAGGCAGAAAAGCGTGACATTGAAAAGGAAAGTTATAAGGCGCAGGCCGAGCAGGAGATGCAGGGATATGCGAAGAATCTGATGCGGGAAAGCGTAGATGGATATGGAAGTGTAACAGTCAGAAACAGCCATTTCCATACGAAGCAGGATCTCTGGAACTATGTACTGCTTCCGGTATGGACAGTTACCTATCGCGCGAAAAATGGGAAGATTTTTTACTATTCGATGAACGGTCAGACCGGAAAGGTCTGCGGAGAACTCCCGATCGATTATAAGAAGCTTGGGCTACTGAGTGGTATTGTGAGTGCAGTTGTGCTTGTACTTGCGTTGATTGGAGGGTATCTGTTATGACAAGAGGAAAGATAAGACAAAAAGCGGCTGTGCTTACCGCATGTTTCCTGATATTTTTATTTGCCATCCCTTGTATGGCAGAGGGAACGAGCCATGTATATGACAATGCCCTGCTGTTATCTGACTCTGAGATAGATAGCATCGGCCAGCTTGTGGATAAGATCGAAAAAGAGACTGGATGGGAGGTCTTTGTTGTAACAACAGACGATGCGGCAGGCGAGACGACACAATCCTACAACGAATCCTTTTTAAATGATCATCTCTCTGGAGATGATGGAATCTCCTATATTGTTGATCTGGATAATGGTGAGATACAGATAGCTACAACCGGTATTGTGACACGGTATATGACCGATGAACGTATCGATTCTGTGTTAGATGGCGGATATGAGTATGCATCGGATGAGGATTATGCAGGTTGTTTTGAAGCGATGTTAGATGCTACATACGATTATTATTCCGATGGAATCCCGTCAGATCAGTACAACTATGATTCTGACACGGGAGAGGTTTCTAAGTATCAGGAGCCAAAGACATTAGAGTGGTATGAGGTTCTGATCGCAGTTGTACTTGCATGCGCAGCAGGCGGCATCACATTTTCCGTAGTAGTCGGAAAATATCGTCTGAAATGGGGAACCTATAAGTACGATTATCATGCAAACGGAACGCTTTCCCTGACGAAAAAGGAAGATCACTTTGTCAATGAGATCGTAACCCATCACCATATCCCGAAGAATCCGCCATCAAGCGGAGGAGGCAGCCAGTCAACCGTACATACCGGAGCAGGCGGACGAAGCTACGGCGGCGGAGGCAGAAAGCTGTAGACGTAGGACTTCTAAAAAAATCAGGGCGTTATAAGATATAGATGGAAAAATATACAAATAATGTGAAGCAAACTTTTATTTGCGTTTTTAGTCTTGAGCAAAATCCACTGCTTACGGAAACCACAAGTGAAGCTGTTGCTGAACTTGTCTGGTTGAAGTTAGCAGTTAGTTCGCGAAGAGCGTTGCAAATGTTTGCGGAACATATTTGTATATTTTTCCTTTTTAGATTTTAAAAGTACTTTATGATCCGACAAAAAAGGGTTGCGTCACTACGCAATGTGTGTTATTATCTTTGCCATGAGCACAGTTGTATTTGTGTGACATACACTGAATGCGGATCGTTATGTGCAGAAGGTGCACAGAAATGAGGAGACTATGGCAGAGAATACCAAGTATTATGTGCTGAAGGAGAAAGCAGTCCCGGAAGTCCTTTTAAAGGTCATAGAGGCAAAGCGGCTGTTAGACTCCGGTCGTGCACTGTCGGTTCAGGAAGCTACCGAAAAGGTGGATATCAGCAGAAGTTCCTTTTACAAGTATAAGGATGATATTTTTCCGTTCCATGATAATGTAAAAGGCAAGACAATTACGATGGTCATACAGTTAGATGATGAGCCGGGACTTTTGTCCGTGGTACTGAATATTGTCGCAAAGTATCATGCGAATATTCTTACGATCCATCAGTCCATTCCGGTAAACGGGATTGCTTCACTGACACTCAGTATCGACATTCTTCCGGAGACAGGAGATCCTGCCATCATGGTAGATGCGATTGAGGAGACAGAGGGGATACATTATGTAAAAATACTTTCCAGAGAATAAGAATCAGAAAGTACAGACAGCAGAGGATTAGAGTTGAAAGGAGTTTCTAAAACATGATTAAGGCAGCAGTAATGGGATATGGAACGATCGGTTCCGGAGTAGTAGAGGTATTAGAGACAAACCGTGACAGCATTGCGAAGCGTTGCGGTGATACAATAGAAGTAAAATACGTATTAGACTTAAGAGAGTTCCCGGGTGACCCGATCCAGGATAAGATCGTACATGATTACAAGACGATCGCAGAAGATCCGGAGGTTTCTATCGTGGTAGAGACCATGGGTGGTGTAGAGCCTGCATATACCTTTGTAAAGGCGATGCTTATGGCAGGAAAGCATGTAACTACCTCCAACAAGGCGCTGGTGGCTGACAAGGG